>Ga0102852_1000078_pt1 | contig 25681 bp, 34 predicted proteins | sample Colrivmeta1370A3_FD_78436 | JGI IMG/M metagenome (GOLD analysis project Ga0102852, IMG submission 78436) | Estuarine microbial communities from the Columbia River estuary - metaG 1370A-3 | ecosystem: Environmental > Aquatic > Marine > Intertidal zone > Estuary | place: USA: Columbia River...
AAACCTACTCAAAACTATTAATTCAAGAGAATGAAATAGAGTTTATTGAAAACAAGGCACAGTTCTATGAAGCAGATCTTGTAAGATATGATACAGAACTAGCTAGAATCAGTGACAACATTAATATACTATCAAATGCGAAAGCATCTGGTATACAGGTTAGAGATACATCATCTACTACTGGATTTAGACAGACTATTTCTACTACAGAATTAAGAATGGCACAAAAACGTATTGAAGTTGAAGAGGCTAATCGTAAAGAAGTTCAAGCCAAAAGACAAGTCGCAGCAGATAGCGTACAAGTATTTAAATTAGAAATATTAAGCCTACAAAATACATCTGAAACTGCCGGAGAATTAGGACCATTACAATACTTATCAGGTCTAACAGGAACTCCTATGGATAGAATTATCAACTGGCTTTTATTAGTTATTATATTTGTATTTGATCCACTAGCAATCTCATTAGTAGTTGCAGCCAACTTTGCATTTGATCAGGCAAGACTAAAAGAAGAAGATGATATTGAATTTACTTCTAGAGATTCTGTTTGGAATGATCTAGACGACGATGATGAAATAGATCCTCCAAGTGATGAATTAGTAAATGCTGCAGAAAGGTACAAAGAAGAAGTTGGTTATGTAGATGATATTTTAGATCAAGGTACACTAACACCAGATAATCCTAACGCAGATGCAATGGATGTTACTATGGATAAACAAAATGCGGAAGCATGGGGTGAATTAGCAGATGAATTAGCTAAAGGTATTGCAGAAGATAATCCAGATGATGAGTACGGAGACCTACCATGGGAAAAGGATCCAGATGTTCAAGACTTTTTAGAAAGAGCAGATGAGCAGGGCCCATGGTCAGAAGAAGATGATAAAATTCATACGGTTGGTGGTCTAACAAATGACAAAGAGGGCAGCTTTATGGAATTCCAAAAGAAGCAAGAAGAATATGATGCCTATGTAGATCGTCATGAACCAGGTAGCTGGTTGAAGACACCACCAGAAGAAGAATTTGATGAAGACCATGCTTTAGATCAGGTACTTAACGATATGGTTGATGATATGACTCCAGATGAGATTGACGAAATTGCTAATAGTAAATTTGAAGTTGAAGATACTTATGGTAATATAGAGGTTATTGATCCACAAGAGGTTAAGCCAGAAGTAGAAACTACAACAGCTAAACCAGTTGGTAAATCTAGTTTTACTCCGAATGAACCAACGTCAGTTGGAGTAACTGTTAAAGATATTATTGAACCGGCACCTTCAATCGTTGAGAAAATACCAACACCACATTTACCAGATGAGGTTAAAGATGTAGAACCGCCAAGTGAAGATGAATTATTTGACCAGGCTATGAGAGAGCAGGCAGAGAAAGATAAGCAGGACTTCTTAAAAAAGAGAGATGGTAAATAAAATAAAGATACACTTAGAAAAGAATTTTATTACGAAGCCACTTGATAGAGAAACTCTACTTAAAGTGGTTTCTTCAGAACACCCGAGTGTATTACATAGATTGTATCTAATAGCAAACGAACTTAAAGAGATACAATACTTTATGGAATTAGAACATGATTCTTTAGCCTGTGTTGCAAAAGTACATAGTACATTTGCGTATCATGGCAAGGCTAGATCCCAAGCGGCTGTAGCTCCGTATATGAAAGACAAATTAAAGCAATCACCAAAGTATAAAATAATATTCCGTATTTATGAAAAAGTAAGTCAAAAAGTAGTATTTGAATTCGCACATACGACTACAAATAATATTGATTTAATAAATACGATAAATAAATTAGAATTAAAAGCAAAGGATATATGTCAAAACAAAGTAGATACGTATTAAAACAAGGTCATTCTGGTGAATTAGTAGAAGCCGTACAAGATAAACTTGGTCTAAGAGTAGACGGAGTTTTTGGACCTAAGACTAGAGACGCAATCCAATCTTATCAAATTATGAAAGGTTTGAAAGGAGATGGTATTGTAGGCCCAATGACTTGGAAGAAATTAGGACTTAATCCTCTAGAAATAGAAGCAGATACAGATATTACAACCGGAGCTACATGGATTGAACAACATCCATTACCAGATGGTGAATATGTAAAAGAAGAAACAGCAAAGAAATGGATCTTTATTCATCACACAGCTGGTAGACATAATCCATATAAAGTAATTGACCAATGGGGTAGAGACCAGAGAGGTAGAATTGGAACTCATTATGTAATTGGTGGACAACCAGCTTCAGGTGCAGATGAAACTAAATATGATGGTAGGATTTTACAAGCGTTTAAAGATGAATATTGGGCATACCATTTAGGTAAGACCAAATCTGGCAAAATGCATAGAGGTAGTATCTCTATAGAAATTTGCTCAGCTGGTAGATTAACAGAGAAGGATGGTAAGTATTATACTTGGTATAAATCAGAAGTACACCCAGACCAAGTATGTAAATTAGAAACACCATATAAAAATACTACATACTTTCATAAGTATTCTGATAAACAAATTGAATCTTTAAAGGCTTTACTTATATTACTATCAGAAAAGCATGACATTGATTTACAAACTGGTGTTATTGCAGAATTAAAAAGAAGGGTAAATGTAGGTAATCCAACACCTAATTTAAAACAAGTTGGATTTAATCAAGCGTTTGAGTTTAACGAATCTGCATGTCAAGGTAAAACAAAAGGTCTTTTAACACACGGCCAAGTTAGAACTGATAAAGATGACGTACAACCTCAACGAGAATTAGTAAATATGTTATTAACACTTTAAATTAAAATAAATGAAAATTGAAGTATCGAATGGTGAGATTATGGACAAGCTCACAATATTAGCTATTAAATTAGAAGAAATTAAAGATAAGGCTAAATTAGAAAATGTCCAAAAAGAATACGACACACTAGCACCAATAGTTCATACGATCTACGAAGAACTAGGTGAAGAGTTAAAACCAGAATTACAGACACTACATAAAGACTTAGGGGATATTAATAAGACCTTATGGAATATTGAAGACATTTGTAGACTACATGAAGCAAATGAAAATTTTGATGCAGCTTTTATTGAAGTTACTAGATCTGTTTATATTACTAATGACGAAAGAGCAGAAGTTAAAAAGTCAATCAATAAGTTAACAGGATCTGCATTAGTAGAAGAGAAGTCCTACGAAGAATATAAATAAATGCACCAGCTTCCTGGAAATAAGAGTAAAATATTAATTAAGATTAGTTGCCCAGCATTGGGTGATACTCTTTGTGCTACTCCAACTGTGCGTAAAGTTGCCCTCTCTTATGGGCATAAGGTAGATATTATGTGTAAACGCACAGATCTATTTGAAAGATCACCATACGTTGATAAGATATTAAAGCACACAGACGAAGATCCAGAAGGCTATACCGAAATTTACGAGACTTACAACCATGTACTTATGACAAATAAGAATATGAATGTGAATGAGATGCGTGATAATAAGGTACAAATTAAACTAAGTAATTTTGAGGCAAGACAATTCCATGCATTAGGAGTAGGTATTACACTTTATCCTGAAGAAATGGAATACGATTACTTTCCAGCAGAACAAACAGAAGACTCTTTAAAGATAGATGAGAACTGTATTGTTATTCACCCTACAGAAAACTGGCCTAATAGAACTTGGCCACTAGAACATTGGCAAAGATTAGTAGATCTAATTAAAACACATACTGATATGAAAGTTGTGATGATTGGAAAAGCACACCGAGAACATGCCAGTAATGAAGAGGGTCATATCGTAAAGGGCCTAGTAAAACTAGATGGTGTAGATTACAATTATGGTGACGATACGCCAGGTGGTCAAGAGGATGCCTCTGTATTTAGACCAATATCAGAACTCTACCATGTATTAAATAATGCATTTGGCCTAGTTAGTTTTGATGCAGGTCCAATTCACTTAGCAGGTTGTACAGATACTAACATCTTTCAAATAGGAGCATCAATAAGATGGGAAAAGACTGCACCTTATAGAGGTGGTACGCAAACCCATAAGTTTCATTTTGTAGGCGGAGACTGTAAAGCATTTTGTGCAACAGATCCAAAGTATTCAGTAAAACACTGGAAGTCTATTAATATGATGCCATATTATCCATCTTGTTTAGAAGGATATTCTGAATTTAAATGCCAACCAGGACCTGATGAAATGTTTAATAAAATAATGCAGGTCAAAAATGGGTAGATTTTTAGCAGTAGCAAGTTTCCATAATAATCCAGATGAACATATTAATCGTACATTTGAGAATGTTCTAAATCAAACACATCAAGATTGGTTATTAATTGTAGGTGATGATTTTTCAGATGATGTTGAATTTAAACGTAGATTAAAACGTAGAGTTGAAGAGGTTAACGATCCTAGAATAATCTATTACCAAGTAGAAGAGCGCAGAGAACTTTATCTCTATCAGAATATGTTTAATCATTATCAATATGATTACTATTTTGATTTAGACACAGATGATATTATAGATCCTAATCTATTTGAAATTTACTCAAATCATTTTGAAGCATATCCAGAAGTCATGTCCCTGTTTTCAGATGCACATCAAATAGGAGTAGAAGGAGAGTTACAACAATGGAGTCTAATACAACCAACTGAAGACTATTTTAAAGAGTGGGATTTTAGACACAACGACGAATTTTGGGATATTTACTCTTATCGAGCAACTCAAAGAATGTTTGGATGTGGTAGAGCAATGCGTAGAATCACCGGTCAAATTCCAATTACTAAAAATTGTAAGACTGCAACCGATACATTATTCTTAATGTATAACTTAACAAGAGGCGCTCATTTACATATTCCTAGAAAATTATATACTTATATTAGAAGACCTGGCTCAGATTCTGGTGCCATGTCAGAAGAGGAACATCTTGATTTTAATTTAAATGCTAATCAATATATGACACAAGATTTATATACAGATCTTTCAGTTTATAGTGATGTTTGGCATGCCACCTCTGCTATTTCTACATGCGAGTGGTTAGATAATGTAAATGAATTTAGTTTATTGACAAATGAAGATCTAACTGAAGAGCAACAATCTAAAATTAAGAATCTATATCCAGATAAGACCATTAAGTTTAATGCAGAACATGATAATTTAATTGTAGCGTTTCGCGAAGGCAATATTATTTCTGGTCTTAAATATAAAAGACTTAGCGTACTGACATTTAATGATAATTACGGTACAGCAACTGAAGAAAGCTTTAATACATTTAATGATAAAATAAAGGGGCAAATAGAATCAGAATTTGCAGGAGGCGATTGGTATACCTTCTTTAGACAATGTAGATACACACATGATACCATAGGCACGAGAAAGCCTATAGATCCGCGTGTAGTTATTATCCTAAAAGATACTATTGATACTATAGCAGAAAGCAATGATACCACAGAACTAGTGCAAGGCATTAATGAATCAGGTAGCACTGCATATTTAATAGAACTAAAACCAACATGGAATGCAGATCTACCACATAATAATCTCGGCGCACATAATGTCACAGAACCTAACGTGGAACAGTTACGTAAATTCATAGAGGCAAAGCAACCTGATCTACTTTATTGGGATGGCGCGTCTTCTCACCTTTCAGACTCTACTACCTATTGGTTATTAAACAACTATTGGTCTCGTATTTCCTCTCAGGAAATTATAGGAGAAAATTTAGCAGAAGAATTATTAAAGGTAGCCATTCCAGAGGTTCCTAAATGTCGATTCTATCACAAGTCTGGACCAGAACTACATTGCGATACTGTAGAGGGCAACTGGCGTGCAGAATTCTGGAGAGACGGTAAAAAACATTGGCAACATGATTTAGCCACAGGACTATGGGCTCGTTATGCACAACAATGGTACCAAGAGTGGGAATGTCGTATTTACAATACTGATACTGGCCACTTACATTATACTTTAAAACCAGATTTCACCTATTTTGGTGTACACCTAGAATCTAGTTCACTTGGAGATACTCTAAGTTTTATGGGACAAATAGAACAGATGAATTCAGAACGTTACCATGAAAGACTGGCAGTTATTACTCATAAGCAATTTCTATTTGACTGGGAACTATTAGCTGCTCAGGGGATTGTAAAGTCTAAATGGGACGAGACAAAGACAACATATCCACAAAATTATCAAGGACTAGGAGTATTTCAAGGTGATGATGCAGTGTCTCATCCTGAAAAACACCCAAGAGATTGGAGAACCATACCAATGGGAGCAATCGCAGCAGATCAACTAGGAATTAAATATGTAGAACGTAGACCTACACTGGCACCGGAATTTTACGAAAAACACCCAACTGCGGACGCGCGAGGCGTTTGTATTGCAACTGCATCTACAGCACAGGCAAAATATTGGAACCACCCGACTGGATGGCAAGATCTAGTTAATAAATTTAGGGATAAGGACGTGCCAGTTTATTATATTTCTCGTGAAGATACAGAATTAGAAGGAGTAGAACATATTTCAGATTTAACAGATGCGGCACAGTATATGAGAACTACTGGTAAACTAGTTGGAATTTCTTCTGGACTGAGCTGGTTAGCATGGGCATTAGATATTAATGTAGCAATGATTAGTGGATTTACATGGGAGTTCGTAGAATTTAATTGTGAAGTAAGAATCATTAATAGATCAGTATGCTCAGGCTGTTGGACATGGGCTAGATTCGATCGAGGTGACTGGAACTGGTGTCCACAAAATAAGGGTAATGAAAGACAGTTTGAGTGTACTAAGACAATAACACCGGAAGAAGTTTGGCAACAGCTTGAAACTTCAGGGAAATTCGGTATATAATGAATAGACAAAGTAAAGTAATATGCATATAGTAATCACAGGAGGGGCCGGTTTTATTGGGCACCACGCCGTTTGGCAAGCACTACAACGAGGCTGGAAAGTTTCAGTGTTAGATAATTTTTATACAGGTAAATTAGAGAGATTACTTTTACCTTCAGGTAATATACCAGGAGGTCTTACAGTTTATGAATGTGATGTAGCAGTAGGTCCGTTACCAGATATTAAGAATATTGATTACGTATTACACCTAGCTGCACCAGTTTCGGTACAGGAATCTATAGAAGATTGGGAAAAGTATTATCGAGGGATTAAGATAGGTAGTGAAAGAATATTTGATTGGGCAAAGAGCAATGGTTGTCATTCTATTGTAGCAGCAAGTACAGCTGCAGTTTATGGTGATAATGAAGAAGTACCATTTGATGAAACTACAGCACCAGATCCTATGTCTCCATACGCTGAATATAAATTAGAAATGGAAGATATTTTAGATGCTTACCATAATAGTACAACGCAATGTGCAGCTTTAAGATTCTTTAATGTTTTTGGAGAAGGGCAACCAAATGATGTTGGCTATGTAAGCGCAATCCCTATCTTTAAAAAACAATTTGAAGCATATCAACCTATTACAGTTACAGGTGATGGACTTCAAACTAGAGATTTTGTATATGTTGGTGATGTAGTTGATGCATGTTTTGCAGCTCTAGCCAGACCTAATGGCGGTTTTGAAAGTATGCCTATTTGGAATGTAGCTTCAGGAGAAGAAACTCAGATTTTAGATATAGCTGAATCTTTTGGTGGAGAAATTGTACATATAGAGGCTAGAGAAGAACCAAAAAGATCTCTTGCAGATATTTCATTAATTACACAGATGTTAGATTGGAGACCTACTACTAATGTCTTAACTTGGATTAAGGAACAGAAAGATGCCTAGAGCTGTCAGAACGACTGTATGCTCGGGATGTATACAAGATTTTCCTCATAAGGAAATGTATTTAGTTTCTAGATTTATGAATAGGGCTAATCCAGATACGTCAAATATGTACTCTACAATGTATTGTGCTAAATGTATTAAAAAGGACAGTGATAATTTCCATGAGATTATAGAGAAGCCTAAACCTCCAAAGAAACCTAAAACAACTAAAAAGAAAAAAGATGAAAAAGATAACTAATCTATTATTGATATTCATAATAAGTATAAATTTATTATCAGCACAAGGTACTGCTAAAGATATTGTTAGTGTTAGAACTGATATTTATGAAGTACTTTACAATGTAGAATATCAACAGCCAGTTCAGGTTAGCTATACAATATTTTGTAAGCCTGATTCCCCTACTTATGATAGAGATGGTATTTCATTTAAAGCATATCCTGGTTTAAATGGAAGTTCTTCTACAGATTACAAAGATAATGTATATGATAAAGGACACATGGCTCCTGCAAATACATTTGCATGTAAGGAGTCTTGGCTAAAAGAAACATTTAGTTATGCCAATTGTGCTCTACAACACCAGGGACTTAATAGAGGTACTTGGGCTGCTTTAGAAAGATTTGAAAGAAATCTAGCAGGAGTATATCAAGAGGTCGAAGTCTGGATTGAAATTTACTTTTCAGATGAATGGACTACTAATTCAGACCCAGCAAGAATTCCATCTAATTTTGTAAAAGTTATTACATGGAATGAAAATGGCAAAGAGAAATCTATTTCTTTTGATTTCCCAAATGAAGATACTACTGGAAAGTCATTTTGGCAGTTCCAAATCAAATAGAGATATATAACTATATAGGGGGTTCCTATATTTAAAAATACACTTCGTGGGATGGACAATGTTAACAAGTTTTTGGCGTTATTCTCTGAATTTGAAATGGTGGTTACACCAAGAAAAGAAATTAATCAGAGATCATTAGATACAGTTAAAAAATCAGAGTTCAATGTGACGATCGACCAGGCTTCGATCGCTAAGGCGGATCTAGAAAAAGAATTGAGAAGATTAACTCAAGAATACAAGAAGGCTAGAAAAGCATATAAACACAATAAGATTTCAAAACAAGATCTATTTGATTTTGAATGGAGAATCTTTGAACTACAAGAAGAAATTAGAAGAATAGACGAAGAGAGTACAAATAGTAAATAAAATATGCAACTATTTAGTAAATATATTATCGATAAAATTGTTTACGCTAAACAACCAAAGGCTAAACATCAAAAAAGGCTAGCCTCAGCAGAGAACTATGATATTTTAAATTGTTCTTATGTTGATGCCCCAGTGATGTTACCACATTCAAACTCATCAGCCAATACAATGGTAGAGTTAGAAACTATCGCTAATGCAAATTTACTACATAAAAACCCGGCTAAATTAGAGAATAAGTATGATGATGAATTTGATTGGGCATTTAAGAAAATAGTAGAAGATGCTGGATTAGAATATGATGAACCATATTTTAAACAGTTAATTAAAGAGGCTGCGTCAATTACGATTAGGCTTAAATATAAATTTAATAGACCAAGACCATTTCAACTAGGTCCAGTTCTAGGTATTGATGTTACTAAATATCAATCTAGTACTGCAAAGACTCCATCATTTCCATCTGGACATACTACTCAAGCAGTTTTAGTAGCATGCGTTTTAGGTAAGAAATATCCGGAGTTAAAAGAACAGCTAATGAAAGCAGCTGATAAGGTTTCACTTTCTAGAGTAGTTGGAGGACATCACTATCCATCGGATATTGAATATGGCAATCAATTAGGTAAATGGTTAAGCGGTCAATTAAAGAAATAATATGGAAGAAGCTATATCACAATATATCGGAGAATGGGGATGGTTAACGTTAGTAGCGTTAGTTACATTTGCATTTAAAGATGCGATAACAAATTTCTTTAAAGGAATGCAGTTTCTAATGGGAACTGATTTTGATATTGATGATGTTGTCTATATTAAAGGTACGAAGAAGGCTAGAATAGTCAGACAGAGTATCTGGAGAACTACGTTTTATGTATACGGTCATGGAAGGAAATTCGTAGTACCAAATAGTGCACTATGGTCTTTACAAATAGAGAAAGACTTACCAAATAGTGAAGCTTATGAAGAGTACAAAGAAAAACCAACCAAATAAAACTAAATATATGAAGACAATTAAAAGATTAACGGCAATTTTATCACTATTCCTATTAACATCATGTGGTGTTAACTGGCAAGTAGCAACACTAAACCACGATCCAATCTATGATGATGAAAATTATATAGTAATAGACGGTGATGTGGAGGTAGATACATTAAACGCTTTTCAATTTAGAAATAAACTTAGAACCGACATAGGTTTTAGATTAGACTTTGCACGCTATGCATTGAGCCAGCCGAGATCATTTGATTGGAATAACAGATTGTTAGGAAGATATTATGATTCTAGATATAATTCTTACTATTGGAATAGAGATCAAATGTGGAATGATTGGGCTTGGGGTTATACAGGTTGGAATTCTTGGGGTTCTCCTCATAGATGGTCACCATTTGGATATGATAGATGGGGTTATGGAATCCACTATGGTTGGAATAATCATGGTTGGGGATATAACAACTGGATGGGCAATGTCCATTATGGCTGGAATAATTACTATGGCTGGAATGGATATTACAATAACAACTGGGGTTGGAGACAACACATGAATGACTATGCATGGCATAATAGAAATAGAACTAATACAGTACGTGTTAATGGCAGAAGAGGTAGTAATAATATAGTTTCTAATAGAACTAATAATACAATAGAGAATACTATTATTAATAAAAGACCATCTAGAGTTAGAGTAATTGCTAAACCTGATGGAACTAGAGTTTATCTTAGACCAAATAACAATAATGTTATCATTAACAATAATACAAGGCCAATTAGAGTTAAACCTACAGTGCCAGTTATTAGAAACAATAATACAAGACCCTCATATAACAATACACGACCTAGCAACAACGTTAGACCACGTATAAACAACAATAACAATACAAGGTCGACGTCAACCAATGTTAATAGAAGTACAAATTCTAGAGGTGGTAGTGGCGTTAGGAAGAACTAATTATGAGACATTTCAAAACATTTGAAAAATTCATCAACGAGGCTAAGCCCTATTCTAAAGATGAAATTGTAGTATTTGACCTAGATGATACGCTAGTTATTACAGATGCTAAAATCAAAGTATGTGATAATACTAATGGTGAATGCTTTAGTCTAACTCCAGAAGAATTTAACGAGTATGAATCCAATCCTAACCATGATATAGATTTTGATGATTTTAAATCATTAGAAATCATGAAGGCTGGTAAACTAATTGAACACTACTTTAAGATCTTTAAGTCAAACTACAAACGAGGTATTGCTGTAGGTATTGTAACTGCTAGGGATGATAGAGATATGATTTACACATGGTTGAGAGAGCATGTAGGATTTAGAATTGATAAAGATCTAATCTTTGCTATTTCAGATCCAGTTCATAAATTTAAAGGTGCAATCGCAGATAGAAAGAAACAGGCTTTTGAAACATATATCAAAATGGGCTATAACAACTTTAAATTCTACGATGATGATGCAGCCAATCTAAAACTGGTTAAATCACTAGAGAAAGAACACTTACATATACAGATATATACCAAGAAGGCAAAAAAACCTAAATACTAAACATGGCAACACAAGGAGACTACAGAGCAAGATTTGCAGCAGCAATGTTAAACGAAGATTTTCAATCAGCTCTAGATAGAATTAATAAGAAGAAGAAAGAAATTACTTCTATGGCGGACGTGCAGAAAGATGTTATTACAGGTAAGCTTGAGGACACTGCAGATTATATTGATAATTTCGGTCCGATTTCTACTTTAAAAGACTATTTTGTAGAAACTAAAGGTTTCAGTGAAGGCGACTGGTCTGAAATTGAAAAAGTAGTACAAAAATTAGATGCGACATCTATAGATGCTTTTGTACAGTATACTAAAAATCCTGTAAAGATAGATTATTTTACAAGTATGACTAAACCCACAAATGTAATCAATCAATTAGAAAAAGATTACAATCTACCTAAAGCAGTTACTAGTAAAATCTTTGATAAGGAAGGTAAAATGAAAGCTGGAAAGGGTGTAGGTAGAGGTGAATTATTTCTAGGCTTCATGGTAGATGGTGCTACGAATGCTTCTGTTGGTGATGTAAATGTTAATGGACAAGCATACGAAGTAAAAGGTAAAGAGGCTAGATTAAATACGCAAAACGGATTTGGTTTAGGTACTCCAGCAATGATTAGTTTTTTTAATGAACTTAAAGATCATAAAGATCCAAAAATTCAAAATATTGGAAATAACTTCGGAGATTCTAGTAAAGGAAATATCCAAAGCTATAACTTTTTGAAAGGCGGTAAGTCAAAATTCTATGAGCTATTTCAAACAGCATATAAAGATGGGATTAAATTAAATGATATTTTTACAATTTTAGCAAGTACATTATTCTGTGGAGATTCAGGTATTTGGTTAAGTGCGTCTCCACAACTTGAAAATGAAGTAGTGGATGCATTTAAGAAATATGTAGGTAAAGATGGTTCTGCTAAGAATGATGTAATGTTAAACTATGCTTTAATGTGGATCAATATTAAATATTACAAAACAAGAGAGCCTTTCAATGGTATTTTTATTATATTACCAGGTACTGGAAAAATGGCATATTTACCTGTTGGAACAGATGATATGACTGGCTGGCTTTCTAAGAATGTGAAGTATAATCAACCATCATGGCAAGATAACCCAACCTCAAACTGTTGGAAAATAACATTAAAATAGATATATAATCTAATATTACAAAACAAAACAATTAATTATGGCACAAGTACACTATGTAATAATGGCTAATTACGATGACGAAGTAGTATACGCATATCTTTCTGCAAACAAAGGAAAGATCAACAAACTAGCTAAAGATTTTAAACCAACAGAAGATGAAGATGGTGAAACTGTAAACTATATTATGGAACATGGTTCTAAATCATATAAAGATGGATTCTATTTAGAGTTTTCAGATGGTGAGTTTGGATTTGTCGCTGCAAGTGAAGAAGAGTTTCGTAGTAAAGCTAGCAATTTTGAATATGGTGCTTTCTGGTCTAACATTAAAGATGTAGAAATTAACTTTCCTATTGAGAATGCTGGATATGATGAGGATCTAGAATTTGATGCCGCAGACTACTATGGAGACGAACCTGAATTAGCATGGGCAGGTTATGAATATATAATAGGAGAATCTAAAAATGAACAAACAAATATGAAACACGTACCAACATTTGAGTCTTTTACGGCTCCACAGAAAGTAAGTAAAACAAACGAAGAGCTTTCCCATGAAGATATAAAAATGATGTCGGATATTGAAGTAAATGAAATCCTTTTTAAAGCGAGAGAATTAGCAAGAAAAATTGCCGGCCATGTGGAATTTACTTCACCCATAGACAAGGACCAGGAGAAGAAAGTGATGGCAAAAGTTAAAGATGTTTTTAAGAAAGAAAAATTAAAACTAAAATAACTCTAACTAACTATAACAAATTAAAAGCTGCCTTCGAGCAGCTTTTTTTGTGAGCCAATGTTAACAGAAAATTAGATTTTTAAAAAAATGGAAAAACTAGAAAACTTAATAAAAAAAGATGATATATAATATGAGAGTATAATACCTCATCAAATATATGTTTTTCAAATGGCTACAGAACTCAAACCAGGAGACGTCCAACCTTCTGAGATTGAATCTAATAGCAAAACAATTGGAAACTTATCAACTACGCCAGAGGCAAACGATCTAGATGAATATTTTGACGATTCAAAACACCTAGATCCTGTCGGTAACGTTGTAGATGAGAGCGCAATTTGGGTTTATTTCGGAGTCGGAGGTCCAGCTTAAAAGCAATGTTAAGGGCACTATTTAGCAATATTTAGTGCTCTTTTCTTTTAAACAAAATTAGAGAGATAAATATAACTGTATAACATAACTAAATTTAAACAATTATGACAACAATTTTAATTATTTTAGGAGTATTAGCAGTTGGCGCTGGCGTATATTTCTATGCCATTAAGACTGGTAAAATCGAAGACGCCGATGGTGATTATATAGCTGACGAAGCTGAAGACATTGCTAAAGAGATCAAGCGTAGAGCTAAGAACGTAAAAGCTGAATTAGCTGACGTGAAGAAAGCAGCTAAGCAATTAGCTGATCAAGCCGAAGATGTAGTGGAAGCTGCAAAAGGTAAAAAGAGCACACGCAGAAAGACTGCACCTAAGAAAGCTACTAAAGTTACTAAAGGTTCTGGATCAGGTTCTGGTAAAGTTACTAAAGGATCAGGTTCCGGAAAAGGAAAAGGAAAAGCAAAGGTAAGTAAAGCTTCCCTAAAATCTAGAACTTCACCTAAAAAATAAAACTACAATTATGGCTAACTATTTAAACTTTACAAAAGCAATTTTTAATCCATATAACCCTAAAGTTCTTAATGAGGGTCAATTCTCATGGATGACTTATGATACTGATAAGCAAATCGGTTCAGAAAGAGAAAATACTATTGACGTATATATGTACGACAATGAAGGCAATCAATGGTATGAAAAGGGATATGAAGGTTACGGTGAATTCGGTAACATGGATTATTATGAATTATTAGCCAAGATGAATGGTTTTACAGAAGAAGACCTAGAGGATAAAGCATTACTCAAATCTATTAGAGCAATGGGTAAAGCAGAAATGAGAGATATAGGTATTGCCTTAGCTTTCGATCCTAAAGGTAAGAAAATCAAGACTAGAGCAAAAGGGGGTAAAGTCCTATTCCCTGCACTAGTTGAAGATCCAAAATTCAACTGGAAAAGACATGACTTCACACACGAGGCTGAATCTGATCCAAATCAATCATGGTATCAGGAACCTGAGTATGATGATGATTATGAAGATGATGACGATTACGAGCAAGGTTGGTATGAAAATATTCAACCAACACATGAAGGTGTAATGTCTGACATTCACCAGATGATAGGTAATCATAAATCTTTTGATACTTTTCAAAAAGAATTCTTTAAAGAATATGGCCACAAAAAAGTAATGAAGAAAACTCCTGAGTTTTTAGAATGGCTAGAGGCTTTATATAATGACTATGAATATGCAGCAGTAGAATCTGTAAAATTAACTTGGGATTCTCTTAAAGAATCATTAGGTATTAATGAAGGCAGGTCTATTAATAAGATTAGTAAAGATCTTGAGAAGACTGTATTAGGTATGAAGAAAACAGTTGACTCTTGGAAAGAAGCTGAAGGAGATAGAAAGACTGAATTATTAGAAAAACTAAGAGAGCTTAATAAAGAAAAGGTTGAATTAGAAAAAGAATTGGATGACGCGGTCGCGGGAAAAGATCACGACTTACAATTAGCATTAACCGAAGCTGAAGAATTAGCTTATTTAGAATTAGATGTAATTAATATTCTAAACGATTAATGAGAAACAAAAAAATTACAAGTTTTGAAGATTTTAAAGGTATGGATGAAGGACTTCAATCAGATCTTAAGAAATATATAAAAAAACATAAAGAAGAATTAGAAAGTCTAGCCGACGATGACCAATGGGAAACTATCTATAACCAGTTGTATACTGAATTTGATATAATTCCTAATAGTAGTAAAGCAAAAGATCTTAGGCAAACATTCGAGTTCATCTTTTAAAAATAGACCCACATTTTTAAGATGGCAAAGGAATTAAACGAAGACAGCGGAGTAAAAGTTAGTGTAAAAACACTAATAGCCATAGCTGTAGCAATCACAACAGTAGTTAGTTTTTGGTTCGCATTTCAAGCTCAACTCGATGATATGAGAGATGAGATAGAAGCAGCTAAAACTCTACCAGCTCCAAATATTTCAAGAACAGAGTATGAACTCAAAGACGAGTTGGTACGTTCTACTATATTAAACACACAAGAAGATGTATCAGAAATTAAGGAGGATTTAAAAGCAATTGAAAAACATCTTCGAGGTAAATAACATGAAAAAACTAATATTTATATTAATCGCATTGGTATCATTTAGTACTGCGGATGCACAAATTACAAAGAAGGTTAAGAAATTCTTTAAATACTCTACTATTTATGGAGTTGCTGGAGAAGCACAACCACAAACTAGCACACAAAAAACTTATTTCGTAGATCAAGGTGGAGAACTATTTGATGTTACACCAGATGCTGAAACTAATTATTCTTATGGTTTTGGTATTAGAAAGGTTGCGAGATTTGATTATGAGAATAAACCTAATGCATTTTATGACGGTACAGAAATCCAAACAGGATTAAGTTCTAATATAGGTGCTGTTAAAGGCTGGGAATATAAATTCCAATGGGAATGGGCAAGACAGTTTGGTAATGAATACACAAGAGAAGATATATTTCTTAGATATTTAGGAGATAACTTTATCTTTAAACTAGAACAAATGCAAGATGGTCTTGCAGAACTAGATTATAGAGCGGTAGATCTTAGATGGAGAAAGCCAATAGGTAAAAAACTTAACTTTTCTATCGGTGCTGCATTTAGAACACATAGACCTTACGGTTACTTACCAATCGCAGATTACTTAGAAGATAACCCATGGTGGCAATTAGCATACGATGAAGGATTCGTAGATAACTATTATGGTATCGATTATGATAACGATGGAGAAGTAGATAACTTTGATTTCTTTTGGACTAATCCAGCAGGTGAAAGAGTTTCAGACACGGATCTAGATTTTAGAACTAATATATTTGGTGGTCTTGTAAACGACTTTAACAGACAAGGAATTGCATTAGTCGAAGACTTAGGAACTATTTCTGCAGTTATAGGTTTAGATTTCTACCACTACTCTCAAGACGGTAATAACTGGGCACATATTTGGACTTCAGTTATGCCATATCACCAACAAGTTATGGGAGAAGAACTATTTTCTTACGGCAAGTTTATTAATGAAGGAGAAGATACACAATGGACTGATTTTACAATCGGTGCAATGACAGGATGGAAAATAACAAAGAAGTTAGGTATCTTTGCAGAAATGAATTATCTACAATATTGGGATAGACAAATATTTACTGCTAAAGCTGGCTTAAACTTTCAATTTAGATAAAATAAATACATTATGATTAAATTAGCAGATAGAAGATTATTAACTAATATAAGTACTGTAGGTACTTCAGAAAGTGGTGCTAACATATATAACTTTGAGTATACAGACTGTAACTATGGTTGTGGATTATTCCAAGGTGTAATAGCTGATGAAGTTGCAGCCGCTGTAGTTAGTACAAATGAAAATGGTTATAGTATGGTTGACTACTCATTAATAGATGTAGAATTTAAACAAATAGAAGATTACTCTCTATACGCGGGTTCTTCAAATTAAGAATTATGAAAAAAATAGCAATTATATTTTTATTAGCTTTTGGATTAATGGCATCGTCTACGATAGCAGATTCAACTGAAGCAGGAATAACTAATACAGAACCAAAGTATTTAACATCTGATACATTTAGTAAAGCTATTAATACAGGTGTAGTTATTGTAGAGTTTGTAGCATCTTTTGCAGAACCATTTGAAGATTGGAAATCAATAGAAGATGGCGAATACTATAGAGTGGATATTGAAAAATACCCAGATCTTAAAAAGAAATATAAAGTAAGATCTATTCCAACTATTTTAGTATTTAATAACGGTTCTAAAGAACTAACATATCGTGCAAACATTATGTTAGAATTAGACGTAACAGCAGAAGAGATACACGAAGATATAGAGGATCTATTCTCAGATAAATTTTAATATGTGGGAAAGGATAACTAAATACTTTAGTTCAATAAAGAATACGCTACTGTATTTTGACTTCCAACCACTATTATTTTTCTGGATCTCAAGTGATATTTTAAATAACCTAGTCCTATGGACTGACTTATCATACTGGGAGGCCGCTGGTCAACCGAACACATACTGGTTATATTTATCATATCTGGCATGTAGCACATTGATGCTGGTCTTTATACATAACCTAAAATGGTTATCAAGATTTGTATCTCTTTACTTAATACTCTATTTGTTTTCTACGATTAGATATTTAGTAAGTATATATGGAGGCGATGAAGCCTTCACATTAACAGATTTTAAAAACATATTGATTACATGCTGGTATGCTTTCATGTGGACTTGGATTCTATTTAAGTTAAAGAAAGAAATACTACATAGATCACTAAGATAATGGGCGAGAATTTAACCACAATTATTATTACTACAATATCTGTACTATTTGGTGCAGGTGGTTGGAAGTTCTATGAGTTTCTTATTCGTAATAAAAGAGAGAAACAAAAAGAAGATAAATCTGAGCAGACTATTTATAGAGATGACCTGATTGCAAGAGTCGAAAGATTAGAAAAGGTAAACGATACTAAAACAGATGAATTAATGAAGGTTAAAGCTAAAGCAGCTGCACTAGAAGTTAAAGTAGAATTCTTAGAAAGAGAACTGGATAGAATTAAATCAAGATAAGATGAAACGTTTTTGGAAAGTAATATTAATTGCATTTTTAGTAGGGTTTATCGGATCTGTTATTTGTAACATATTCATACAAAAGAAAGAACTATCACATATAGAAAGAATTATCCTACAAAACAATACTGTTAAAGAATCAGTTGAAAATTCTAAATATCCTACCATTAACAAGCCAGCGAGTAGCCAAACAACTGTTATATATGGTGACAGTGTAAGAGTATTTAAAGAGGGGTCAAATTAATTGCAAAATAGTTGCCATAGAATTTTTTTATGTCAATTATTTTTCGTATATTAGTACTATAATTAAAAAACATATACATGTTGTACACTTATTGTAAAGACACTTTATCTTTTAGAAAGGTAAAGCCAAAACAAAAACATGGTATAATAATTGGCCTAATAATTTTAATAGGTTATATTACTCTAACTTCAATGGTTAGTAATGCCAAACAAGCAGGTTTTAAAGAAGCCTTAGACATACCGATTGAATCGACGGTTGTAATTCTAGAAGATGATTCAGTAAAATTTTCACAAGACAATTTAGTAAAGGAATTAAAGAGGCTAAATGTCAGATTTCCACACATTGTTTTAGCACAATCTATATTAGAGACTGGCCACTGGGAAAGTAGAATCTACCAAGAGAATAATAACCTATTTGGTATGAAGCAGGCTAGAGCCAGGGCTACTACAGCAAAAGGTACTCAACTAGGACATGCTTATTATGATGATTGGAAAGAATCAGTTACAGATTATGCACTTTACCAAGCTGCATATCTCAACAAACTACGTACTGAAAAGAAGTATTTGAATTACTTAGAAAGAAATTACGCCGAGGCAAAGAATTATGATAAAAACCTAATGATCATTATAGAAAGAGAAAATCTAAAAGAGTTATTTTTAGACTGATATATACTATAATATCATAAACAAAACTTATTAATATGAAATTAAAAACATTAGAGCAGTTTGAATCAAAAGACCCATGCGAATGTGGTGGAAACTGTGGTTGCGGTGGTAAACCCGTAAACGAAAAATTTAGCTTTAGTAAAAAAGAAGTAGAAAAAGCTGCTAACTTAATAGCATCTGCAATTGCTCAAGCTGATATGGTTAAAACAAAAGTACACCACTTAGAATATGACAAAGGTCGTGGAGCTGGTTTTGACATTTCAATTGATGGTGAAGAATCTGCAGGTGGAAGTTACGTAGTAAAAGATAACGGAGATGTTGTTAATGCTGCAATCGGTAACTCACATCCAAATGCAGTCTATAATACAATAGGTAATAAAGATATTGCTGATGTTTTTATTAACATGGAAAAGTATGAATCTAATATAGCTAACGAAGCTACTGTAGTTATGGATGCAATGGATCCTAAATCAAAGATACTTAAAAAACTTTTAAAGAAACATAAAGTTACAATGAAAGTTTTAGATCCTAGTGGACCAAGTGGTTGGCCAGAAGTTGAGCTAACAGGTTCAAGAGAAGATCTGCAAGCAGTTTTAGCATCTGAAGATGGCTGGGACGACCCAGAATTAGGAGAGTATATTGAGGAATCAAATACAGTTACTGAAGCTAAAGATCCATATAAAGAAATTGAAAAGGCAATCAAAGGTATGAAAGGAGTTTCAGCCGATATTAAAGGAGATACTATAATAGTTTCTAATAAAGCAGGAGATGAATTCACATACTCAATGAACGACGCGGATGACGTTGCAGAGTTTATTGCAACAATTGAAGAATCTGTAGTTACTGAATCTAAAGAAATGAGCAAAAAAGAAGTTCGAGATCTTAAAGTAAAGATTAATAATGCAAGAACGATTGGTAAATATTTTACAAAAGATGAAGTAGAATTTTTACAGTCATTATTTGAATCAGAAGTTAATGAAGCTAAGAAGTATAAGTTTAAAGAATTAGCTAAAGCATGGGAATTCGTGTATGGTGAAGATATGGAAGATGAATATGAAGGTTTCTATCAAGAAGTAATTGGTAAACATAAGAATAAAGTTACTAAATCAGATATAGCTGAAATATGGTCAAATGTTTATGGTGAAGATGTTGCTGCTGAATATGGAGGTTTCTTTGATAATCTTAAAGAAAACGTAAATGAGGCTACTAAACTAGAAAAATTTAATAATATAGAAGAAGCTAACGCAGATGGTACTATCTCAGATGACGAAGATGATGCTGTTGAAAATATGCTTGTAGATGTAGAATATATGGTTGATGAATTAGTTAACTATATTAAGGTAGAGACTGAAAAGATCGGAGGTAGTTTTAGATCCCCTGGATATGAAGCACAATGCCTTAAACTTGTTAAAGAAACATTTAAAAAACATAAGGTAAGACTATAATGGCATATATAGATAACTTTCAAGACTTTATACAATATCACGCTAATGCAGCTGGTATGACTAGAGAAGAGTATATGGCAGTTCTAATGTCTGAAGCAAAGAAAAAGCCAGGACCAGACCCATATCATAGAGGTCTAGAAGATGGTGAGGTTGAAGATAAAGAAGATCAAATTAAGAAACAAGCAGATATGGACGATGACGATCCAGATGCTTACAAAGAAATGCCTGGTGATAAAGAAGCTAAAGAGAAAGGTGAAGTAAAAACATCTGATGCTACTAAAGCTTACAATAAGTTATATAAAGAAAATAAGCATGTTAAAAGTATGAATGAAATGGCAATGGGCTATGACGGACATACTGGACTTTTCTATATAAAAGGAGTGCCTTTCACAGAAGAGAGACTTGAACAAGTCTTAAAGCATTTAAGAACTAAAGTTAAATTAGGTGATTTACCAAAGCAGTTTAGTTATTTTCCAGCAATTCAAGTTGCAGATGATGTAGGTGGTGAAATTGTAACCATAACTCTAGATAAAGCAAAAGAGATTGAGGCTACTTTAAAAAGGTTTAAAGGTAAATTAGCACATGATGGTGATTTTAATGAATCTGTTACTGAAAAGAGAGAAGATGTAGGTAAATTTAATACTGTTAAGAAAGTAATAAAAGAATTAGGTAGAAGGCCATCAGAACAAGAACTTGCAACATTTATTACAAAGAACTATTATGATGTTACTGAAGTTGAAAGAGGAGAAGATGATCCAGCTGCTAATGATAAAATTGCAGATCTAGTAGCTTTCTATAAATTCGATATTGATGATTGGTCAATTGCTTGGGTAGATGCTCAAAACGAATCAGTAGTTAATGAAGCTGACGATAAAGAACAAAAATCAACAGATAGAGGTCCTTTAGATGATGATAAAATTAATACTGCACTTAAAACTAAAGCAGAAGAATCTGGAGTGCCGATTGGCATTATCAGAGCTGTAATGAGAAGAGGTCTTGCTGCATGGAAATCAGGTCACAGACCAGGAGCTAACCAACAACAATGGGGTTATGCAAGAGTAAATGCATTCTTAACTAAAGGCGAAGGTACTTGGGGTAATGCTGATAAAGATCTTGCAAAAGAAGTTAGAGATGGTGGACATGATAAAAAACTGAAGAAAGCATAATGGATTTCAACGATTTTTTAAACGAGAAGAATTTTCAAGTAGTTACTAGTGGACATGCCATTAAATATAGACTATCGTACCAATATGGTAAAGGTGGTTTTGTAGCAATGGCTAGTTCTGGTAAAGAAAACGATAAAGAAATTGAAATCGGTGATCCTAATACAATAGGTAAAGCTATTGAAGATTCAATCAATACTGAATTAAAGAAAAGAAAACAACTATTTACAGTAGAACAAGATCATGGTTACCAAGGAGCCGGATATTCTTTCTATTTTAATATGGATGACTTACTAAAATTATTAAACAAATAAGATATGAACACAAAATTAAAATCACTTGATAGCTTTATTAACGAAAGCGATGTTTATGATGAAAAAACTAGAGAGCTTCTATTTGCTGATAATACTGAATATACATTAAGACAATTTATTAAAATTGCTAAGAAGTCAGCCGAGGGTAAAGAACAATATAAGCGCCAATCTAATTTTGGTAAAGGAATTCTAATGGCAGAATACCTAAGAAAGAATATGCCAGGTGGACTTGCTAATAAAATGAAAGCAAGAGTCTATAGAAACGCATGGAATACTGGTGGTAATTTAGATGTTACTATCCGTTTAAAAGCAGGAGATAAGGATATATTTTATTTTAGTTCTGCTAGTTCAACAAGACAGCCTAGATATTCATTTAGTGAGTTATTTAATGGTACTATTAAGCCATCTGATCCAGGTAAACCAATTTACAAAGATTGGGGCATGGGAATTGTACATGGTTCTTATCAGTCTATTTCTAACTTTGATAAATTCATGGCCGATGTTGTTGGTGTATTTGTAGACTTCGAAAGAGTGAATGGTGAGCCGTTTGATTTAAAAGGTGCCATCGCAAATGAAAAGGCTAGAAAGAAAATAGTTGCTGCTTGGAACAAGATCGAACCTAAAGTTGAGAAGCAATATGATATTGCAAAAGAAGCTGCAAGAAATGCACACAGACATATTACTATTAGAATGCCTTATATTAGATCTGCTGAAAAGAGAGTTTACTATAAGACAGACGAACCAAGAGAGTTAAGACACCCAGATGAGTATGGTGATAGAGCCTATGATATTATAGACGGAAAAGACTATGCTAAATATGAAGCTGCACAGGCTAAGATCTCAGATCTAATTGAGGCTTTTTGTAAAAAACACGGCTACGAATTCGTTTGGGCTGCAAGCTGGTAATACATATATAATAAAACTATAAATTATGGCAAAGATATTTTGGATAGCAGAAAAATCAGGAGATTACATGAAAATCTCCGCATTTAATAATAAAAGAAAAGCTGAAGAGAGGGCAATGGAATTATCTTCGAATTTTTCATTTGGAGATACAGAAATACCTAAAGATGGGAATGAAGACGGAGACAATTGGTTCTACTCTGGTATGATAAACGCAAAAGAATGTTTCTTACTTTATAGAAAAAATGCAATGCCTGCAGCTGTAGGTTTTGATAGTGAAGATGAAGCAAGAGAAGAATATCCCGGTGATGGAGCTGGAGCATGTTTCCCAGTTAAATTAAAAGGTGGTATGGGTGAAGTTTACTTATCAAGTGAAGCTGACGCTAATGGTGCTGAACTTTGGGTATTTGAAGACGGTGACATATATGAAAAGAAACAAACAATGAGACACATACCAACATTTGAGTCATTCATTAATAGATAACTCTAACTAACTATAACAAATTAAAGGCTGCCTCTGAGCAGCTTTTTTTGTGAGCAAATGTCAGCACTACGAGTGGTTTGAGTGCACAAGTCTAAAAGGAACTCCAAGTCTAGGTGGATAGATCAGCGACGATTCCTCAGATTCCTCTGAGGTCACTGGAAAAAAAATTCGGAGCGTTTTTCATTTCTGCAGTAAGGTTGGCCTTCCAGACAACTGGCCTCGGCTGGCCGCTTAAGGCCTGGCCTGACCAGCGAGCCGCTAAGGCAGATAGACGTTAATTGCCAGTGATTTCCGCTAATGACAGATAGGTCACATGGAGGTGCGATGAGGTAACGTAATGATTTGTGCAGACTTCTTGTAACAGAGCTCTGCAACACATAGGCACCACCTGGCCTCTGGAGTAACAGTGAGGTGAATTGTCGCCATCAATCTGATTCGTTGAGTAACTACAAGGACTAAATGGTCCCAATTTCCTACCTAACTGGACTGCACCTAATCTGACCGGCGCGCGCGGCCCTAAAGTTTAACCACTCCGGTTGTATTAAACAACCGGTGAGCTAGATATATAGTATAAGAGTATACTAAAAACGTCGCGTTTATGAAAATAATTAAAACATTTGAACAGTTTCTTGGAGAAGGAGTAAATGATCCAGGAATACTTAAGGCATTCTTTATGGCAGGAGGACCAGGTTCTGGTAAATCCTATGTAGCCGGTGAATTATTTAGCCTTCCTAAAGACAGTAGTGCATCTGTATCTTATGACCTAGGTCTTAAACTGGTCAATTCTGATGCAGCATTTGAACTTCTATTAAAGAAGGCCAATATTGACATGGCCGAATTAATGGATCTTAAAGATAAAGACCCTGCTGCTTGGCAAGCAGCTATGCAAATTAGAGATAAGGCTAAGAAAATTACTAAAGGTACACAAAAAATGTATATCCAAGGTCGTTTAGGCATGGTAATCGATGGTACTGGTAAGAACTATAAGAAAATTGAAGGTCAAGTTAAAGAATTAAGAGAGCTTGGTTATGATTGTTATATGGTGTTTGTCAATACATCTAAAGAGGTTGCGTTAGATCGTAACAATAATAGACCTAGAAAATTACCAGAAGATATGGTATCTCAAATGTGGCAAGAAGTACAGGATAATCTGGGTAAATTTCAGCGCCTTTTTAAGGCAAAGCGTTTTGAAATCGTTGATAACTCTGAATACGGAGATACTACACCTACTGATCTAGTAGGTAAAGAGATTAGAAAGTTTATGAAACAACCTGTTTCTAATTCAATTGGTAGACAGTGGATCCAAGATCAAAAAAATAGTAAAAACTAACATGGAGAAATCTAATGAAACTTTATTAAAAGAGTTAATGGTAGCATTCTCATCGCTAAAACAAAAGATGGAAGACCCTAACTATATTGCTCTTGACAATTCTATTAAATCTATGATGGAAAATCAACGCGATATGAAAGCTGATGTAAAAGATTTAAAGAAGAGGTTACTTAATCCAATAGATGGTGTAATAGTTAATACTAATAAGAATACTGAATTTAGAGAAGGCTATGTAAAGTTACAGGAAGAGAGAGATGGGTTAGCGGATGATGTTGCGCATCTTAAAAGATGGAAGGCAATGTATATTAAAATATTTTGGACATTGTTTACTGGTGCAATTGGTGTAGCAACTTTCTTAATAGGTGAATCAATAATAAATAGATAGTATGATATTTGATAGAATAAGTCTTCTTAATTCGTATGGTGTATTACAAGCTGCACAAAGAAGTGAAGGTAGAGTAGGTAAAATACTATTTAATAGAACAGCATTTTATGGAACTAAAACCAATATCAGATTTGAAAGCCTAGTTGAGCTAGCGAATTACATACAACAAAATCATGCATTTCAAATTTTTGATCCAGCATGTGTTTGTGGTACTTGCGATGAATCAATTTGGAAACTATTAAGCTTTTCAGTAGAATTACCTGGTAGAAGATTTGTTACATACGTTAATAATATGAGAGGTGCATTCGAATCCGGTGATGGAGCAAGAATGAACAAGAAGACTATTGATATTATTGCAAAAGACTTTGCTGCAGACAG
>Ga0102852_1000086_pt1 | contig 24160 bp, 16 predicted proteins | sample Colrivmeta1370A3_FD_78436 | JGI IMG/M metagenome (GOLD analysis project Ga0102852, IMG submission 78436) | Estuarine microbial communities from the Columbia River estuary - metaG 1370A-3 | ecosystem: Environmental > Aquatic > Marine > Intertidal zone > Estuary | place: USA: Columbia River...
CTAAAAAGTATGATATCAAATTAAAAGTAAAAAATGCACGTGACGTAGCAGGTATTTATACTGGTCATAGTGGTGATATCTGGACTTTTCAGACAGGCGCAGGAGCTAGCTTCGGTTTAGCAGCAGCAGCAGGTCAGATTGCCGGTTTCAACGATAATTTAGTAAAATTCTCTGCAAGTGGTGCTGATTTAGTTATCACATTCCAAGCAGGTCTTGAAGGAATGACATTAGAGTCTCTTGAAGTTCTTGAATCTGTTGCTGAAGTATCTATGCCTATCACTTCAATTGCTATTACTCAAGCTCCATCTTACGGTGTTGGTTTAGGTAAAATGATCGAAGAGGAAGTTATGAACTCAACTGGAGCTAATATTGATCCTTATGGATTCCCTGTAGGTGGTAAAGATGGTCCTGTAGATGTTCGTGGAACTTATACTGAAGTATACTGGAAATCAGCTGCTCCAATGAATGGCTTTGAACCACATGCTATGACAGGATATGGTGATGCTAACACTGAAACTAATCATGTAGGAACAGAGCAAATTGCGTATCTTAATGATGCGTCAGTTAGTGCTGATGTTTTAGCTATCATGAAAAAGTTGACTGGGTTCGTAAATGAGGTTGCATAAACCAAACCAAAAATTTTTATAAAAAAGCACTCTTTAATCAGGGTGCTTTTTTTAGTTCTAGATAATATGTATTATAATAGTAGAAAATTACGATACATATGACACTTTCACAAATGGCTAGCGCAATTAGAAACCATGTAGTAGATGGCTTAGACGGCATATCTTCTGCATCATTTTCTACAGAACAGTTAAAGGATGAGATACTACTTACTGCTTCTAGTTCTTTAGTAACCCTTACAGCCCAGGGTCTTATTGATATAAGCAAGTTTACTCAAAGAATAGACGGTATTAAAATAGAATGTAAGGATATCTCAAGTAATTGTGATGTTGAGTCTGATATTGAAGTACCACATTTTACTATACCAGATGTTAATAGGGTAGCAAATACTCCTATAACATATTTAGGTACGATGGACGGTAAACTTTCTTTTAAAGTATACTTCGACAGAGAGTATAGATTTCATAAATATAGATTGGCATCTTCTAGATTTCCATTTGCATGGGTGAGTTCTACAGCTAATGCTGATGGTATGCATGATGTATTTCTATTCAATGTACCTAAATATAATAACCTTCAATTTATATCTATTGATGCTGTATTTGATAACCCTTATGAAATACAGAAGACTCCGTACTACGAACAGTTCTCTCAGGCTGAGTTTTACGCCCCTCTGTACGTTCAAAAAGAAATTATAGACAAGTTGTCCCAACAGTATATAAACTACTACAGACAGCTTCATATGAACCCAAAACCTAATACACAACAAGCATAATGGAACAGAGAGATACCGCACGTAACGAACACACACAGAACATTAGATCTGGACTTCCTATACTTAAAACACAATACGGTCTTAACATAGATGAGTATGACTATCTTGATATAGCTGTAGATGCTTTAAGAGATATAAAACATTTTGGTACGACTGAATATGTTTCATATGTTACAGTAGGGAAAGATGGTAAAGTTAATCTTCCTTGTAATATAGACTGTATCGACGCAGTTACCACAGAGCATATGGGTAAGAAGGCATATAGTACTAGAGTAGAATTTGAGGTTGATGGAATTATAGGAACTGATTCTTACTATTCTTTTATGGAGATTATAGATAATTTAGGTTATATATGGAGCCCAGGACTAGGTGGATTTAGAGGTAAAGGTTATATTAGCTATCAACTAGATGGAAAGACTATGACCGTGGATACTGAGTTGGCAGGTCAGAAGATCGCCATAGCTTACACTGGAATAATAGTAGATGCTGAAGGATTTCCTACAATTACAAGGAAACAAGCTAATGCTATTGCTGCAATATGTGCAAGAATAATTATGGTAAAGGGAGCAAACCTAGGGCAAAAAGGGGCTGCTTCTATGATAGAATATTATACAGGTTTATCAGGTAGACTGAAGCAAGCGGCATCAATTCCTGAAGATATTACAGACAATGAGATGGATGAAGCTTTAAATGCTCAGACAACATTTAATAGAAAGAGTTATAATAGACCAACAAGATATAGCAGGTAATGAGTACAAGAAAAACATTTAATACCCCTTCAAATGTTGTAATCTCAATGTCAGAGTTACTGTCAGGAGAATTAAAGAAAATTAAATACAAGAAGGGATTTAATAATAAGGATATAGTATCAGATGGAGGAACATCTCGTGCGTACAGTGCGATTTTATTTAGGTTGATGGAGCTAATTGTTATGGATGTAATTGCCGGGCATATAGTTTACTTTAATAAAAAGAGAGGATCAAAGTTCTATGTAGACTGGCAACCAGCTGGTCCTGAGTTGATTAAGGGTAAAGGTATTAAAGAAGATATGGATTTTCCATTAGTCGACCTTAGAGTAACAAGATATAAGATGCCTATCATAGCCTTTGATCCAGGATATAAAAATTCTACTCCTTGTGTATGCATTGTACCTAAGTATTTATACGCGATGCTTATTGAAGAAGTAAATAAAGGTAAGAAATATCCCAAAGGTACAAAGGATTTTTGGTATAATAAACAAGGTGGATAATGGTTGATAAATGCACAGATGATTATATAGATGAATTAGGAGGATATTTTCCTCAAATAGAAAAAAGAGAACTAAGACGAATGGTTAATAGTATGACCTATTTACTAACTAGTTATATGAAGGATTGGTACAGAGGATTTTCATTAAGATCGAAAGATTCTCTAGTAGCGGATGGTAAGCTAAATAGATTTAGAGTACAAAGAATTTTTGGTACCGCGCACCTAATGAAGATGAGAAAAGTAGCTAAAACATACGCAAAAAAGAATGGCACAGGGAAATAACATATCAGCAACAAACTCTTTCGAGGGAGGACTAGTAACAGATCTACATAATCTAACTAGTCCTAGTAACACAGTAGTGGATTCATTAAATATGGAACTAGTAACTGTAGGAGATGATCAATATATCTATCAGAATATTAGAGGGAATAAACTTGAAGTAGAATTTCCTTTCTATACATATGAGGGTAAACAATATAGATTCTCGCCACAAGGGTTAAAAGTTCACAATAATATAGCCTATATACTAGTAGGTGCGTTTAAGCCTGATGGAACATTCTTAGCAGGAGCTGTAGGAACATATCCTAGTCCTGATTGGGCTGTTTTAAATTCAGGAGATTCCACTACTCATACTAGACTAGAAAATAAATTTAGATTTTTACATAATTATAAGAAACCTGGAGATGTAGCCTATAAGTCACCATTTATCTCTACTCTTTTTGAGTTTGAGCGTAATAGACATATAGATATAGATATTCAGGGAGACTTTGATAGTTCAGTTAATATTCTTTTTACAGATAGTTTAAATAATCCTAGTATAATAAACTCTAGGTTTAAACGTGTAGACTTCAATGAGTTAGTGCAATTGGCAGACAGAACCGGCACAAATGATAGTAATACATACAGCGATTCAGATTGGGACAGGATTACTCTTATACAAAATACTAATTTTCCTGTAGAGATTGTAGATGATAATGGAGATAAAGGATTCACTGTAGCTGAAGGAGGTTACCTTAGGGGTGGTGGGTATAGATATTACTTTAAATATACTACACAGGAAGGGAATACAACGGAGATTTTATATGAGTCCCCACTAATTCCTATATCTAACGGAGGACTTGGACTTGATAAGAGCCAGCTTTCTGATAAGCTTGTAAGATTTACACTAAGAAAATTAGATTCCTCATATACTGGAATAAAAGTATTTTTTGCGCACTTTGATGGAAAGGACCAGGCTGAGATGGAAGTATTCAAGATAGACTATGTTTATACATATGGTGATGAGAGTACTACAGTTGTTACCCATACAGGACTTGAAGATGTTACTGCAGTAGATGCTACAGAAATAAACGTTGGATTTACTCCTATAGATACTGTAAAATCTGCTGTTATTATAAATGATAGGTTAGCTTTGGCAGGAGCTTCTTCTACAATTAGTGAAAGAGACTTAGATATATTACGTAAAGCAGCTATAGATATTACTTTATGGGAAAAACAGAGATCTTTAGAGAAGATAATACCAAATGCAAATAAACCAGAGGAGTTTTATTATCCTGATTACTCTGATGCAGAGACTGCAGCTAATAGCTTAGGTTACTGGAAGGGAGAGGTATATGAATTTGCAGCTGTATTTATGCTAAAAAATAAAGGTTTATCTCCGGCTTTTCCTTTAACAGGAATGGATAATCTTATAGCTCTTCAGAATTCATTTACTTACCCTAATTATCCTGACTATACAGGCCTTATAAAAGAGGATGGGTTTGCTGATGGAAGTCTTATAAATAATAAAGGTCTTTTTAGAACATCTAATAAAGGTCTTATTTATACACCACTAGGTGACGGGGACGGTATTAGACATATAACATATTTAAATGCTAATGTAGCTAAATTATCAGAGGCTAATAATCCTGATCTACATAAGATCTCTTCTGGGTTCTTTATTGTTAGAAGACAGAGAATTAAAAACGTTCTTATACAAGGAATGGCCATACCTGTTATAAAATTACCTGCTAAATACCCTTCATTATATGAGGGAGTACTAGATAAGCAAGCTAGTTTATCTGCAAGTAAAAGATATTTAATAAAACACTTTGGAGGGGATGACGAAGACTTAGGGGATGATCCTACTATAGGATTAAATGCTCCTTATAAATCTGGGGTAAGAGATGGAGAGGCACTTTTTAATGATGACTTTAATACTGTTTTTGTACCTCAACCTACACAGATATTAAATACGCTTACAGCTGAAAAGGCATGGATAGTTTCAGGGGCAGTTAGTCAGTATGTAAGTACGTTACCTCCGTTATTAGCGGAGACTCAGGCTCCTTATGGTGAGACTGTTGATAAAGATAATAAAAGAACTGGGGATATGCATTTAGGATTCTACTCTTGTGAGATGGAACTAAATTTCCCTAATATAAAAAGCTACCTTAATGGAATAGATCCAGAGATGGAGATTCAGTACGCTAAGAACAATGAATCACCTGTAGGTTATACATATACAGGATATAAATATAGAGATAACCCTAATACAGTAACATATATAGCTGAGCCTGTTTCTATGGATAGATCTGGATGGTCGACAATACCTTCTAAAGCAGTGAAAGCTACAATATTAGAGAGTGGTAGATCAGTCTACTCTAATGGAAGTTTTTCATCTAAGACAGATAGAGCTTTAGGATTTATGTCAGATAATATAACTGATACAGATCCAGATGCTGCTGGTGATGGGGCTACAAAAATTACATACGGTTTACCTTATAAAAGGTTTACTGGTAGAGACGGAATATATAATATACTAGCCTCAACCTCAAAAGTTGCCTTTAACGTTGGTTTTATAGGTAGTATAGGGAGCTTTCACCCTTACTCAGTTATAAGTAATTCATATTCAAGGTATATGGGAGTTAAGATAAACCTGGAGGATATTCAGATAGCTCCTGAATTCTACTATAAGAAGAATCTACTAAGAACTACTGAGACACTTTTAAATAATACTAATATCCTAAAGGATCCTTCTGGAGAATTAGATAAAAGATACTTTGTTAACACAGGGCATCTTGCTAATGTATTCAGATCAGCAACAGGTAGATGGGGTGAGACTGAATTAAGAACAATTTATAAGTACGATAGCAATAAAGCTTATCATGCCGTTACAGACAGAACACCTCTCGATATAGAGGGAGGATCAATTGATATTTATAGAGGCGATGGATTTATATCTAGAATATTTAAGAAGACATCTTATAAGAATGGCGTGCCAAGTTCTAAATCTGCTACGTCAGCGGATGCTACTGACTACGGCGTAGGGCTTGTAAAAAATGAAAGTAGTAGTATTGATCAAGCAGATCTTAACGAGTCAGAAAGAGATGATTTAGGAAGAAATCTATTTGATGTAGGTCAAGTAATAGAGATTGCTACTTATTCTAATATAAATGCTGATATACGATCTACAGAGAAATTATCAGAGGAGGACTCATTATTATATGGTGGAGATAGAGATTTCTTCCCTAATAAAGAAGATGTGTTTGGGGATGCAAGGCCTGATGCTACTTCTTATAATCATGGATATACTGGAGAGGATAATCCTATATCATACTCTAGAATAGAAGAATATTCACCGTCTTTTAATACTGAATTTCCTAATAGAGTACTATTATCAGAAAGAAATAAGACACAAAGCTTCTTTAATTCCTTTAGAGATTTAAAAGGGTTTAATTATAGAGATTATGGAGTGGAGCTTGGTCCTATTGTTAAGTTAGCTTCTATCAAGAACTTACTTCTAACTATTCATCCTACAGGTGTACTAGCAATTGGTGTAGATGATAGAACATTAGTAGCTGAAGGAAGCGACGTTTATGTAAATACAGCTCAATCACTGAGCCCTACTGCAAAAACAATATCTGATATTTATGGTAGTGTTCACCCAGAATCAGTTGTAAAGACCGATACTACAGTAGCCGGAGTTGACTACAACGCTAGCGCTGTATGGATTTTCCAAGGAGAAAAATTATCTATAATAAGTGAATTCGCTATAAAAACATTACTAGAGAAATTTAAATCGGCTATTACTTCTGGTGGGTTTAGAGCAGGTGATCAGGACATTAGTTATAATGCGAGAGTATACTCTACATTCAATCACTCTAAACATACACTATATATCTCATACGTAGCGGAGCATCCTCAGGATAAACTGCAATACCATGTAGGGACAGTTTCTTATAGTACTGTTCTACAGAAATGGATGTCACGAGTATCTGAGGGTAATAAATTCTCTATGTTTATAGGGGCTCATACATATACTACAGGATTCAAGGCACTTAATGGCGCTATTGAGCAAGCTGACTATGCTATTTGGAAAGAGGACGCGTTAGTAAATAATGAAGGAAAAGGTTTAAGAGCTAGATTAAGAGGAATAGATTATAAATATGAATTCGAAATAGTTGTAAATAAAGAACCTGCTCTTGAGAAAGTTCTTAATAACATTAGAATGATTACAAATAAAAGTATCCCTATTACAGTAGAATATATTACTACAGGAGACGAAAATGATGCGGCTGTAGATATTTGGGGAGCAGAGAATGGTGAGAGAAAAGTAACACAAAAGATAATTACTAGAAATAAAAGTGCAAGAAAAGCTCTCCGTCTTGGTATTCTAGATGAAAATGCGTATTATAAAAATAGCGGATTGTATATCGAGGTAGGAAGAATTAATTCTATACTAAGAAAAAACATCGGAAACAAAAGAATTAGAGACAAAAGTATAAGAGTAAGGTTTATTTATTCAGGAAATGATGAGACCTTCTTACAAGGAATAATATCAATGTTAAGCATAAGCCACAGCTAATGAAAAAAATACATGACATAATCAGCAGCGAATTAGTAGCAAGAACCAATAATATCAGACTTAAACAAGAGTTTGGACAGGTTGGTATAGATACTAATATCACATCAGAAGGAACTTCTACTATTTTTACTACGAAGTTCGTAATTCAAGAGATTAATTATATTACAGTAAATGGTATAAATCTTATTGAAGGAGTTCACTATACCACAGATACTGAGAAGACTATTAAGATAAGTAATAAAGGAGCACCGGTTAGAAAAAATCCTAGCTTAACAACTACTATCTTAGTTAGTTACTATACTAAGCCTGCTGTTAGTTCTTATACAAAAGTTCCTCCAGTTATTAATTCATTTACACTAAACTCGTACTTAGGTAGAGCAGGAGAGATTATATTTGATTTTAATATAGCTCCATTTGATGGTAAGAATATTTATTGGTCTATATTAAAAGACGGAGATAAAACTCCTTTATACTCTGGTAATTCAACGTCTACTTCAGGAGGTTATTCCTATGATGCTGATAATGTGGCTACTAAACTCAACCATTTCATTTCTAATACTGAATATGCTGAAAGACAAGGGGGTAAAATACCATTTACTTTTGTAGTGGTATACGATCTTACCAATGACGGATCAATATTAAATGAGAGGTTATTATCTTCAGCTGTATATGTTCTAGAAGCAAACGAGACTGTTACTGGTAATTTATCAGTTACACCTGGTATGATATCAACAGCAGGAGCAGCTAAAGAAATAGCTATCACCTATAATATAAATGATCTTGGTATAGGTGGTCCTTCTTATGAATGGGCTATTACACGTTCTAAAGATGGTGCTGTAGAAACAACACTTCGTTATGGAAATCAAGCTAGTGTAAATTTAGCAGACACTTTTACAGAAACGGTGGCTACTGTAGCAGGAGATAACTTTGAATATAGATATTTTCTTAAAGTAAAAGCAATAGGATCAACAGATTATACTACTGTTGCCAATGATAAGACAGTTATCGCTGTTCCAGTTGGAGAACTAGTAGCTCATGCAGGATATTTAGATGCTGCTATCATGAGTTATATAGATCCTGAAGATAGTGTAAGAAAGAAAATAGGTTCGTTAGGAACAGCACAAGATTTAGTAGAATATAATAATAGAGTACCTGGTGAGATATTCACTAAGGATATTACTAAGGTTTACTTAACAAATGAAGAATTTATAAATCCTTTCCTTAATGATTTTGGAGGAACAGTAACAGCTGTTTACTTTGTTATTGAATTACCAGATAACTGGGGACCAGTAGATTTCTATCAAACATTAGGTCTTGTAAGTCCAACAGCATTTAATATAATACCTCTAGGAAATGGATACACAGCATACTTATATAAAGATGCTCCATCAGCAGTGGCAAACCCATCAGATTACTACCTTAAAAGCAGAGTATAATGAATCAGATGTATAATAATAAAACAAATGCAGCAGGTATACATATTACCGAAGCCTCTCCTATAGATGATAGAAAGTATATAGAAACAGAGGCTGAGATAGCTGTTTTAGAGAACATTGAACCCTTCCCTAGTATTATGTACAATGGGATGGTAGTTCAGATAACCGAGAATCGTAAAGAGTATATATGGGTAGAGTCGTCAATTGGTCTAATGGCTGTTGGATACACATACCCTGAGTACATGGATGATATTCAAGGACAGAATTATGCAAATAAAACATATAACCTAGTATTGTACGATAGAGTAAGTAAGGTTAGCGTTACCTTTACTAACGTAAATGATGCTGGCTTATTTATAGCAAATAAATATTTACCTCAGCATATTCTAAATGATAAAGAGTCAGCTCAGGTAATGTTAAAATCTAGTGAATCCTCTTATGAAGAAATAGAGTGGCCGGATAAAATAGTTGTTGATACTACTGGTATTACAGTTATCTTAGATCCTAAACCTATTGTTTCAGAGAATTTTAAAGTAACAATATCATAATAATTATAGCATGAAGATAAGAGGATCATTAATAGTAACTAAGAATCTGATACTACCTGGACCAAGTGGTGGTGACCCTTCTGAGGGTTTCGTAGCTTTATCGGACTCAACTGGAAAAGTATACTGGGGTAACCTTGCTATACTTCCACTTAATACAGGCTATACATACCCTGCAAAAGGTTCTTTAGTTTTATCGAATAATAAAATATTTTATTCTATTGTAGATAATGCTCCAGGTAATGCTACGGGGGATACTGCTATCTGGCTAGAAGTTGGATCAGGTACACAAGGATCAGTACTTTCTGCAGATATTATAGCAGCCCTAGAAGCAGCAAATGTACCTACAGCAGGTAATCCGTTTGCTACATTAGCAGATATAAAGAATCTTACTATAAAAGGTACAGCTACTTCAGCAGTAATTATAACTAAGAATGCAGCCATAAAGAATAGTCTTTGGATTTCTTCTACTACAGGCACTGATAGTTATGGTACCGCAGTAGTTATTGGAGATGGGTTAATATCTGACGGTTCTGGATGGAAAACTATAGGCCAAATTAGAGGTCCAATAGGGGAGACAGGAGTAGGTGAAGCAGGTCCACAAGGAGAAACAGGTAAAGGAATTTATTTAAAAGGCTCGGCTGTTGTTTCTATGATTGTAGCAAGTAATGCAGCAGTAATTGGAAATGTATGGATAGCTACAGACGCAGGAGTAGATGAATATGGAACACCTGTAAAAGTAGGGGATGGCCTTATGGCTGACGGAACAAAATGGATAAACATTGGAGCTATAAGAGGCCCAGCAGGTATATCAGCATATTCAGGTACTTATTTAATAAAAGGTGGAGTGATATGGTTATATGATTATACCTATTTAGTTAAAGCAGACTCCTATGTAATTAATGGTATTCTATATAGTGCAGCACCTAAGATCTTTACACTAACTCCTTCAGCAGTTGCTGAGGATAGGATAGATAAATTTTTAGGGGATACTAATGGTACTATCGTAATTAGTGAAGGAAATTTCGGAGACCCGGCAATAGAGCCTAGTGTTAATGAATCAATTCATTGTTATATAGGTAAGGTTGATATAGACAGAAATACTACACAACCAACTGCAGCCGCTAGTACATTAATATTTGATGAGAATACAGGTATTGGAGGAGGCGAGTTTGATGCTACTATAGATACTAATAATGGAGCTACGATTAATCTAGCATATGCTACAGCTTCATATACTAATGCTACATCTATTAGAATAATTAATGGTAGAAATGAGATAATTAGTTTTGCAGCGCCGGCACCAATAGTATTTAATACTTCTTTCACAGGACTTACACTAAGAATAAAATCTCTTGATGCTAGCTTTAAAGCTAATGTTACAGTACGATTATATAAAGATGGCGCAAAAGTAGGTAAAGCTTTGTTAATAGATAATTTTGGATTTAATTACTCTAATGTAACTGATTGGCAGTTAGTATCTATGACAATCAATGATTTCGCCCCTATATCAGCTGACTTCAATAGTGTTAGTATTGTTATAGAGGATCCTACCTTTTCAGGTAAGAGTGATATCCTTATTGATGATATTAGATACCAGGCAGGTATTTATGTAGTCCCATCAACAGAACAATTAGAATATACATCACAATTAATAAATAATGGAGATGGAAGTTCTCCTTTTATTACAATCTTAGATCTACCGGCTGCCTTAGGCGTTGGTCTTCAAGAGATTACAGACACTAATCCTATTACTACCGTACCTATTACTATATTAGATGCAGGAGTATCTAGAACAGTATTAGCGGCTGACACTCTTCTTATAGATAATTTAGGATTACCTGGAAATTCTAGTGAGCTTAAATATAATAGTCTTGTATTTTTTCAGGGTGCTAATAGTATTAAAATAGATACATCAGTAGCTACAGGTAGTAGAATTCAAACATTGCAGGATTTAGATGGTGTAATAGCCTTATTAAGTGATATAACTCTTGATAGTGCTACAGATAGAGGAAATGTTACTACAAATAATATAACAACACAGGTATTAACTAGTTCAGGATTAAGGTCCTCATCTAATATATTAGTAGGTCTGGGTGATTATGATGGAACCGGTAATGGTACTAAACTATGGATCGATGATGCTAATGCTACTATAGGTCTAGCAGCTGGAGATGGAATAACTTCCTTTCTTTCTGGACCAGGAGCTAACATCTCTACTGGATTATTAAAACTTAATAATTTAGATAGTAGAACCATGTATGAAATTACTGGTAATGCTAGCGGTTTTAAAAATATATTTAAGGTAGCAGTAGCTACTCAAGAAAATACATACACCTTCCCAGATAAGAGCGGGGAAGTAGCTTTAAAATCAGACTCTGATACATATATTTTCAACCAACCTACTGTAGAAACATCTTGGTTAGTTGCTCATAATACAAATAAATTTCCATCAGTGACAGTAGTGGATTCAGCTAGAACAACCTTGGATGCCTCTGTAACATATATAGATGCAAACAATTTAATAATAACAGTAAGCCCAGGCTCGTCCGGATATGCTTATTTAAACTAAATTTAAAAGATTATGTCAAAAAAGAATTATCTAGTTCATATTGATTTAAACAAGAATGAACTTCAGAACGCGGTGATTCAGAATCTTTCTACAGCACCGGCTGCCCCTAAAGTAGGTCAAATATACTATGATATAGAGGACACAACAGCATGGATGTGGAATGGATCCTGGGTAGACTTAGCACAACAATCTATAGCAGATGGAGATTATGGTGATATTACCGTAAGTGCTTCTGGTGCAACCTGGTCAATTGATGCAGACTCTGTAACCTACGCTAAGATGCAGAACATGACTACTGCTAGAATGTTAGGTAGAGTCACAGCAGCTACAGGAGTAGTTGAAGAATTAACTGCAGCCCAAGTACGTACATTAATAAATGTAGAGGATGGGGCAACAGCTGATCAAACCTCTATTGTAGGTATAACAGGAACTAAAGCGCAATTTGATGCTGCTGTAACAGATGGGAATTTCTTATATGTTGGTGATGTAGTTACTTTCCCAGGATTTGGGTCAGTAGCAAATCATACTGATGTTGTAAGTGCTACTAATACTGCAGGATTTGTACTTGTTGCAAATGGTACTACAGGATACGTAGGAAGAGCATTACTTGAGGCTGATATAAGTGACTTTGGTAGCTATCTAGCAACTGGAATTACTACATTAGCAGGATATGGAATATCAGATACTAAGGCTAATTTTAATACTGCTTTATCTGACGGCTCTTTCTTATTTTCAGGAGATATTAGCCAGTATACTGATGAATTAGCTCAGGATGCTACAGGGGCAATGATAGCTAATACTGCTACTATTAATTTAACATATGTAGATGCAACACCTGCACTTACAGCCGATGTTAATAATAACAGTATTACATACGCTAAAATGCAGAATGCTGCAGGAGCAAATATATTCTTAGGGAATATAGGTGTTGCAGGGGCATTGGAAGAACTTACAGGTACACAAGCTACCTCAATGTTAGATATATTTACTTCTGCATTAAAAGGACTAGTTCCTGCTTCAGGTGGAGGTACATCTAACTTCTTAAGAGCTGATGGTACTTTTGCTGCCCCAACCGGTGGATTTATAAACTACTCAGTAGGTGGGGATGTTAATGCAAATCAAGTAATTAATTCTGGTAATGTATTAGATATTGTTGGTGGTACTGGTTTAACAACTACTATTACTAAAGCTTCTACTACAGCTACATTATCTGTGGCTCTAGATAGTACAACGGTAGGGGCAGGTTCTTATGGAAGTGCTTCAGCAGTAGCTACATTTACAGTGGATGCTCAAGGAAGACTTACTGCGGCAGCTACTACTGCTATTTCTATAACAGCTTCTCAAATAAATGACCTATTAGATGATGATACTTTTGCTTCAGCTAGTGCGACTACAGTTGCATCTTCTGAATCTATTAAAGCATATATTGCTAGTGTAGTATCTGGTCAAATGGTTTATTCTGGTGGATACGACGCTTCTGTCGCTCCTCCAACAGGTGCAGGTATTCTTAAAGGTTTCACATACACAGTTACAGTAGCCGGTAATGGTTCAGCATTCTTTGCAGAGACTTTACAGATAGGTGATATGATTGTAGCTGAGCAAAACAATCCTACATTAGATGCTCACTGGACACAAGTAAATAAAAATATTCCTGATATTGTTAACGCAAGTGAAACAGCTAAAGGTATAGTTGAAGAAGCTACTGATGCTGAGGTTGCTGCGGGTACTGCAACAGGAGCTACAGGAGCTAAATTATTTATTACTCCAGCTAAATTAAAAACTCATTTAGGGGAGACAGCTACTGTTTCTACAGCTAGAGTATTTAGACTTGCTATTGGTAATGGAGCTTTGCTTACTATACCAGTTACGCATGATTTAGGAGAGCAATTTGTTAAAGCGACTGTAGTAAGAAACTCAGTTCCTTATGATGTAATAGAATGTGAGGTTCAGTGTACTAGTACTACTGTAACTACGTTCTTATTTAACGAGGCTCCAACAGCAAGCGAATTTATGGTTGTTATTACAGGATAATTCGTATCTTTATAAAATTATAGGGTCGATTTAATAGATTGACCCTTTATTAAATATATCAGAATGGCATTAAAACAAATAGAAAGTGACTTACAAGTTCACGGAGCAGCTACAGTACAGGTCTTAGAAGTAATAGCTTCTACTGATGGTGCTGATGGTGTAGTATTAAAATTTCCTGCCGGAACTGCTGGCGATGCTATCGAGGTTGTTTTTCAAGGAAATGATGGTACATTTAATATTAAATATGCGTCAATAACAGGCGGGGTGGAGGCCTGGTCTCCTGATGACGGGTTTATAGGATTTAGAACATCTGATGGTGGTATACTGTCAGAGAAAGTTAGGGTAACTGCTGCTGGGACATTAGAAGTAGGAGGAGCAAGCACAGGTACAAGTGGTACATTAGTAGGAGGATTAGTAGTTGCAGGAGCATCTTATCTAAATACTATAGCTCATGAAACAACTGATGTAGATGTATTTCTAGTTTCAAACGCTGGATTAATTAAATATAGAACAGGGGCTGAACTAAGGAGTGATATTGGTGCTGGTACAAGTTCTTCAGATACTTGGATACCTCTTACAGGGGTAACTTCAGGATATGTTACTGCTCAAGGTGCTTCTAACACAGCGGTATTTTTAAATGGTAATGGAGCATGGTCTACACCAGTAAACACAACCTATTCTCAATATGCAGGTACTACAGCTGGACTTGTACCTACAGGTGCAAATAGCACAACTAAATATCTAAGAGAAGATGGTACGTGGGTAGTTCCGCCAGACACTAATACACAGATACCTGCTCTTACTACTGAACAAGTACAAGATATAGCAGGAGGGATGGTAAATGTTACCGGGGCTCAATCAGGTATGGGGTTTGTGTATAATGATACTACAGGTAAATTTGATATTGATTTAGCACATACACATTCGTATGATAACTATTCTAGTTGGACATTTGAGGCTAAAAATTCGGCTGGGACCTCTTTAGGTAGTTCACCTATTACCTCAGGAGATATAGCAGTTATAAAAGCCGGTACTGGGATAACATTATCCTGGGTAGATGATGAAATAACAGTTACAAATAGTAGTCCTAATATTGTATATACAGATTACGCAGAGCCTGGGATATTCTCTGGTGGAGGTACTCCAACTTTAGCTAGTGGAGTTACAGCTGCAGAAATTAGAGCTTTAATTGGAGCAGGAACAAGCTCCTCTGATACACAATTAACTAACGCTCAGGTGATAGCAATGTTGCTAACTGGATTCACAACGTTTGGATCTGCTAGTACGGTAGCTGCCACAGATAGTATATTTACTGCATTTAGGAAGTTAGAATATAGAGTAGCCTTAAATGATTCTAAGGTTACAAACTCAACTCAAACCACTATAAATATAACAGCCAATAATACTAATAACGAAACAGTTTATCCTGTTTTTGTTGATGGTGCTACTGGTACTCAAGGATTAGAATCTGATACTGGTTATTACTATAATCCTTCAACAGGCCTACTTTCATCAGTAGATTACGCAGGTACTTCAGATATAAGATCTAAAGAAAATATAGTTGACTTTGAATCTATAGAGTTGGATACCAAGTATAAAAAGTTTAATTTTAAAAGGGTTAAAGGACAACAAAGAATTGGGTTAATAGCACAAGAAGTAGAGGAAAAATATCCTATATTTGTAAGAACAAGTGTTGAGGGGGAAAAATCAATCTCTTATAATGATCTACACTCTGCTGAGATAGCGTTCTTAAAGAAAGAGCGTAGAGAAAGTTCTAAAAGAGAAGAAGCCTTATTAGATAGAGTTGAAGCATTAGAAGCTACACTTAAAGATATATTATCAAAATTAGATAAATAATGGCTAAGTCGAAAGTAGATATAAATTTACCTATAGAATTTTCTGAGATCTGTGAGGTAGTATACCAAGATCTTGCAGGGACTGCGGGAAGAACTCTTAGCGGTACATTCGCTGCAGCGGCTGCCCAAGGCGGAATATTCAACGCTACCTATCAAGGGTCTAAAGATAGAATGAGTAATTTTAGGGATTATTATCTAGCGGCTATTTTTAAAACTACTAATACGTCATATACATTTTCACCACAATTAGTTACTAACCCGGGGGATATTTTAGAGTGGTCTGTTACAGGAGGAGTAACAACTTCTGCAGTAGCTAATGATCCTACATTTGATTTTCATACAAATACTGGTGTAGCTTTAATCAATATAAAGAACTTTAATTCTGTAACTTCTTTTACTCTTACTAGCCAGCAACTTACAGATGTTGACATTAGGTTTGAGAATAATTTAACTAGTTTAAATGTATCCTCTAATAACCTTCCTTTAATTAATATAACAGGTTGTGCTAACTTAGAATATTTATATGCTTATCAGAATACTTTCAGCACTATAGATATATCTAACAGCCCTAATTTATTACTAGTGAATGTAGAACAAAATGATAGTTTAACTTCGTTGAATGTTACTGATCAACCTCTTTTGCAAACTCTTTTAGTACGTAATTGTTTAGGAATAACTTCTATAAATTTATCGGCTAACACTGCACTTACCTCATTTCAAGGAGGAAGGTGTAATTTAGGAGGATTAAATCTTTCTTACGCTAATGGATTGATAGATGTAGCAGTAGTAGATAATGAATTTACAGAGGCAGAAGTAAATACTATTCTTGTAGATCTTGCAGCTAATGGTGCATCTAATGGAGTTCTAAGTATTAGAGATAATAAAAGTGGAGCAGGTATAACAGCTTATAATACATTAATAGGGAGAGGGTGGACGATAAATGAATACGACGAAGATATTCCAATTACTTTTACAATATCAAATAGCTCAAAAACAGCCACATCAATAAATAATGTGTGGGGAGCAGATCCTGGGGGAACTACTTTCTATGGGTATGAATATCAATATAAAGCTTCAAGCAGTGGAACATGGATAGGTTCAGCAGATGACTATACCCCGGTAAATATTACAGGGCTTCTTGAAGGTGTAGCATATGATTTTAGAGTTAGGGCTATTAATCAAAATTTAATGTCTATACGCGCAAATTATACAGGACCATGGAGTACCACATTTACAACAAGTACTTTATTATCTGATACTACACTACCTACTCCTGGTACATTAACGTGGAATGTAGGTCTTTACTGGAATAGTACTACAGCAGCACTAAGTTGGACATCAGGTAGTGATAATGTAGGGATTACAAAAATAATAGTACAACGAAATTATAATGGGGGAGCATTTTCTGATATATACACATATACTGGAACCCCTCCATCAACTAGTTCAGTTAATAATACTATAGCTAGAACTGAAGGTGCTGGGTATGCCTATAGAATAGCATATTACGATGCTGCAGACAATGTTTCATATAGTAATGAAAGAGGAGCTATATATGACGGTGTAGCACCATCTGTTCCTACTGGATTAAGTGCTATTAGCATAACAAATACTACCTTCTCCCTATATTGGAGTGCGTCTACAGATAGTCTCTCTGGGGTAGAAGGGTATAGAATCTATAAAAATGGTACATGGACGTATACTGTAACATCAGGAACATCTGTAGGTATAGTAGGACAGACAGAAGGTGCTTCAAATAACTGGACTATGGCCGCATATGATACTGCTGGGAATGTATCAGCACAGTCTAGTATATTAAATGTAACTCAGACAAATACAAACCCAACAGCGCCTGGAACACCTACATTTAGTAATACTACTACGTCAGGATACACTGTGAGTTGGACAGCCTCTTCAGATACTAGTGGTATCTTAAGATATGAAGTTTCAAGAGATGGTTCTGCCAGCCCTTTTAGTGTTGGTACAGCTACTTCTTATTCGGCAACTGACATAGCAGGAGATACAGATTCTTGGAGAATACGTGCAGTAGATAATGTAGGTAACACTGGAGCATATGGAGGAACAGCAAGTTGGGCAACCTTATGTATAGCACCTACAATATCATTATCTAGCAAGACTGATTCTAGTATTACAGTGTCCTGGACTGCAGTTACAGGTGCTGGTCTATATGACTTAGAGTACAAAGCTGCTTCTAGTGGTACCTGGCTAAATAGTGGAGATAACACATCTACTGCACTATTTAGCGGACTTCTTTCGTCAACAAGTTATAACTTTAGGGTAAGAGCTAGGAATGCCTATAGTTTATGGGGTGCTTATAGTATCACATTTACAACATCAACAGAAGCAGGTCCAATTCCACTTTCTACTCCAACAGGTTTAGCAGAGACTGTAGATACAGATACAAGTATTTCAATGTCTTGGAGCGCAGTAACTAATAACTCAGGGTATAGAATAGCAAGAGGGTCTACAAGTACTATAGTTAGAACAAATGCTACTAATGATGTGACTTGGACTAATACTGGGCTAGCGTGTAACGCAACTAGCTATACTTATTATGTTCAAGCTATAGGGGATGGTGTTACTTATAGTGATAGTGCTTGGTCTTCAGGGGTAAGTATGGCTACTAACCCAGATACTACTGGTCCTACAACGCCTGCAAATTTTATTGTAACAGGAAGAACTACTTCAAGTTTCAGTGTATCTTGGGATGCATCAACAGACACATGTACAGGAGTACAAAACTATGGGGTATATAGAAATGCGGTACTTCAATCAACACAAACTACTAGAACGTATAATCATACAGGACTATCGGCCGGTACACAATATTCTTCATATATTTATCCTAAGGATAATGCAGGAAATATAGGTTCATTAGCATCACTATCAATGTATACACTATGTATAGCTCCTACCCTTACAGCAGGGACAACTACTTATAGTAGTGCTGTTATTAACAGAAACACTGTAACTGGTGGAAGTTCATATACCTTATACTACCAAGAACAAGGTGCCCCTGGCTGGACAATATGGTCTACTTCAATGGGTACATCAGTAACGGTAACAGGACTAAATTCAAATGCTACATATGGTTTTTATGCTGTAGCTTATAATTCTGATGGATTTCCTTCAGCTAACGGCTCGTCTATTGTTGTGAACACCCCTGCCCCTCCGGATACAACTCCACCTTCAAACTCAACTATCTCAGGAGGTTCATCAGTACTAACAACTTCGTATATTATTAACTGGACTACTTCTACCGATGCAACAAGTCCTCCTGTTGTGTATGATTTATTTATGAATAATAGTGGTACAGCTACTTATAGTGGAACATCCACATCCTATACAAAAACAGGCCTTACAATTGGTACTTCATATAATTGGAAAGTTAGAGCTAGAGATAGTGCAGCCTCTCCTAATTATGCAACAACAAGTGCTAATGTAGGTATTATGACACAAACAGCAGGATTATCATTATCCTCAAGTGCAATCACTAGCAGTTCAATTACTGTTAGTTGGCCGGCTGTTACTGGGGCAAGTGCTTATAGAATAGCCTGGAGACCATCAGGAGGAAGTTATACATATATTAATAATATTGCAGGTTTGTCTACTGTTATTAGTGGACTGTCTGCTAGTACCCTTTATGAATTTTATGGAGCATCATATAATGCACAAAGTGTTCTTGGAGGAGGTGGTATACTTGCTAGTGCTAGCACAACAGCGGTAGCCGATACTATAGCTCCTACAGTACCAGGAACACCTTATCTTAATGCACCACAATCATCCTCTACAGCCCTACTGTACTGGACCGCTTCAACAGATGCAGTAGGTGTTACAGGTTATCAGGTATATAGAAATGGAGTTCTTCATAAAACTACAGCTACTAATTCAGTTACTGTTGATGCGTCTTCAGCTGGTGGAGAGGATATTTTCAAGGTAAGAGCTTATGATGCAGCGTCTAATTATTCAGGATTTAGTGCTTCCAATACGATTCCTTTTCTTCCTATAGCTGTAACACTATCTGTTGTTGGTACTAGTATTGCTGTAGTACAAGTATCTTGGTCATATCCATTAGCTAATTCTGGAATAACGGATATAGATGCAGAGATAGACTATGAATTTGCTGCTATGTTTACTGATTCGATGCAAGCAGACGATAATACTACTGGTTATCTAACACCATCTATAGATATTAGTGTAGAGAGTTCAGGAGATGCCTGTGTAAGAATAAGGCTTAATATGGGGCAGGATAAAGGGGCATGGTCAGGCTGGGTTTGTGCTACTTTACAAACACCAACAACAGCTTAATAAAATAATATAATTATGGGGCGACTTACAAGAATGGGAGATATTGAAACTGATCGTAAACTCTATGGACCTTCAAATGATAGGGTTGAAGCATGGTGGGCAGAATATAAGAATACACCAGGTTTAATGGAATTTGATGTCCTGCTAGTAGGTAATTTTGCTGAGGCAGTATTTGGTATAAGCACCCTACCGACAGCAGATCTGGATGTGGTTCTTACCGGAGGAGATATTAAACATGAGGAATCCCTAAAATTTCTACTAGATGAGTGTGCAAGAATAGGGTTTAAATATGATTTATTGGTAGATGCTTTTTATAATGCTGCTGAATTTAACATTAAAAAACCTGCCCCTTATGTAGCGTATCGATCGTGGTCTGTGTGGTTTTCTCAGACAGCTAACGGTAACCAAAGAACATATGATCATGAGGGCCAGGGAGCAGAGACATTACCTTCAGGATTAGTGAGATATACCAGAGATAAAGATCGCCCAAGCCTTTTAAAAGCCCATAAAAGGTATTTAGAGGGCCATTATATTGGAGTACAAATGAATGTTAAAGACGCGTTTGATGAGAACGGCAAACTTAAAGGAAATATAGTACCTAACTCACGACATAGTGAGAAGTATAAAGAATGGATGGCTAGTAAAGACAGAAAAAAATAAATTTAACTTTTAAAACGGATAATTATGAATTATGAACATTATTTAGGAATTGGTAGTATTGTAATCGTAGTCGGTTTCATTATCTATAAAGTACTTACAAGAGGAGAAACATTAAAGGATATCTATAAAAAAATAGACTCTGAAAAAGAAGGAGAATGAAAATACCTAGAATTATATATAGTAATTGGAGACTTAACCTTATTAGTTGGTTCTTTAAGGTAGGGGGATTTACTTTCTTTCCTTGGATTGTTTTACGTGAGCATTACAGGGATGACCCTAGGTATGCTGAGAGAAATAAAATTACCACTAATCATGAGAGCATTCATATAGAGCAACAAAAAGAGATGCTTGTATTACCTTTCTATATATGGTATTTAATAGAGTGGTTCTTTAGACTGTTTTTACCTGGTAATGCTTATAGAAATATAAGTTTTGAAAGGGAGGCTTATGCAAATCAATTAAATATTAATTATATAAATAGTAGGAAATTTTGGGCCTTTTTAAAATATTTATAACCTAAAGTAGGTTTAGATGAATATTATTACTATATTTACACCTTTATTTAATTAAATATTTAAAACAAATTATGGAAACAAACAAATTAATTTTTTGGGCACTGGCTGCTATCATTGTTATTGGACTAGTAATTTATTTCTGGGTCAAGGAAAAGAAAGCAAAAGCAGAACAAGCTGCCTATGAGGAAGATCTTCGTTTAGCTCGTAAAGCTAGAGAAGAAGAAAAAGCTCGTAAAGATGAGTTGGAACGTAAGGCCGCTCTTAAAGCAAGACGAAAACTTGAAGATGATCTCAAAGCAAAACAAGAACGAGAAGCTAAAGAGAAGTTAAAAAAAGAGCAAGAAGATAAAGTTAAAGAGGCCACGAAAGCAGAATCTATAGTGGATGAAGAAGTTGCTCCAGTAAAGAAAAAACGTACCTATAAAAAAAGAAAGGCAACTAAATAATAGTTTTTCCCTTCTCAGCAGTACAAAGTATTCCTTTTTATGTATTATATGATAGAGATAATCTCTTATATTTTCATAAGGAGGAATTTTTGTATATACACATATGAGTAAGAAATTAGAAGTAATAAACGGAACATTCACAATAACAGACACTGTAACAGGAAAAGTAGACTTCCGTTCTTTGTCAGCGGAAACATTTTTAAATTCGTTTTTAGGTAAATATTATTTTTATTATGATATCTTTATCAAAGACAATATAAGAAGAACACGTTCTGTAGACTACTTATTAAATGAACTTATAGATTCTGGCGAACGTCCTTTTATTACCTCTGAGGAGTTAATCGATTGGGTAAGTACTAATTTAGGATCAAGTAAATTAAGTGTCAAAGAAGTCACTGATTATAGGTCAGAGTTTGATTTCGTCACTAAGTATATTTATTCTGGTTATAATCTGGATGGTATTCCAGCTATAATTAGGTATAAAGCTGGGGGAGTAGAACAGGCTACTGGGGTAACAAATCTAACGACTGATTGGAATAATAGGGTAACATTAACATATATATATAGTAACTAAAAATAAATAAATTATGGCATTCGTAGCAACAGACTGGACCATCACTAGAAATGGTGGGGCCTTAGATGTAAGATACTCAGGTGACGCCCATGCTGGGACTGCACCTTCTTACGCAACAACAATTGAACTGCATAGAGCATTAGGAGACTTTGCTGATCAAGAGCAGGATTCGGGAGATGATGAACTATCTATCATTGACCAAACACCTTCCGATCGTGGGGGTGCGGATACGAACATCACATTATTAAATGGGTGTAACCTGGATGATGCTTCAGTAGAGCACGTTTATGATGGTTCGTTAACACAGGCAGGTGGAGCTACTATCTATGATGGTATCCAAGTGTTTGGTAACGCGGCTAGTATTCAAGTAATACAAAATGGCGCTAGATTAACTAATGACTTCTGGAATGAGCCTAAAATGAAGGCGGCTGTATCAGATCCATTATCGTCTACAACTCATAGATTCCTAATAAAGGTTAGAGATGCTGGAGCTGATATTGATGGGACTCGTTTACTAGGTACTCAAAGAGTATTAGGTACAGTATATACAGAGTTCTTTATTGGGGGTGGTACTTCAAGAGGTAACAACGTACTTGCCTTAACAGCGAATACTGATGGTAACAATCAGACGTCTGCTGTAACAATAGCATCATGGGATACTATTCTTAACTCTAATGAAGGGTATAATGCAATCACAATTGGTGGTACAGCATATAATTTCTATTCTAATTGGACAATTGGGTCACAAACTAAGAATGATTTATATGAGAGAGCTAAATGGATTCAAGCAGAAGAGTCAGGGGCTAGAGATGCTGATCAGATTATTTATGGTCTTGATGGGGATTTATTTAGAGGTATTACACACGAGATCACGGTAGATAACCACTTAGTAGCTAATTTTGTAGAGCCAGAACAACTGACATGGGGAAGTGGACTTACAGCAGGAGTTGGTCAATTACTTGCGTGTGATAATGTAACACAAGGTAGTGCAACTAAATTATGGATACAATTATTATCAGGGGTAGCGCCAACAGATGGCACACTTATTACAGCAGCTGGAGGTGCAACAGCAGATGTTAATGTGACTGTAACACCTAGATTACTTTCTTCTTGTTTTATTGGTACATCAACTGGATCAGCGATTAACACAGGTTCGTTTGGTATTGGTATCCTATCAGGAGATTTAAATCAAAATGATAAACTTGTCGATTTAACTAACACAGAGAGAACTCCACCTAACAATGTTATTTACACTGTGAATAATACTTTAGCAGGGGATTATGTAATTGCAGCTAATAATTCGGGGGGTAACTTCCAACTTAGCCAACTTTCTATTACTAGTGCAGAGGTAGGAGCATCGGTAACATCTATTCAATTTGATGAAACTATTCCTAGTGATACACCAAGACCTGGTGGAACTATTAGAGTAGAGCAAGTTAATGGAAGTTATAGAAGAATTGTATACACTAGTATAACAACAACTTCTATTACAGACGATACTATAAACTTTACTGCATTAGATTTTTCTGGAGTAGGGGCAGGTTTAGCTATTGGAGGTAATGCCTTTATAACTTATATAGATAGAGTTGCTACAGGTACAACTGAAACATCTACATTCGTATACTCATCTCCTAGAACATTATTTACAAGGGTTAGAAATGCAACTCCTGGTAGTGAGATTAAAACTTTTGAAACAACATCTTTAG
>Ga0102852_1000136_pt1 | contig 16835 bp, 31 predicted proteins | sample Colrivmeta1370A3_FD_78436 | JGI IMG/M metagenome (GOLD analysis project Ga0102852, IMG submission 78436) | Estuarine microbial communities from the Columbia River estuary - metaG 1370A-3 | ecosystem: Environmental > Aquatic > Marine > Intertidal zone > Estuary | place: USA: Columbia River...
CTTGGTTCGATTTAATTTGGAGCGAAGATGCAGATGTTGATACTACGCCTGTAGAGGCTATTTATAATACTAAAACTTTTAATCAAATAAAATACTTTACAGAAGAAAGCTTTATGGGAATCTTCACTTCATTAGCACAAATCAATGCGGCTTTAACTCCGGATGATTTTGCTACTATTGAATGGTTTGCTAAAGAGTACGGCGACAAAAACAAAATGCCTGACACGATTCCCTTCAAAGAGAATTTATGTATGATGGCTTCGATAGGACTAGATGTCCCAGTGAAGACCTCAACAGATGTGTTAAGAATTGCTGTTTATATGTCTACTGGTACAAGCTTTATAAATCTTCCTCCTAAGATGATCAGGTTAAATGCATGGTCACGAGAGTTGAGTATTAATCCTAGATATGTGGACGCTAAATTTAAAAAGTTCAACAGAAAAGATCGAAGAATCATTCTGGCTTTACTTGATAAGGTAGCAAACCCACGTGAGATGGTCCTGAAGAGAAATCGATGGATTAAACTAGGAGAAATATTACACCCTGGTGATTATTCTTCAGCTTATCCAAGAGCCTTCAAAGCTTTTGATAAATTGAGAAATACTGACGTTAAATCTTGGTATAGTGATGTAGATGCGGCATTTGCTGACTCTTTTGAAATAGGTCTATCAGTTCTTATGGGACGACCAGGCGAATTCGGAAGACGATTAGATGCATTGCTACGTAACAATCCAAAGAATAGAGGCCAAGTTCTTTTAGCATTTAAAGAATGTGGTGGAAAGATTTCTTCTAAAGTTTTATGGGAGTTATATACTCACTTTAAACAGAGAGACATGCCGAATCAGTTCAGAAGCGTTAAGATTGCTGGAGCTAGAGCAGCTGTTGCATTGCCGGTACTATCAGCGATGAGCACTGATACAGTTGAAGAAGTTTTAACGACAATATTGGAGATTTTCTTCAGTAAGTTTGCTGCGATGGAATCTCTTGGTGCAGTATACATTGATGAGGAACTTAAAAAGATCCCATTACCGACAGATATGCGCACGATAAGCTCGACTTTACGTGTATCAGTTAGAGGATCTAGACTGCCTTTAGAGGCCGGAAAGAAAGTTCTTCGTACGTTTGTGTATTGGACAGCAGGGGTAGATTTAGATTTATCCATGACATTTATGAATGAGGGCAAAGATTCACAGCGCATTGTGTGTTCTTACGGGAATACTAGACCTGCGCCGTTTATTAAGCACTCAGGGGATGTAATTCCGCATCACGAGGGTGAATGGAGAGAATTTATCGATATTACGTTGAAAAACAACAGCTATCGATATGGTATTCTTACTGTTCGTAACTTTCGTGGTACAACTTTAGAAGATGTAGGCGCTTTAGTAGGCTTTGCTGAATTTGATAGTGAAAATCCAGGTACTGGGTGGCTAGCAAAAGCAGTGGGGAATTCCTTTAAGGTTTCTGCTCAAGGTAGTAATGTAGTATTATTAGCGATTGATTTTAAAACGAACGAGTGGATACTTATTGATCAAGATCAAGCAGGTATTCCAGCAGAGATTCAAAATGACTCGTCAGCATACTTAGAGTATTTCATTGCAGAACCTAAGATATCAGTCTATGATATTTTAAAGATGCATGCCGAAGCTCGAGGTACTCATGTAACAGAGATAGAAAATTCAGACTTAGTGTTTAGATTTGATGATTTCTGCACATCTTACGAAAAAGTAGCTGGTTATATGCTATAAAAACAGTATATTTGTATAAATAAATTATTGGCCACATAGTTAGATACTTCTATAAACTATCTTAAAGCTAAAAACTAGGTATAATTTCCAAGATTTATTTATACAATTACTTATTAAAATATAAAGGGCCACGTGCTTGACAGTTACTTCTAGTCCATCGGACTCTTTTAGGTTATAAAAATGACTGTTCATAATTTCCCTTTCTTCAATATTTAGGCCATGCCGCTACTTACTTCTCGCCCATCGGGCACTATACTTGTAATATAACTAAGTAGTGGCAATTTCCTTTTTTAACTTACACACTATAAAGGCTACATTCTAGCATACTTCTACCCGACCATTGGACGGGATGTTTTCACACACACACACAGCGAGTATACTCTCCTTTATTAAAATATTTATCACTAAAATTAAAAACAGATGTCAAAAAAAGAGCAAGACAAGTTAGTCTTAAAATTAAGAACAAGTTTATTAAAGCAGGAAGCAGCCTTAGAAGCAGCAGAAAAACCTGTATATGTAACTTCTGGATTATTTAGATCTAATCCAATGAGTGATAGAAATATCATTAATGTAAAATCAGCTACTCAAGAGCAATTAGTTTTAGCTACTGAGTCTGTTATTCATAAAAAAGCAGCTTTTGATGTGCTAGGTATTGATACTGGTAAACATTTAGGAAGCACTTTAGATGAGTGGATTGAAGATTTCAAAACTCGTATCGGAGTATTGAATAAAAACGTTACTCTTGCTAAAGTTAAAGCAACCAGAGAGAAAATTGACACACAATTGCTTTCTGCAACACAAAAGCGTGGAATCACTTTAGATTCTGTTGCTGGTGAAGTAGCAGAGCTAACAAAATAGTCATATGATCTCACGAGACAGGTTTAACAATGTAAAGGAAGGTGATTTTTTAGTATTTAAATCTGGTCGAGTAAGAAAAGTGACTAAAGTCAGTCAATGTTGGCTACCACGAGTGCAGCTTAAGCCTAGAACTTATCTCTATTTTGAGAAGGTTTTAGGTAGAGGCCACACTATAATGGCTTTCGGACAGTGTTCTAAAGAAGTAACTGGAATATTCACACCTAAATCATAAATTATGGCGTTAAAAGAAGCAACTGATGTACGGCTGTATATCTATCAAGGATATGGAGTATTAAGTAAGATCAGAGATAATAAAATACATAGAAATAAATCTTATATAGAAGCAGTAGCAATGATTAAGTATGCTAAAGCTACTGGTAGGACGATGTATAAAAATGCTCAGTTTGTTATGATTGACTATACCAATAATAAAATTATACATATAACTGACCCTAATATACCAAAAGATGGTGACTAATACAGCACATTTTAGTATAGGAGATGGCTATGGAGAATTAATAACTCAAATAGCACGAGAAAAGTTAATAGAAGATAAAGCTCCTAAAAAAGCTATAAAGATATTAACTGATACTTGTCCAGGAATGGAGGAGAAAATGGCTCTTGAAATTATCTTAGGGTATAAAACTCTGAAAACAGATGAGCTTAGTCAACAATTAGTAGTGGACCCTGATGAGAAAGGAGAAATTGAACCTAGATATATAGGGTACAATTATAAAACATTAGAGCTAAAGCTACAAGAATTTAGTATGGACGCTAGAAAGTTTAAGTATCATCTTGAAAATGAGGTGGTTAAAGCTAGGCGTAAGAGTGTATATTTATCAGCAGATGTTTTAATACCTTACTTTAATGAAGGGAATACTGAAGAAATTGAAGATGAAGTTAATGATACTTATATAGAGCTTAGAGAATACTATACTTTTGCAACAGGTTTTCTTAAAAGGTTTACTGTATTCTTTAATTGGTTAATAGAATCTAAAAAGGTATCTGACGAACTTGGTGTAGTGATTACAGAGGAGCTATCAAAGGCCACTTTACCTATACCTGAACATATAGCTACTCTACATGCTTACTTACAAGAACTTGAAGCAGGTCATATAATAGATGTTGAACCTGTAGGTAATTCTGATTTAGATAAATATGTTAAAGGATTTAAAAATCTAGAGGCTTTAGATGAGGCTGTTAAATCAAAAGAAGGTCTTAAACCTGTAGACTTAAAAACTAAATATGACGCTGGATTTATAGCTCCTAATGGAGATTACTATGCAGTAAATGGAGAAATAGCTAATATGCTACATTTAAACTTAGCTGATTCTATGGTTAAAGCAGGTATTATACCTAAAGACTTTGATAGAGAAGTAAATGCTGATGTATGGTTAGAAAGAAATGGATGGGTTAAACAACATGGAGATCATATATTGTATGGAGGATATGATAACTCTAAATTAGGAAGAACTGATGTACCTATAACTAAAGAACAGCTTAAAACTATTAAACTTATAATACGTTTACATTATAGAGGTATTATATGGCCTGGATTTGATCCAGCTAATAGATGTAGTGTACTTAGTTGGGCTGCTTCGGATCCATTACAATTTAAACTTAAATGGTTTGCATTATAATAAAAGATTAAAGTTCATGAATTTAAGCATGAATAGTCTAAAAATTAATTAACATTAAAAACAATAACAATGACAAAAAGAATGAAAGTAGAATATTTATCTCCTCTTAGCACAAAAGGATTTTCCATGCTAGCAGAAATAAATAGACCAGTAAGCCCTTCACATGTAACTAAAATAGCAAATTCTATTAATAGAATGGGAGTAATTAGATGTATAGTAGTAGCCGAATTGCCTTTTATTGATGGTACAAATGATAAATATATTATTGACGGACAACATCTTTATCATGCCTGTTTAAGAAATGGAGTAGAGATTCCTTATGTAACAATTGATATAAAGGATCATGAAGATTTGATTACTACGCTAGCATTATTGAATACATCTTCAAAAGCATGGGTTACTAAAGATTATTTAAAAGCATGGTCTGCAATACATACTGATTATGTATTATTGAATAAATACTTTAATACTTATGACATAGAAGTAAGTCAAGTTGCAGAAATATTATTAGATAATACTTGTAGTTCTAAGCATATTTGTGCTGCCTCTGGTGTCTATAGAACATTAAAGAAGGGTACCTTCAGAGTAGGTGATGAAAAAGCAGCGGTTGAAACATTTAATCAAATTACTGACTGTTTAAAAATAGTTCCTAGAATGGATAGAATGTCTAATAAACTTTTTATAGCTACTTATGTAACAGTAATAAGAACACTAAGGGCTTATAACCACGCAGAATTTTTAGATATTCTTGAAGCTAATAAAGATAAATTTAAATTAGCTACTCTTGATCCTAACGCCTATAAAAAAGTAATGATGTCATTATTTGTATAATCAGGTATTAAATAAAGGCTAAGAGTGTTGGCCAATAACACTTACAAATAATTAATATATTAAACATGAGCAAATTTACAGCGTTAGACGCAAGGGAAATTGTAGCCGAAGAAAGTTTTTCAACTCCAGGTTATGTTAAAGATCAAATTAAAAAAGCAGCAAGAAATGGGCAAGAATCTGTATCAATTACAGGCTTAAGATTAAAAGCCAGTGATGAAGTAGAATTCAAACAAAATGGGTTTACTATCGTAGGTAATAACATCTCTTGGAAAGAAACTGCAGCTGATAAAAAAGTAAGATTAGCTAAAGAAGCTACTGAAGTTAAATAATAGTGGCTAAAAATTCAGCTATTGAAAATATTCGTAAGAAGAATCTTAGAATGAATGAACTCTTAAATGAGCTAGATAATGTAGAGGCAATCATGGCCTGTAAATATCAGGTTCATGTTGACGAGGGTACTCCATCTAGATTCTTCTTACGTCTTAATTCTGACCATAGTGAATTACGCTATGGTCCACCGAACAGAATAATGTCATATCTAAACATCAGAAATATTAAAGATGAGGAGGTATTTGGCATAGAACTAGTAAAACCCGCAGAATAATGAACAAAATAATAAAGATCACAAAGAAAGTTCCTGAAGAAGCTGTATTACCTGATGGTACATATGGAGGAGTTTTAGGAGGATATATCATAGAAGTAACATACAAAAATGATATTTATCACTTAGAAATAGAAGAAGGAATTAGAGGAATGGGATTTAAAGTTATGGTCATTATTATAGATGGCAAAGCTACCTATGAGTTTATAAAAAATTAACTAACAACACGTCGTAGCTCAGTTGGCTAGAGCACTAGAATTATCAACTAGAGGAAGGAGCAGCTTAAAGCTAGCTACATTGACTATAGCCCCCATGTGTACACTAAGGCATAGACAAGGTTCAGCGATTACTGATTTAAGATAGTAAGTAAGCAATGGGTTCGAAACCCCCCGACGTGACAAAATAAATAATATAGTGGTTACATATAAATTATGAATAATGACTAACAAGTCGTAATTGTAGGAACTTGTATAGAACCATAATTGTAATCACTTATTATAAAATAAAACTATTAAAAAACTTATAAAGGTATGAAAGAAATAAGCACTACAGAACAGAGTGTTCATTCCCCTCCAGAAATTCTAGTTGATTGCTATGGTACCCCTATAACTAGAGGTGCTACAGTAGCATTTAATTATTGTGGGCATGTAAGAAAGGGTATAATCGAAGGAGTAAGAACTAAATGGGAAGTTGCTAGACCGAGTTTAGGAGCAAAGCAATGGTGGTATAGCAAATTTCTACTTGAAGTAAAAAATGAAGATGGAAATATATCCAAAATAAAGAACCCTAATAGTTTTTTTATAATAAAATGAGTAATATAGCAATGATGAAACTTAATACCTATTTAGTTAGGATTGAGAAAGCGTTAGCCTATATGCCATTAGATAAATATACACAATGGGCTTCAGGAAGGGCCCCAGGACGCCTATATGTTAAAAGAGGTTGTGGAGGAGGCATAAGTATAAGCTCTAAAAGTGTTACAATATTAGCACAAGGAGTATGCTTCTACAATAAAATAACAATGGACGATTGGCCACAAATAATTAAAATAAAGGATTATAGAGCAGTATAATATTAAACCTTGGTTGGTTATTTGAGAGCTGCTCTTACTATAAACGGATGGAAGTGTGGGTGAAAGGCCTTTAAGAGACCTAACTGGTCCTCCTCTTCAAAGCTAGACTAATAGCTTAGCCGATCTTACACAATAGGTTCTATTAGCAGTGTAAGACATCCGTTTATTATTTATAAAGATTCATGCAATTTTAAGTTCAAGGAATCTATAAGTTAGCGAATTATGTTAAAGAATAGTTGTTTTATTAAATATAAAGCATTAACTTTAACGCATGACAGAACCAGAAAATTTATCAAAAATTGTCGATGTTATTCAGTATTCCAAAGAAGCTTTAGAATTATTTTTAGAAGACCCTAAATTAATGGGAAATAAGTCAGCAGTGGCTAGATTTCTTCATCATAGGGAAGCTTTAGAAGGTTACATAACATTAGATAGTTTCCGAACAAGACTAGCAGTAGAGATCATGAGACAACTCGCTGACGTCGAAACAATTGAAGAGAACGTTAAATTAGCAAAGGCCAAACAAAAGTATCAAGACACTAACAGAATAGAGCGTAAAGCTTTTAGATCTGAGGCTCGTATTGAAAACGCCGTAGCCGCCTTCGCTGAACAACTAGTAATTCAGCACAAAAAATACGCTGAACATTTAAAAACTATAAATATTGAACCACTTAAAAAGTCTAAAGGCAAAAGTGGAATAGGTATTATACAGTTTTCTGATCCTCATTTTAATGAGATGATCGATTTACCACATAATAAGTATGATTTCGACATAGGTTCAAGAAGAGCCAAACTACATGTTGATAAATCAATGAGACACTTCGAAGCAGAAGGTGTAAAGGAAGTAGTACTGATGATTACAGGAGATTTATTAAACTCTGATAGACGTCTGGATGAGCTTTTAAACCAGTGTACTAACCGTAGTAAAGCTGCGATACTAGTACAACATATTCTTACTCAAATGATCTTAGACATCCGCAATAGAGGCTATAAAGTCACTGTCGTATCTGTTCTTGGTAATGAAAGTAGAGTAAATAAAGAGATGACTTTCAGTGATATGGGATTAAGTGATAACTATGACTTTACAATCGTAGCTAGCGTTAAAAATACCTTAGAGTTTGCTGAAATTAAAGGAATTAAATGGGGTAGCATTGACAAAGTAGAAACAGTAGTTCAGATCGATGGTCTTAACTGGTTAGTTGCTCACGATGTTAGTAGATACACTTCAAATCAACACAAAAATCAAAGTGCTGTTGGTAGATATAGCCAGAATGGGATCAAGATTGATTATACCATTGGTGGACATATTCACTATACAAATGTAGGGATCAATTTTGCGCGTAGCTCAAGCTTAGCAGGATCAAATTCTTTCAATGAAATGGCATTAAACCTTAGTAGTAGAGCACAACAAATGTGTTATATAGCTAAAGAAGGTTATGTTCAACCAACAGTAATCGATGTTCAAAACGTTGAGGATGTTAAAGGATATAATATAGTAAATGAATTAGCGGAGTACAATACAAAAAGTATTTCTAAATTACACGTTGGAGAGACAATCTTTAAAGTAGTAATATAATATTAGGTTAGAAATAACGTGGTGAAACTCCTCAAAATATTCTGAACTTTGGGCAGAGGGTGTCTAATTCCTCTGCCTTTTTTAATACACTTAATTTAAAACAACAACATATGCTACCAGTACAATCATTTGACAAAAGAGGTAATGAGTTAATCGTTAAAGATAGCGAAGGAACTCAATTATATATAGGCGATAAGATAGCTTATATAAGATGTAATTATAACGATATTCAAAGAGGAACAGTTCAAAAAATAAATCCTAAAAGCGTAAAAGTCGATGGAACAACTAAATTTCCTTCACAAATCCTTAAAATCTAATTATATGAAAAATAAATATGCGATCTGGACAAAAGGTGATGAAAAGGATGATAAACCTTATCTATTTGATGAATATCCTACATTGCAAAGTATGGGAGATGTGCTAGATTTAAGTGTAGCACAGGTAAGAGAAAGAATGTCATGGTCTGGTGGTAAAACATTAGGAGTAGCTTGGCAAATAAAAAGTGGATTTAGATATCAAATACTTATACTTTAATTATGGAGCATATTGTTTGTAAAGGAATTAAACGGTATGGAGAAAGCTGTACATTGAATAATAACTGTAAATACCCTAATTGTGATATGGAATGGATTGAAGAAATACCGAAGAAAGCAGGGAAATATGTTGTTCAAACTAAATCCCCGATATTAAAAAGAATACATACAATAGATGCTTATTTAACTTTCCCGAAACCTGGAAAACCCCATTGGTCTTTCACAAATCAGGAGTTTTATAGATATCTAGGATAAAATAGAATGTGTGGTGCCTACTACGTGCGTCCGTCCTTAGGACACGAAAGAGACCGCGCGGTCACCACGTTGTGATACTGTCCGTTTGAGGCAGTACGTTGAAAGTAGGTTCTATGGTAAGAGCTCAAACAATTCAGCCACACATTTTTAACTAGTGGTCATCCTATCCTTATAGTTCGCTACAGCACAGGTGAGAGAAGTCAAGATAACTGCGAATACTTGAACTCAAGGAACCCATTAGTTTTATTATAATATTAACCATAATACGTATACTATGAACTTAAATATAGATAAGAAACGTAAAGTAGCACAATTAACATTAAACGGTGAATTCATTCGATCATTTGAATCAATAGAAGAAGCGTCTAAAACATTAAAAATCAATTCTCCATCTATTTGTAATTGCTGTAGAAAAACATCTGCATCAAGAATACAACATACTGCTGGAGGATTTAAATGGAAATATCTTCCTTCCTTAGAAGAGCTTCCTCCCCGTGACCCTTTAGATGACGAATTAGAATTTTTAGATAATCCTTATTATGACTAAAGAAGAATTTAATATTACACGTAAACGACTAAGTAGGCAGCTTAGTGAACGATGGAGAAAAGTACATGTAAATCGTACAAGACCTATCAAATATTTTGAAAACAAACGATTAGAATTTGTAGCTTTTATAGATGAAGCATTGAAGACAGATTGGTTTATTATGCCCAAAGAAGGAACTAATATCTATAATTTGTATCACGATACGAATGACCAGAGAAGACAAGAAGAAGAAGAAAAACAATAAACTTTATTATGCATTCAAGTACAAATAGAATACTAGGGATTTTAAAAAGGCATTCATTAAGTCCTGAAGAAGTAGAAGCTCTTGATAAGGAGATATCAGAAGCTACCTCAGCAGCATGGGCTGAAGCACAGAGAGATTATGACGACCCTTGTGGATGTGGTCAACCTAGCTGTAGAATATGTAATTAATTAAAATAATCAACATGGAAAGAGAAACAATAGGATTTTTTATAATGTTAACTTTTATAATAGCTTGGCCAGTTTATAGTGAACTAGCTGCAGTACTTAAAAAAAGGAATGACAGAGCTATAGCAAAAGCCGAAGCTAAAAAACAATCTGTAAGACTGATAAAACAGCTAGAGACCGAGATTAATAAAACACCCTCAGGATATTTACGTAACTTGCTTACGGATGTGAATATTACAATTCAAAACTTAACTGAATAATGTGGCTACTAGATATATTACCTGGTTTAATATGGGCTAGTATTATGGCTCTATTTACAGTAGCCGCACTAAAAAAGAAAAAGTAGATTTAACAGATAAAATTGGATACAAAGTGGATACAAAACAATTAGAGAAGTTAGAAGAATTACCTTATAAAGCAGGTATGAGAAAAGATAAAAGAGATAAAAGACATTATTCTGCAACCGTGATATATAAAAAAATTAACGGTTATTTTCATTGGACTCATATACAAAGAACACTTAAAAAATTTACTGGTAAAAACGTTGATGAAGCTTTTTCGCATTATTGTGAAATAGTGGATTCATGCCATCAAGAAGCTTTTTGGGAGGAGTTTGAACGTAAGGATAAATGGAAGAGATATAGAGGGTGGTATACATTTTCTTATTGGTATCTAGATGATCAGAAAAGAATTCAACAATACACTGAGAAGAAGAGAGTTAAAACTGTTCTTCAATCACATGACTATAGAAAAGCTATGGTTCATAAATACTCTGGAGAAGAAGTACTTGCAAATTCTCACCGTATAATTGATATGGAACTTCATCCTGAAAAGTATGAGGAAAGAATTGTTGAGGGAGAAATAAGAGAATTTAAATTCAAAGGTCATGAGTATTCTAAATTTTTAGCTGAACAATTAAGTAAAGCTAGAAAAGCGGATCGTATGAAAGATCCTAAAACGTATGAATTTAAGCATCATTTAAACTATACACCGGAAGAAAAATAACTTAATAATTTAGCCTATGTTTGGATTTTTTAAAAAGAAAGTAAAAGTAGCTGATAAAGAAAAGATGTATACTTTTGGTATGCAAGAGGTATGTGCAATAGGAGATCGTTACGAATATAAAGTGCAGGCAGAAAACAGGGAAGAAGCCTTTAAAAAACTAGTGGAGTATTTCTTTTCTGCAGAAGGGAGAAGTACACATCTTAAAGAAGTTCAATCAACTCATCATTCAGTAACTCAACCACACAAAAATTCATTTACTACCTGGGGAATGCCTCGTTGGTTTGCAAAAAGAATTAGTGGTGATGTTAGAGGAGATGATTATGACTATCAAAAGGATTTGGTAGCTTATGCTATAAAGAATCAAATTAAATTAGAATCTTACTAATTAAACCTAATCTTATTTAATATAGCGTACATGATGGAATAGCGTGCCATTAACAACGTCTCTGACCCTTAGCAGCATCAACTACCTAGGAAGGGGGAATGCTACTGGGAGAAAATCTATAAACTTCTGGGTCGCTCGAGAGTTCAAGGAAGCGAAAAAGAAAGTACAGACAATTGTAGCAGAACTACGATTTAAGGAGGCGCTATATTAAATAAGATTTTTAAAACAACAACTATGTCAGAAAAAATTAATGCTCTGAAAAGAGAACTGGCAGCCGCAGAAAAAGCTGAGACCAGTAAAAAATACAATAAGCAAGTCGAACTTAATAAAACCTGTATAGGAAAAGCGTATAAAAGAATAAGTACAGGTAATTATAGTACTCATATAAATTATGTATACGTTCTAGATTATGTTAGATATAATGACGGTAGAAATATGTACGGTGAAGATGCTAATCATTTAATATCAGAGAATCTATCTATATCATATGGAGTAGGAGGATACTTCTTAGAGTCTGGAGTATTAAAATATCAAGGCACAAATAAAAGAACTCACTATCCATTAAAGAAACATTATGAGAAAGGGGTTGTTCTTGAAGCACTCACTGAAAATCATAGGGGTTATTTTAGACCTACTCAAATTAATGAAAATGGATCTGTATATTCTGATAGAGATTGGTATGATGAATGTTCTGTAGAAGAATTTAATGAGGTGAAAGAGAAAATCGTAGCTGAAAATAAAACTACAAGAGAGAATTTTAAGCAGTACAATACTAGGAAACCTTACCCAAATAAATTAATAGAAGTTACTCCTTTAGATATAAAACTATTAAGTAATTTATTACAGAAAGTAGAGGATAAAAAGATTGATCTAAAAGACTACTTGTATGTAGCTAAGAAATCAGCTGACTTTATTCAATTTAGTAATAATGAATTAAGTGAGTTAACTCAATATAATCTAATAGGTACTAGAGGTATACACAATACTATTGAAGGTGGAGACGATGGAACTGACTACGAGCCTTATACTACTAAGTATGTATTACATCATGTATCCATTGATTGGGAGAAAGTTCTTTATACTATAAGAACTAAACTAGATTCTGTCGTAGGTACTGCGGATGAGCTTCGTAAACTAAGTGCTGTATATAATACCAATAATTGGTATGTATCTTATGATGGTCAATATGATGTGAGTTTTAATTCATGTACTTTAGATAGTAGAATATTAAGCACTGTGAATAGTGTTATTAAGAAACATTTAAAATCATAGCATTATGGGACAACACGCTGACGATATTATAAACGGAGATGTAGATCAACACACTGGAGAATGGCTAGGAAATGGCCAAGGTTATCCACGGTCATCACACGGAGTGAGAGGTGGAGGTAGCATAACTTTATGTAGAGACAGAATAACGGGCAAAACTAGGCCAATAGACCATGATCCTAGTAACTATTCTAAAGGAACTAAAGCCATTCGTAAAGAATTAGCTATACTTATTAAGGAGAAACATAAATCCTGTACAACTGAAAAGGAAGAGAATAAAGCCGTAGGAGATGCTCGTCAAGAGATTAATCTTAAGTATGGTAAAGGCTGGAGAGAACAACTTTAATTTATAACTTATGAGTTTTGCAGAAGATATGGGACATGATATCCCAGATTATGATATGGATGAAGGCACAGGATGTTTTTATACTCCTTGGTCAAAAGCAGTTCCTAGTATGGTAACTTTTGAAAATGTTAAATTAGAGCATGAAACAGAAAAAGCTTTATTATTAAAAATAAAAGGAGAGAAATATTGGTTGCCTAAATCACAAATAACATTAGAAGGAGACGAAGTAGAAATACCAGACTGGTTAGTTGCTTCAATGGAACCAGTAATAGAAAAGCCAGATAAATTTAAAAGAAAATAAACATATATAGAACCATGATAAAAGTAAATGACCCTATATGGCATCCGTGTAATATGGATATCATAGAACATAAAGTTATAAGTATTCGACAATTTGATGGTTTTAATCATTATGTATTAAAGGCTAAACATGATGTAGGGGCTTGTGGTAAATTAGAAGTAATTATAGATGAGCATAAAGGTAATCTAAGATTTGTTGAGCTACTCGATGAAGAAAATATAGAATACTCTAGTGGTTTACAAGATTTTGTAGAAGGAAATTATTATACAGATCTTAATAAAGCTAAACTATCTTTTTATACACAGCAAGAAACTTTAGCCTGGTCTAATATGGAACAGAAAAAAAGATGGTATGAAGATGCTGTAAAAAGACATAATCAAGTTAAACTTTTAGTTAAAGAACTTAAAGAGCTTATTAAAAATGTTTGAAGATTATACCCAAGTAAATTATATAACTGAAGTCAATATAAACTACTTCATGCGCGATAATTTTAATACAGATCTGATATTTAAATCTATTGAACAGTATGAACAAGCTATTAAACTTGGATTTGATAAGGATGTCTGGGAAAAAAAGAATGAGCATATAGTCTATGTTCGTGATGATTCTTCTCTAGGTCTAAGCCGAGCTGATAAACCTACTGATGAAGAGAAAGAAGAGCTAATCGCATGGTGGAACAGATTTTTAAATTACTAACAGAAGGCCCGGTAGCTCAGCTGGCTAGAGCAGCGGCTTCTAAACCCGTGTGTCCTGGGTTCGAGTCCCAGTCGGGCTTCATTTAAAACAACTAACTATGAGTAATTATTATAAAAAGATAGACCCTAAGGTCAAACTCCCTCCTAAAACTTGGGTGGATCCTCAGTATAAAACAAGGCAACATGATACCTCTGGTAGTGTATTTGCAATGACGGATAATGGTAAGGTAATAGTTTATTATGACTATGAATCCGCATCCTGGTATGGATCAGCTAGAGATAACTGGACTGATGTAGAGTATTGGTTAGAAGAAATAGAGGATGTTACATAAACCTCCTTGTCCTTGCCCACCAAATAATCCACATTGTAGTGATGTTCCAGGACTTAGTATAGATGATTGGATTATCTTTATGATATTGATAGCTATTATATATGGATATATAGTACTAAAAAGAAATAGAACACCTAAAACAACAAGATGAAAAAATACGAATTACAGTACTTTAATTTAAAGGAAGGATCCGGGATACTAGCAGAGCCTACGTATTCCCATAGCGAATTTGTACGTACAATTGACCCTGAAAAGTTAAAAAAGTACATTGAAACTAAAAGAGATGAATACGGTCATTTCTATATTGAGAACATATCTCATGGCTATGATTACATTAGTAATTGTGGTGGAGTAAAAGTGTTTGAATATAAACCTGTTGAGGAGATTACTTTCAAAGCTTTGTAATTAGCTTTATTTTTGTATCTTTATAAACTAAATCATTAAACATGAAAAAATTATTCGAGGGGTTGTAAGTAGTTTTAACTATAACAACCATGGAAAAAAGAAAACAGTCTAAAAAAAGATGGGCCAGGACTGAGGCTCAAGGAAGAAGAGATTACATTAGTAGCTGGCATAGTAGAAGATACTTTATACCAAAATGGTACATTCAAGAGCATGCAAATGTTCACGAAGCCAGAACTAAAAAAGCAATGCACGACATTAATTCAGGAGTTGATCCTGAAGATGTCTTTATCGAAACCCGTTACCGCGCAAAGTGTAGTGCAGCTTGGTGGTGGCTCTAATCTAATTCATTATGAAATAGGTAACCAAAGGTGATTTTTTCACCATAATCGTTCGGGATGATTTGAGTCCTGGCTACAAGGTCGCTCAAACTGTTCACGCCTCTGCAGATTTTTCTGTTAGGTTTGAATACGAATTCAAAGAGTGGCAGGATAATTCAAATTACTTATGTTGTTTGGAGACTTCTAGATATAAAATGGACCGTCTAATAGATCGTCTAGAGTTATTAAAGATTAAATATCATGTGTTTATTGAGCCTGATATAGGAAACGAGATGACAGCAATAGCTGTAGAATCAATGCCTAGGCAAGAACATAAACACTTATTTAAAAATTATAAACTTACATTATCATGAAATACTCAGCAATAAGAACAGAGATCAAAAAATTATCGGATGAACAAAGGAATCTTAAACCACAGAGAAAAACAATCTATATTGAAGGTACAAGAACTCACGAGCCTGGCATAGCCTGTGACAAAGTACAAGATAATAGATACGTTTTGCGTCACCTTTTCGCGGCTTACGCTGTCATTAAAGGGATGGAAAGACCTGAGATTAAAAATCCGATGAAAATCATCAATGATCGTATGATCGAAAACTTTATAGCTATCTATACTCCGCCTAAGGTTGAGGATACAGCAGCATAAGAAAACAATTATTATAAGACACCTCTAGTTAATTCTAGGGGTGTTTTTATTTAAATCAATAAACGTATGAAAAATAATATACTAATTGCAGAGTTCATGGGGTGGAAACGTTATGAAGGATTTAATTTTATAACTCCTCATACTCAGAATTATATGTCTACAGGTGCAGGAATGTGTGATACTCATATATTTAGAGAATCAGATCTAAAGTTTGATACCTCTTGGGAATGGCTAATGGGTGTAGTCGATAGAATTGAATCTTTAGATTTAAGAGGCAATGGTCATGATTTTCCTAAGGTTAAAATAGGTAATGGAGTAGAAATATTTTGCTATGCCACTTATAGAGGAACATGGTATGAATGGAGAGACTACTATGGAATTGACGGAGCTTTTTATAAGCATAAAAATCAATGTGAAACTAAGAAAATGGCGGTATATAAAGTAGTGATAGAGTTTATAGAATGGTTTAACCAAAGAGATAAAAGCGTATGAAAGTAAAAGGAGACGCTTATCAAAAAGAAGTAATAGTCCCTAAAGTTTGGGAAGAAATTATTGATGAAAAAGGTAAGAAACAACGGGTATTAATACCTGAAATTGTATCACAATATATTAGACGCTTAGAGCCTGAAACAGACTTGACAAAGCTTGAGACTGAGGGGCATAGAGATAAGTTTACTGGTATATTTGATAAGGAAGGAGTTCCTATAATGAATGGGGACCATATCACAATAATCGATGATTACCATATGAGAAAAGGTAAGAATGTCGGTATAGTTGCCTGGAAGAATGGTAGCTATTATAGTAAAGGAACTGCTACAGCATATAATATTCATACATGGAGAAAAAGTATTACAGTCGTTTTAACAGATAGACCTAGTATATACGAAGAAATGTCCTTTGAAGAAGCTTCAGAAAAATATGGAAGAAAAGCAGCTCCGGTTATGAAAGTGCTGAATCAATTCCATATAATAGATGCCTTTAGAGCAGGGATTAATTATCAATTAGATCAACAAAAACTAAAGGAGA
>Ga0102852_1000159_pt1 | contig 14883 bp, 10 predicted proteins | sample Colrivmeta1370A3_FD_78436 | JGI IMG/M metagenome (GOLD analysis project Ga0102852, IMG submission 78436) | Estuarine microbial communities from the Columbia River estuary - metaG 1370A-3 | ecosystem: Environmental > Aquatic > Marine > Intertidal zone > Estuary | place: USA: Columbia River...
ATTTTTTTCATGATATCATCAAGATAGAATTATACGCTTACAATTACAATTTATGATTTAAATATAAAAATAAAGCCCACATATAGTGGGCTTTATTTTTCTAAGATTTAGACCACCAACCTCGTCGTTTTGGCTTTGATGGCACTTCGTCTTCTATGCCTATAGATTTATCTTCTGGACTAATTTTTACATCTTCAGGTGCTTCAACGGTAGATTTTTTAGTCTTCGTTAAACTCTTTGTTTTATTTTCCTCTGCCCTGGTCCCACTTGAGCTTAATTTGCCAGCGCTTTTTTTGGCTTTTGGTTGAGATTTTTTTGGTTTTTCCAAATCTTTATTCTTTTTTGCTTCAGCTTCATCCGCTTCTATTTGAGCTTTTGTTCGTCGTTTCCGTTTTTTTGGTTTTACTTCTTCGCTAATTTCTACAACAGATTGTTTGGCATCAGATGGTTTTTCTGAAATATTTATTTCAATCTCAGTTATATCTTTTATTTTTGGTTTTCTTTTTGATTTAACTGCTTTGGGTTTTAATGGCTGTTCTTTAACAGGCTCTAAACTTACAATATTAGATTTATCAGAACTTGGTGCATCTCCTTGATTAACGTCTTCAGCTTCATTTGATGTATCTGGTGCAATTTCATCTTTACGAGGTTTCCTACGTCTTCTTCGGCGTCGCTTTTTAGGTTTATCGTCATCATCAAGATTGGTGGATGTTTCAGCATCCTCAGTGCTTTTTGTTACATCTATATTTGCGGCTGCTTCCATTTCTCTTGCTGTAGGCATATCAAAAACATCTGCTATAATTCGTGAAGATGTTTTGCGTTTTTCCAATTCATAATCTGTGCCAATCATTGATGCAGATGCTTCAATAATAATTGAAATAGCATATTGAGACTCAATTAAGGCAATATTTTCTCTTTTATGATTTAATAAATAGTTTGATATACCCACAGGTACAGTCGCTTGAATTTCTTTAGTTCGTTTTCTTATTGCTTCTTCTTCAATTTCTCGAAGAATTGATAGTGCTTGGCTATCATCAGAACGTACTAAGCCTGTACCAAGGCAATGTGGACATTCTTTCGTAGTTGCCTCTAACATTCCTGGCCTTAATCTTTGGCGAGACATTTCCATAAGGCCAAAACCTGAAATCCGACCTACTTGAATGCGAGCTCTGTCAGATTTCAATTTATCTTTCATACGTTTTTCGACTGCTATATTGTTTCGACGTTCTTCCATGTCTATGAAATCAATTACGATCAACCCAGCTAGATCGCGTAATCTTAATTGTCTGGCAACTTCATCAGCAGCTTCAAGATTTGTTTTTAGTGCAGTTTTCTCAATCGAGGACTCTTTGGTTGCTTTTCCTGAATTTACGTCTACCGCAACTAATGCTTCTGTCACACCAATCACAATATACCCTCCAGATTTTAGTTGTACTGTTGGGTTGAACATGCCTCCTAGGTAATTTTCAACCTGATACCGTGCATATAGAGGCATTTTGTTTTTGTATTGTTTCACGCGTTTAACATGTGATGGCATTAACATAGTCATGTAAGCTTTTGCTGCTTCAAAACCACGTTCACCTTCAACAATAATTTCGTCAATATCATTATTATATAAATCACGAATTGAACGTTTTATTATGTCACCTTCTGCATAAATCTGAGTGGGTGCTATACTTTCTAGTGTGATGTCTCTGATTTGTGTCCATTGACGCATAAGATATTCATAGTCTCTTAATATATCATCTCGATTACGTTTTGCGCCCGCTGTTCGTACAATTAGCCCTGCACCTTTTGGCACGTCTAATTCACTTGTGATTTCTTTTATTTTTTTTCTGTCTTGTACATTGGTAATCTTACGAGATATTCCACCACCTCGAGCGGTATTTGGCATTAAGACACAATAACGACCAGCTAATGATAAATATGTTGTTAGTGCAGCACCTTTATTCCCACGTTCTTCTTTTACAACTTGAATTAATAATATTTGACGAACTTTAATTACTTCCTGGATTTTATATCTTCGTGGGCGAGGCTTTCTAGGTCGAACTTCTTCTTCTACATCGTCATCTGCTACAGACTCTATTCCATTATCTGATTGCGTATTATCCATCTCCAATTCTACACTATCATTAATGTCAGTATCTATGGATTCATCTGATGTGATTTCAGGATCGATATTGTCTAAAATATTGTCAGAAGACTTATTATTTTCATCTTCATTAACACTTTTGTCAGAATCTATATTATCTTTTTTACTATCTGCGTCATCGACTACTTCATGCGTTTCGCTAGGGTTTTCTATAATATCAGATGATGTGGTTACATCATTATTAGCGTCTTCTGCTATAACTTTTGCTTTTCGTTTTCTAATCCGAGATTTTTTTTGTTGAGCTATATTAGCTTCTTCTTCCAACGATTTTGTGTAAGCTTCTTCTTCTGCTATTAATGCTTCTCGATCAGCAACTGGAATTTGATAGTAATCAGGATGAATTTCTGCAAATGATAGAAATCCATGCCTATTTCCGCCGTAATCGACGAAAGCAGCTTGAAGTGAGGGCTCAACACGCGTCACTTTTGCTAAATAGATATTTCCTGAAAGCTGACGTTTATTTAAACTTTCAAAGTCGAATTCATCAACTTTATTTCCTTCAACAACCACAACTCTAGTTTCTTCAGCATGTGTGGCATCAATAAGCATTTTCTTAGGCATGATATTCTTTCGTCATGCAAATGGGGCCTCTCTCTATAGAAGGAAGAGTATTTATTTGCATGAATAGTTAAGGCGGAAATACACGCATGAATATTTTTGAATGAGGCAATGAGCCACTCAAACTTAATATATTTTGTACACACGCGTTTCATCGCGGTTTTCTCCTGTGATCTTATTTTGATCACTAATAAGGCTAGTCTTGCACTTTATGCGCAATAAAGCTGTTCTAGTAGCCAGATGGCCTGTTAGAGTTTTAGAGGAGGACTTTGGTTGGGTACTATCCACAACCTGTCTCATAAATTTCATCCAACGAATCTTTGTCTGATTTTTTCAAATCATATGTCTCTTTTTTAGTTTGCTAAAAAACTAATTACAATGTGTATTTAATATATTGATTATTATTAAAATTTATTTTTTAAATAGCTTAGTTGTCATTGTGTTTTTTACGCAAATTGTAAAATAATATAAAATCATTCTATTTTTCTCTTAAATCGGTTACTAAAATTTGTTAATATATGTATATGTGATCCGGGTAATACCCATAACAAAAATGTGAATTTTATTATAAACAATTAGGAAATTACAGCTTGTTTCGTTTGGTTTTTTCGTTTTTTGGATCTATTTTTGCATTGTTAACTCTTGGCTGTGCATTATTCGCTATAATTATAACAGCTGTTTTTTATGCATATGGCAGTGACCTACCTGATTATGATCAGTTATCAAATTATCAACCTGCAACAATAAGCCGTGTTTATTCCAGAGATGGTGAAGTGATTGATGAATTCGCTCAACAGAGAAGATTGTTTGTTTCGGCTGATGAAATACCAGATATTGTAAAAAATGCATTTATATCAGCCGAAGATAAAAATTTTTATACTCATATTGGATACGATCCAGCTGGAATTGCAAAAGCAATTTTTGATGCAGCAAACGGTAAAGAGCTACGAGGTGCATCTACAATTACGCAACAGGTAATGAAAAACTTTTTGTTAACAAGGTCTCGATCGATTGATCGTAAAATTAAAGAAATTATTTTGGCAACTCGTATTGAAAAATCAATGTCAAAAGATAAAATTTTAGAATTATATTTAAATGAGATATTTTTGGGCCAAAATTCATATGGAATTGCGTCAGCAGCAGATACATATTTCAGCAAATCGTTAGATGACTTAACTTTAGAAGAAGCTGCTTATTTAGCTTCACTACCAAAAGCTCCAAGTAATTATCATCCTGTTCGCCAAAAAGATCGAGCGATAGCTAGACGGAATTTTGTTATTCGGGAAATGGCAGAAAATGGTTATGTTTCAGATACAGAAGCATTAATTGCAAAATCTAAAGAATTGATAACTGTGCAAGGTGGCCAATTGGCTTCCAAGAGAGCTGCAAGGGCGCCAAGAACGTATTTTACTGATGAAATACGAAGACAATTGTCCTTAAGCTTTGGTGAGAAAGAGTTTTTTACTGGGGGGCTGGCTGTAAGTGCAACTATGGATCTAAAATTACAATCAGATGCTGCTCAGGCGTTACGTAAGGGTCTGGAAGATTATGATCGAAAATATAGCCCTTGGCGTGGTCCAATTGATAGAATTAAAGATATTCACCTACAGGAAGATACCTGGCGTGAAGCTTTATCAAAGAAAAAATTACCCAGAGATATAAAAGATTGGCACTTGGCAATTATCTATAATTTGTCAAAACAAACCGCCAAAATAAAAGTTGAAGGATTCGCAGAAAATCAAAATCAATTTTTATCTTTAAAAGATGAAATGAATTGGGCAAAAAACAGAATATACCCTGATGGTAAGCGTACTGTAATTAATTCCGCGAAAGATATGTGGTCAGTGGGGGATGTGGTATTTGTGCAGCCAATATATGATCCTGATGGAAACTTTATTAATTGGACTTTGAGGCAAATACCCAAAATACAAGGTGGTTTTGTTGCGATGGATACGGAAACTGGAAGAGTACTTGCCATGCAAGGTGGTTTTTCTTACCAACATTCTGTTTTTAATAGGGCTACGCAAGCAAAGCGACAACCTGGCTCATCATTTAAGCCTTTTGTTTACGCTGCGGCACTAGATGTTGGCTATAGTCCTGCATCACTAATAATTGATGCACCAATAGAAATAGATACTCCTCAAGGTTTGTGGAGCCCAAAAAATTCATCAAATAAGTTTTATGGGCCTGCACCGTTAAGAATTGGAATAGAACAGTCTAGAAATCTAATGACTATAAGATTGGCGCAAGATGTTGGAATGGAAGTTATTAGTGGTTATGCTGAACGCTTTGGTGTCTATAATAAAATGCAAAAACTTCTAGCAGCATCTCTTGGAGCCCAAGAAACAACTTTATACAAAATGGTATCATCATACGCAATGTTTGCAAATGGAGGTGAGCGTGTTGTACCAACAATGGTTGATAGAGTTCAGGATAGGTTTGGCCGAACCATTTATAAACATGATAAACGTGAGTGTATGAATTGTAACAATGATATTCTTCAAATGGGCAAATCGCCATTCATTAATAGTAATCGTGAACGAGTTTTGGATCCTCTTACGGCTTTCAGATTGCAGTCAATGATGCGTGGAGTGGTTGAAAGAGGCACTGCAAAATCTGTAGCAATCAAAGGTGTTGAAATTGCTGGTAAAACTGGAACAACTAATGATGCAAAAGATGTATGGTTTGTTGGATTTACTCGAAACATAGTTGCTGGATGTTACATAGGCTTTGATACACCACAGCCATTACGTAAAGGTGCTTCAGGTGGTGGAATGTGCGGGCCAGTATTTAAAGAGTTCATGGTTGAAGCGATTAAGAAATATGGCTCAGGAAGCTTTAGCCAACCACCAAATACATATTTTGCTAAATTTGATAGAAATACTGGGGTATTGTTGCCAGATGGTGGTACAGGAGGAAATCCAAATAATATCCCTGGATCAAATGTAACATCTGAATTGTTTAGGATTGGTGATGATCCCGTTTTAGATGGGTTAATCACAGTGATCGATGGAGGTTTTTCTGTTATTGCTGATGAAGAGATATTTACTGAATTCTCGGACGATTTAGGAATGACTACAGGAGATAATTGGATTAGGCATTACATAAATAGTAAGAAACAACCAAGTAAAATTAACTTTGGAAGCTTATCAAGTGGTGGATTATATTGAATTCTTTTATAAGAGAATTCAAAAGGAGATTTAGGATAAATGGATGCGATCAGAAATTGAAAATATAGTTGTTGAAATCCATAAATCTTTGGAGTTGCTGAAACAACGAATGGACTGGGATACTGCAGAGCATCGAATGGAAGAGTTTGACGCAATGTCAGAAAACCCTGATCTATGGAATAACCCTGAAAAAGCACAAAAATTGATGAGAGAAAGACAAATGCTGTCTGACTCAATATCAAATTTCAAAGAACTGTCATCTAACCTTCAAGATAATATTGAATTGATTGAACTTGGTGAAATTGAAGAAGATGAAGTAATAATTGAAGAAGCCGAAAATAATATATTAATAATTCAGCAAGAATCTGCAAAACAAGAATTAGAAGCATTATTAAACGGTGAAGTTGATTCTAATGATACGTTTTTACAAATTAATGCTGGTGCAGGTGGAACGGAAAGTTGTGATTGGGCAAACATGCTTGCGCGAATGTACGTAAGGTGGGCTGAACAAAAAGGTTATCAAGTAGATAGAATGGAAGAAAGTGTAGGTGATGAAGCTGGTATAAAGTCTGTTACATATCAAATTAAAGGCCATAACGCTTATGGCTGGATGAAATCTGAAAGTGGCGTTCATCGCTTGGTAAGGATTTCACCATTTGATAGTAATGCAAAACGCCATACTTCATTCTCATCTGTATGGGTTTATCCTGTTGTTGACGATAATATTGATATAGAAATTAATCCATCTGAAATTCGCGTTGATACTTACAGGTCATCTGGAGCTGGAGGTCAGCATGTTAACACAACAGATTCAGCCGTAAGAATTACCCACATTCCAACAAATATAGTTGTGCAAAGCTCTGAAAAATCTCAACATCAGAACAGAGCTAATTGTATGGCAGCGCTTAAATCAAGATTATACGAGTTAGAAATGCGTAAAAGGACAGAAGGTATCCAAGAAGCTCATGATAATAAAGGTGATGCAGGTTGGGGTAACCAAATTAGATCTTATGTTTTGCATCCTTACCAAATGGTAAAAGACTTAAGAACAAATGTTGAGACATCAGATAGTCAGGGTGTATTAAACGGAGATCTTGATATGTTTATGGCAGCCACACTGGCACTAGATGTGGCTGGCAAAACACGCGCTGAAGCTCAATTAGATAATTGACTTATTCATAAATGTATTATCGATTAATAAAAAATAATACTAATTTTAAATCTTTTAGCTATTTATTCTGGGGATTTGATTGGAGCTTTGACCTTCGCAGAAGTAGAATTTAGAGGGTCATCCTGTCTGGTGACCGATCCTTCAAAATGCGCACCACTTTCTATTGCGATTGTTTTATGAATAATATCACCTTCTACTCTGGCAGTAGCTGTTAAACGTACTTTAAGTCCTCTAACTCTTCCAATTACTCTACCATGCACAACAATATCATCAGCCACTATTTCACCTTTGACTGTTGAACCTTCACCTACAGTAAGTAAGTGAGCGCGAATATCACCATCGACTGTACCAGATATTTGAATATCTCCAGAAGTTTTTACATTACCTTTTATGTGAATGTCTGTTGATAATGTTGAAGCAGGGGGTTTTGCCTTTAAAGATGTTGGATTGCCGCTCATAGGACTAGGAGGTGCCGTTGGTGCACCTGTAGGTTTTGACGGAGTAGTGTTACCAATATTTGATGGTTTTTGTGGGTCTGGTTTCTTAGAAAACATTTTTTGTAGCCTTCATGTAATTTATTGCGTTAATTGGCTTTCCGCCAAGTCTTATTTCATAATGTAGATGCACTCCAGTGCTTCTACCCGAGTTCCCCATAGATCCAATTTTTTCACCCTGTAATACTTTTTGGCCCTTTTTCACGTTAATTTTGTGCAAATGAGCGTAGTAAGTGATAAAACCTTGACTATGTCGAATTTTAATCAAGCGGCCATAACCGCCATTGTTACCTGCGAATATAACAACACCATCTCCAGTGGCAACTATTTTCGTACCTAATGGGGCAGCTAAATCAGTACCGTTATGCATCCTGCGTTTGCCATTTACTGGATCCTTACGGTATCCAAATCCACTTGTGTATCTGTGTGATCCTGCAACAGGATGACCTAATGGAACTTTAGAAATTGCTAACTTTAATAAACTTACTTCATCCAGATCTCTAAGTACCTTTGACGCACGTTCTGACATGTGATCGTGTAATACGCTTTCTGAGGAAGTTTCTATTGGCGTAATGGCACCCCCAGTTCCAGAATAACCTCTTCTTACCTCATTGACTAAAGATTTTGTATTTATACCTTTTTTATTCAGTACTTTAGAAAGAGGAGCTAATGCTATATCAACAGCTTCTTCTAATCTGTTAAATATTTGGTTGCCACGCTCTTGAAGTAGAGCAGTATCTAACTCAAGCGTTTCCACTTGAGTTTCCATTGTCCTTGTCTCTTTGTAAAGTTTATCTCGTTCAGAAGAAGTTCTCACTAGGGCGTTTGATAAAAACGCAAGTGTATCTTTGTTATCTGTAGATTTTCCAAATTCTGAATTAATTTCATTTGAAACTGTTCTGAATTTATTTTGTAAATTATTTGCTATCTCAATTGCATTATCACGAGACTTTATTGCATCCTGTAGCTTACGCTGCATTATGTTTAAACCCTTGCCAAGTTCGCGCCGTTGTTCTTCTAATTCTAAAAGCTCAGATTGCTGGATAGAAACCTGCTCAAGTGCAATATAAAAACGTTCTAATGATGTTTGTGCTTCTAATGATCGTTTATTTCGTTCATTGGATAACTGTTCAAGGCGGCTTTCATATGCTTGTTGCAATACGCCAGCTTGTTCCTTGTCTGTTTTTGCTGAAATTGCTTGAACTGCAAGCATTACTGTTGCTATCACCATCCAACAAAATAACAATGCAAATGTAGTTCCTGCAAAAGTTTGAATAATTGGGGTTAATCGAACATACCTTGCGGTTTTATCTGATCGCAAATATATTCTTTGCTCAGGTATCCTATTGCTTAAAAAACTATTTATAGTTGCAAAATTTATTGGCATTCAATGTTTCTTCCAATTATGAAATAATTATATGTTATTCATTAAGATTAATTATGCTGTTACTCAATGAATTTTACCAAATGATTTGTTTTAGTTTTTTAAAAGCCTGAAAATAAGCAAATTATTGCCAATTTCAGTCAACTAATTGCAATTGGCCAATAAAAGTCTAATGGAATTCCAGCTTCGGCTCGCTTTTCATCATTAAAAGGTGGTTTTAAACTACTTTTAAAATATTTACTTACCAATTCATGAAACACAATCTTGGGATCCTTATTATGTCTTCCACATAAAAAGTGAAACCATTTAGATCCAAATGCAACATGACCTACTTCCTCAGCATATATTAACTCCAAAGTTTTTACAGTTTCATTATCATTTATTTTTTTAAAAAGTTTTATCATACCTGGTGTTACGTCTAAACCTCTTGCTTCAAGGACCATTGGAACTATAGCAAGTCTTCCTAGAAAATCTTCTGATGTTTCTTCTGCAGAACTCCACATTCCAGCATGAGCAGGCAAATCTCCATAGTATGACCCCATTGCTTCTAAGCGTTCGCATAATAAACTAAAATGTTTACTTTCTTCTTGAGCAGCCTTTACCCAATCGTCATAATAACCATTTGGCATTTCTACATCTGCAAACCTTGCTATTATATCCCAATGTAAATCAACTGCATTCAATTCAATATGTGCTATTGCATGTAAGAGTGCTATCCGACCTTTTTCAGTGCCATACTTACGCTTAGGCATATTTCTTGGTGGTAACAATAAAGGATTTTTTGGACGGGAGGGTTGAGATGGAGGTTTTGTATTCCCTATTTCTAGTCTTTGATTAGACATATTCGACGCAAACCATTTGTCTGAATAGTCCTTTGATTTAAGTACTTTTAAGTGAGGATCGGATGTAGTTAAAATATCAACAGCCATTTGTGTAAGGGTCATGATGATTAAAGTTCCCTGACGGTTTCAAGCAACATTTCAGCATGACCGTTGACCTTAACTTTTCGCCATTCTTTTATAATAATACCTGAAGTATTAATCAAAAAAGTTGATCGTTCTATACCCATAAATTTTTTTCCATACATGTTTTTTTCTACCCATATATCAAAGTATTCGCATAGAGTGTTATCTACATCCGAAAGCAACTTTAACTTAAGATTATATTTAGCAATAAATTTATTATGTGTTTGATTGCTATCTGTAGATACGCCAATAATTATTGTATTTAAGTCATCAAACTCTGATTTTAGACTTGTAAAATCTTTTGCTTCTTGAGTGCAGCTAGGTGTATTATCTTTTGGATAAAAATATAAAATTATATTTTTCCCAATAAATTGTGAAAACGAAAATATAATTTCATTACCGTGCATTAGTTTTAAATTGCACACATTTTTACCAATATTTGGCATTAGTATTCCAATTCGCTAGTCTTCTAGAAAAGTAAAGTATAGTTAAAGGAATATAGGCTCAAGCTTAATATAAGAATTCATGTCGGGGAAATATATTGGTTGATAAAGATCAAGAAATAAAAAAACCAAATAATCACACATTTAATTCTATTACAAAGTCTGTTCGTTGGATTTTGTATACACTATTGTTTGCTATTTTTATGATTCCAACATCATTTTTAACTTATATTTATGTGTATAGTGAGTCCAAAGTAACAGAAATATCTATATTAAAAAGTTTTGTAGAAGAAAGTTTGGAACAACAATTAATAAAATATAACATTACAGTATCTTCAGCCGGAGTAACGAAGGGTAACGATTTTTTCTCACCAAAGTTTGTTTTTCATGATATAAAAATAAGTAATAAAAATGGAGAAAGATTATTTAATCTTCCAAAAGTTTATACAAATTTAGACATACTGTTCTCAAGTGATAAAAGCATTGTATCTGTTGAAGATGCACAATTATTTTTAAGACGAAATCAGTCCGGTAAGTTTAGTGTTGCGTCAGATGATCTGAGTAAAACTAATTTATTGGAAAAGATAGACTTATCAACCACCTCTTTTGATAAATCACCATTTATAGGTCGCATTAATCAACTCAAAGTTGAAAATATTTCAATTGCATATCAAGATGATAAAACACAGAACACCTATTTTTTTGAAAATGGTAATTTTAATATTATAAAAAATTTAAATGAGTTATCAGTATCAAGTGTATTTGAACTGATTAAAAATAATGATGAAAAAGCAGTATTTTATGCTTCTGGAAATCATACAATCCACGATGAAATTTTTAATGTAAAATTTAAAGTGGATAATGCAGATCCATTAATATTAGCCAATCAAATTCCTGCTCTCAATTGGCTACGTAACGTAGATACAAACGTCAATGCGTCCATTATTACTTCCTTTGATAGTGGTGTAAAGATTCTAGATATGAATGGAATGATTGAATTAGAAGCAGGCAAGCTCAAAGCCACTCCTAAATATTCTTCAACGGAATTCTTAAATTTAAAAACATATTTTGCATATAACTTTAATTCAGATATTTTAGACTTCTCGAGCTTTGAATTTAAGTCCAAACAACTTTCTGCAACTGGATCTGCGAAAAATATTTTAATGAGGGATCCAGAAAACAACATTTCGGGTTCTAATACTGACCTTAAAATTACAGAAATAAAAGTTAACAGGCCAGATATATTCAATAAAGAAAATATTTTATTAAAATCAGGTCATGCGGAATTAATTATAATTCTTGATCCTTTGAATATTACTATAAACAATAGCAAAGTTAAAAGTAATGAAACAAATTTAAGCATTATTGGTAAAATAATAGCAAAAAATAATTATTGGAAAAGTAATCTAAATTTAGAAATTGATACTCTTAATAAACAACAAATTGTTGATTTTTGGCCTATTAGTTACAATGCCATAGCTAGAAAATGGTTTTTAGAGAATATTAATTCTACCATAGTTTCAAGTATTAAAGGGAATGTAATAAGTTCAAATGGAAAAAGAGATTTAGATATTATATTCGATTTTAATGATACTAATATTAACGCAATAAAAACAGTTGTTCCACTTATTGAAATTTCAGGTGAGGGAAGCTTGTCGGCTGAACAGATTACATTTAATTTAAAAAATGGTAAATTTGAAACATCAAAAAAAGGTTTCACAGATCTAAGTGGAAGTATTTTTCATATCCCAAATACTAAAGAAAAACCCGCAAGGGGACAAATGAAATTAAATGCGCAGGGAAATTTAAAATCATTTTTTGAAATATTAGATTCTGAAAAATTTAAATATTTAGCAAAAGCTGGTTTTTCAACTGATGTGGCTAGCGGTAATGCGCAATTAGCTGGATGGATCGAGTGGCCACTAATAAAAGGTGTTAGCCAAGATCAAGTGTTGTTCGAAATAGATGGCACTTTGTCCAACATTAAAAGTAATAAAATTATCAAGGGGCGACTTTTTGAGTCTGAAAACCTCAATTTAATAGCATCCCACAAATCATTATCTATTGATGGGAAAAGTAAAATTAATAACTTTCCACTCAAATTTTTATGGAATCAAAATTTAAAAGATAATTCAGAAAAAATAAGCTTTGTTGCCGCCGAATTTAATATTGATGAAAATGGATTAGAAGCTTTTAATATTTCTTTGCCGGACGGAATGTTTAAAGGAATTTCAAAGGCTGATTTGAAATTAACTCTAAAACCAAAATATCCAACTGAATTTATAGTTAAAAGCAACCTTAAGGGATCTGAAATTAATATAAATTCACTGGGATGGAGTAATAAAAATATAAAAAATGGTGATCTAATTATTCGAGGTAGCCTATCTAAACCTGTTGATGTTGATGAAATAAAAATTTCAGCAGATGATTTAAGTGCTAGTGGGAAAATTAATTTTGAAAATGATGGCCAATTTAAATCAGCAGTCTTTCCCGTTTTAGAGGTTTCTGATTGGTTTTCGACATCTTTAACTTTGAGTAAAACTGATAATGTAAATTTAATGGAGCTTGAAGGTGGTAAAGTTGATTTTAGAAGCCTTGTTTTTGGTAAAAGTGAAAAAACAGAGGTCGGATTTTTAAAGGTTTCATTAGACAGTTTAAGAATTTCTGATGGAATAGAATTTACAAACTTTATTGCTGACATAGATTTTAGCAAAAAAGAATTAGGTAGTTTCAAAGCTCAGGTAAATGGTGGTGCTGATATTTATGGTAAACTATCAAAGGGTGAATTTGGAACTATTATCACTCTAGATTCTGCTAATGCAGGGCACGTATTAAGGTCATCTGGAATATTAAAGAATATCAGAGGAGGGGGGTTAAATTTAGTGTTAACACCCAATGAAAAAAAAGGATATTACACAGGCCGATTTATTATTAATAAATTTCGAATGCTTCACTCTAATCCCTTAGCCTTGCTATTAGATAGTTTGAGTTTGGTTGGATTAGTAGACAAATTAGAAAATGAGGGCATCCAATTCAATCAAGCCAAAGGCTGGTTAAATATTACTCCAGAAGGAATTCAATTGAGTGATGTAAGTCTGGTTGGATTGTCTATGGGAATGAGTATAACTGGTTGGTACGATAAAAAGAAAAAAGCTATTAATTTTGATGGTGTTGTTACTCCTGTTTATGCAATAAATGGTGTATTTGAGCGATTGGCTGGCAAACTTTTTGGTGAGCAAAAAGGTGAAGGCTTATTCAGCTTTGTATATACAATGAAGGGTCCGACTTCCGCTCCAATTGTTGAAGTCAAACCACTTTCAATTTTAACACCTGGTGGGTTCCGCAAAATATTCAGATCAGATATTCCGGCGCCTGAGAAGTAACTCTTGCATATTGAAGGCAAACAATTAATTACATCATATGAAATTATCTGATTTTGACTTTGAATTACCAAATGAATTGATAGCTTTGAGGCCTGTTCACCCTCGAAGCTCGTCAAAACTATTAGTTTCAAAAGATGATAAAATCATTGATGATCAATTCTTAAATTTACTAAAATACCTAAAAAAAGGTGATCGCTTAGTGCTAAACGACACTAAAGTAATTCCTGCAAAATTACATGGTAAAAGAATTAGGCATTCAGATAATGGAAGAACTACAGCAAATATTGGTATAAATTTACTTTCAACAAATAATGATGGCCATTGGTTGGCATTGGCTAAGCCTGCCAAAAGAGTAAATGTTGGTGAAATCATAAATTTCGATAATGAATTGACTGCAAAAGTCCTTGATAAATCTTCTAACGGATTAGTCTTGCAGTTTAACTTGAGTGAAGAAATTTTTGACCAAAAATTAAAGGAAATAGGAACAATGCCGCTTCCTCCTTATATCGCGTCACAAAGATTACCTGATAAATTTGATGATAATGATTATCAGACAGTATTTGCAGAAAAATCTGGTTCAGTTGCTGCACCAACGGCATCATTGCATTTTGATGACGTTTTATTAAAACAACTAAATGACTTTGGAATAAAAACTTCCAAGGTTACCTTACATGTTGGTGCAGGTACTTTTTTGCCAGTTAAGGTAGATAATATTGCTGATCACAAAATGCATTCAGAATGGGGCGAGGTTAACAATATAGCTGCATCTGAAATTGCTAAAACAAAATCTGAAGGTGGTCGAATTATACCAGTTGGTACAACCGCATTAAGGCTTATAGAAACTGCTGCTAAATCTGGGAAAATTAATTCTTGGACTGGTGATACAGATATATTTATTACTCCAGGTTTTAAATTCAAAATAGCAGACGGTTTGATAACAAATTTTCACTTACCAAAATCAACATTATTGATGTTAGTCAGTGCTTTAATCGGTACGGAAAAGTTAAAAAACGTGTACCTTCATGCTATAAATAATAGATATAGAGTTTTTTCTTATGGTGATGCATCTTTATTGCTTCCATAAAATATAAACGACTTTATAAGCGTCGCAAATATACAAATCACAAAGCGTGATTCTGTTAATCTCTACAAAATATTTATGG
>Ga0102852_1000189_pt1 | contig 13215 bp, 13 predicted proteins | sample Colrivmeta1370A3_FD_78436 | JGI IMG/M metagenome (GOLD analysis project Ga0102852, IMG submission 78436) | Estuarine microbial communities from the Columbia River estuary - metaG 1370A-3 | ecosystem: Environmental > Aquatic > Marine > Intertidal zone > Estuary | place: USA: Columbia River...
CGGCAGCTAGGCGTCGGCGTGTAGGCGGCGGCTTACCCCTCGTGGTTGACGAATCAATAGCAGGGACAGGCTCGACGTATGCGACCGGTACGAAGGCGGTAGTGGCCAGGTTGAAATCTCGCTCCTTCTCAAACCACTCCCAGCCACTGGCAGTTCGAGTCGCGTTTTTCTTCACGTTTCCAGGCGGGCGCTTTGGGACAGCTACTTCTATCGGGCGTCTCCTCTTCTGGTGCACCCGAGCATGGTTAGCCTTGCGTTTCTCGTCATAGGCGACACCTTGCCACATATTTGTGAGAAATAACGTTAGTTGAGAAATATCACGACGACAACTAACCGTTATTTGACATCACAAGTCTTATTCTCAGCAAACAAAACTAGAGGCGAGTGACATGGCCGCAGGGAGTGAGCAGTTGCCGGACCCACGCATGGCCTGCATATATGGTTCAGGGAGACGTCACGGGGGTACACGATCAAACATTTCTACTGGAGACCGGAAGGGTGGAATCAACGTGGACTCGACGATTATCTTGGCGTACTCCGCCATGTTGATGCGGCCTGACAAAAGGCACGAATGTTACTGCGAGGGGCAAGTTCCATGCTGCGACCTGGTCTTCGCACATGCACCAAAGCGAGGACAGCAGCCAGTATCAGAGCAAGGCGGAGAAGGAGTAGATATGGAGGAGGACGAGGAGGATGAAGAGGGAGTTCCCGGAGAGCTCTTGGTGGCTCGAGCGTTACCTGTGAATCAATCTTCATCTAGCAGCGGACACAGTTCTAAAAGACGGGGTAAAGATCTACCAATAGATGGTAGCTCCAAGCGAGCCAAGCACAGCGAATGATGCATTCGAAAATAAAAGAATACCTTGACTTGTTTCGAAAATCATGAGCGACACCAAAACTTCCACGAAAGCCCCTGTGCTGAGCGCCAGTTCCAGGTCGTCTGTCAAGTCTGGAAAGTCTCGCAAGAAACGTGCACAATCACCCTCCAGTCGAGGGGATAAAAGCGGAACGGCGGATGATTCCAGTGATCCCGAGGGAAGGCGCGTCGAGAGAACTCAGTCACGCACGTGCGACGTCAAAGGCTGCACCAAACAGCGGCACTTCTCGGAGTTTCACAGCAAATTCATTAAGATGTGTACCGAGCACGCTCAGAAGAAGCGGGAAGACAACCGCCGCTACTATCACAACAAGGGCAAAGCCGACAAGGAGAAAACAGCCGTCGAAGAGAAGCTCGCGGAGAGGAACGAGTTGGTGTGGGGCGTTCGTCGCCGCAACAAGGACTTGTGCACTCGGCTCGCCACGCTCCAGACTCAGTACGACGCCTTGTCGGAATCGTTCAACGTCACAAGCAAGCAGCTGAGTAACGCCATGGCCCGACTGAATGGTGATAACACGGCTGCCGAGATCGAGGGAACTGCAGTGTCTGTCCGCAATGAAAGCATTGTGATCCAAAGACTCCAGGAGCTTACGCAGCTCCTCACCACGTCAATCGCATCCAAGGAAGCTGACTTTCAAGAGCTGTTCGACCGAGCTGCGCACGAGCGAAACGAGAACAAGGAGACATCCGATTTCATCTTAGGTCAATTCGAGTCTGCGATGAAAAAAGTTGTTGAATGAAAATTTATGTCAAAGCGGGAAGAATCAACACGCACTCGACGGCAAACACGGGTATCCCAAGCAGAACAAGAGGCACCGCCAAGGTTAAAGCGCATAAGTCCGCGAATGAGAAACTTTTGGGGACAGATACCTGCGTACAATGGGATTTAGTCGCCTCGGGCATCTTTATTATTATTAAAGTGTTTTTGATTTTTGTTTTTTGCTATCTGAATGTTTTGGTTGAACGAACGCCTTGGCGATTCTCGCAAAAGTGCTGCAAGTTGATAACGTCAACTGGAGACTTATTCTTCGATTCTCTCCAAGTCCCCTCTCATCTCGATCTTCAAGTTACCAGAGTACTCCTCGGGTTCTTCGTCTTCCTCGTCCGAATCTGTGTTGACTGGCGTTAGAAAAACTGGAGCGTCCGACACTACGACCTTCTCCGGTCGCGCTGCACACACTCCTTCATCTGCTCCTGAGTTGCACAGGATCCAGTCCAGATCGGGGAAATTGTCAATGCGACACAACAGGTACGTCATGACGCGAGAGCCGATGGTCCCTTTGTGGCCCAGGCAGAAACTTGCAAACGCGGGCAGAACTGAGTTGCGCTCGTTGAAGTGCCTGTACGCCATTTGCGCAAAGGTGCGGCGCAAGTCGTGGAGTCTGTTCACGCCTAGAGGAACCAAAAGCTGCTTTACTCTCTTGCCAATCTTGTGCGCGTACAACGAGGAGGCCTGTGCGACGTTGTCGCTAGGCCACTGGTCTCTGATGTTACGCACAGCTCCCCAAATGCGCGCTCTCGGGGCAAGAAGAGGCAGCTCGCGGGCCTTCACTCCGTACTTGTCTCCCTTGCGCACCTTTATAAACCCGGTCGTGTAAGCCCAAAACGAAGGGTATCTGTGACTGTTCTCGTGTCGGGGGGGTGCCAAGTGCATCGAGTGCGTCACCTCTGCCTGACGTCTCCCGGTGAGGCCAGCTACTGCAATTACTAGATCCGCTGGGTCATCAGAATCCAAAAGTTTGTACAACAGTCGGAGTAAAGCCTTTGCATCTATCTCCTGCATGTCATGCACCTTAAGTTGAAGAGCCTGGAAGTTCATTTTTTCCAAGTAAAGACGCTCGCTCTTCGTGATTGCGATCTGTTTCGTGTACTTGTAAGGCGCGAGACGAAGTCTCTTGATGTCTGCTTTGAGCCCAGTCAGTGCACTGGAGCAAGAATTGAGCCAGTGCGAAGGCCTGGACTTACCCTTCTGCTTGTCCTCTTCATACCGCCTCTTAAAATACACGCGAGACTCTTCGACCAGATCCTCTGGCTTGTACTTGTAGCTGTCGAACTTTCGCAGGACTGCATCTTTGAAAGAGAGGCTCGGGTTGCTGTGCAGCTCGTCTCGCTCGTCTGGTGTCATGACCGGCAGCGGTTTGCGGTCGTGGATTTCCTTCCCATACTTGTTGTAATTCTTCCCCCCCCCACCAAACTTATTTCCACCACCTTTGCGGTACATGATGTTTCAACTGTTGGTTTTTTAATGTACGTTCATGGCACTGTCACGAATCGAGCCACGCCAGGAATTCTACGAAGCCGCCCACGAGTGCAGATAAGGCCAAGGCGAAGATCAAAAAGATTGAAGTTCGACAGCGAGGAGATAAGTTGATCGCCTTGCAGTCCGAAGCCAGCTCGAAGTACCCGATCCCACACAACGCCCCCCCGAACAAAGACGCGAATAATCTCCAGACGTCATAAGTACCTGGGCTGCTTAGAATGAACGCATGCAAGGCGAAGTTGGACAGGAATGTGGCGGTTGCGCAAAACAAGGTGGAAGAGATGACATTGAGTCCACAGTAGCTTTCTTGTCTCGTCGCCTGAGATGAATTGAGCATGGCTATCTTGTTTATTGATTTGCGGACGCATCGCAAACATATCACAGAGACCAGCGCCACTACGACCCAATTTCCGGATTCATGGCGTGTGTGTCGCGCGTGTGGTCGTGGATGTTATAGACGCGGAACTCAACGAATCATGGATGCGCTTAACCTTGTGCGGAGTACCACAAGGCGTGAAAGCAAACCTATTCCCACGCGCGAAGTGCCGCGAATAAAGCAGCTGAGGCTCCTAGGATGCCGTCGTAGCAGGTGTAGATAATGCCACGATCGGCCGACCAACGCCGCACTGCTGGCGCGAACTTGTGGAGCTGGTGAGAGGTGACCCCGGGGAAGAGATGGTGTTCAATCTGGGTATTTAGACCGAACGACAAGACGTCGTGCAGCGAGGATCCAACGGCGTAGTTCAGACTATGCTCAATTTGGTGCCTCAGCCACCCATCTCTGTTAATGTCGGGCTCAGTGGGTCTCCATCTTAGCACCATCGCGGGCACGTGAGAAAGTTGTGATACGAAACCGAAGTAAAACCCCGACGTACCGAAAAACACTGCCATCCAATACAGAACTCCGTATACACCGTGCAACGTGCGCCCGCAGGAGTAATAGGCATAAAGAATTGACAACGACGCGAAACACTCGAGCCTCTCAATTCTCGGCGTATCGCGAGAAAGCATGTGTTGTAGAGTACCACAGGGCCCGATTGAGGATGAGGAGAATACATATGCAATCAGAATGCTGGGTATGAGTACTATTCTCCTTAGCCAGACAGGGAGATAGGCCGCAGTATCAAATGCAGTTACATCAATGTCGAAGTTGTCTGCGGGCGCGCTTGTCGCCAGTGCGTTCGTATAGAGGTGATGTGAACGTATGTGTCGTTTTCTCCAGACGGAAAAGGACATAATCGGAGGGCAAGCTAGCATACCGAACAGGGTGGAGAGTCCAGGGGAAATACCGAGGCTGAGATGTGAAGCTTCGTGGAGTATTTTGGCGTTAATTACCGCATAAGAGATGCCGGCAGCAAAGATGAGGAAGCTGTTCAGAGTCCACAGCGATGCGACGTTCAATGAGACGGATGCAGCTAAGAGGAGCATCCAGATGGCCAGACGCATGGGCGACATTCGTTTGTTAGCTTTAAGCAAGGTGAAGACCGTCTTGGTTGCGGCGCGGAGCGAGTCAAAGTCACATTTATCGCCTTCGTGTTGCGAGACGCTGTCGTCTAGCTCGTATCGCTTAAGCTTAGATACGATGGTCGGCCAATTATGTGCGTGTTGCGAACGCACGAGGTTACCCGCGTCGGGAACAAGTGAGACTTCTTCCAAGGCGCGGGCTCCTCCTGGGTGATAAAAGCCACGAAGGTCGTACTTTTTGCCGAAGATGGAGCAAATGGTTGTCATCAACTTTGTTTTGTTTGTTGTATCGAAGAGAAAGCAAAACGAAGACGTTTCCTGATTTTCCGCGACAGGAGGATGATGCGGCCACAATTTTTTTATTTCTGATTTTTGTCGATTAGCAAACGGAAAACATACAAAAACAACAACGATCCGTTCGACATGAGCCAACGCAGAAACGGAGGCAACTCTTTTCCCATCGTGAACGCGGGAGCGAGCCGAGGTTACGCTCCTTCCAGAAAGGCACCTACCTTGCATCGCCGTCGCCAAACACGTCGATTCAGAGAGCCTTCGCCGGCCAAGTCTCAGCCTCAAGTCTTGTCTGCTGGGAGTCTGGATAAGTTTTTGACGGTCCAAAGTCCACTGTTTCTGCAGTCGGGCGAGAACGGCAAGTTTTTGATGAGTATCGACCTAAGCCGGTTGCTGAGCACGGTCAAAGATATGCAAGAGTCTCTTGCGGAACTGAGTACGAAGGTGCTCATGTGCGAGACCGAGCTTCAAACGAGAGTCGATGATTATGCAGGAATGCCAAACCTGATTTGTTCAGACTCTTGCGACTCTGAGGACGAAAGCGAACGCAACAGTATCTTCGAAGAATGTGACGAAGGAGATGAGGGAGATGAGGGAGATGAGGGAGATGAGGGAGATGAGGGAGAAGACTTGAAAGAATCAGAAAATGTTGAGAGTCTCAGCTCGAATGAGGAGGAGGGGGAGGGCGACGCTTCAGGGGCTGCTGAGCAAACGCCGAGGAAAAGCAATCGTCGAAGGGAACAGTCCCATAGGGAACTGTCCCATTGCGCCTGATATATTATAAAGTTTACAATAATGTATTATAGTCAGATGTGTTCGCAAGCGTCATCGGAACCTGTAGTTGGCGTTTGTGGAGCGAGCCAGTTCTAACGCGACATAGACAAGGTTATTGTCGGCAGATAACGGTTACTCGTACCGAGTCCAAAAGTGAAAAGCGAACCGGAGCCACTTTTGTGTACTGACGACGAGACATACACATTTTGGCCTCTGGTTCGGATTTTTACAATTTGACTTGTACAAGTAACCGTTAGTTGTCGACATAGCTACAGTTACGATGGTTTTCTTCAAAACAAAATTCTCTGGGTGTGGCCTAAGGCAACACACACACACACACACACTCGCACGCAGATGAACGCTGAACCGTCCCAAACACCAATCTGCTCCTACGATCCACAGCTACTCGCCGCTGGCAATGTACCCTTCATGTTCAACCGACTGCTCGAAAAACACGGCGAGTGGCTACACACCGTGGGTCTTCTCGCCGGTAGAGACAACGTGGAAGAGTCAAAGCGGAGATGCAAAGAGCGCGTGGACCAAATGGTCGACGAAGGCAAAGCCCTCAAGAGGCAGACGAAAACTCTCGTGCAAGACCACCCGGACAAGCACGCACGGGCCACGAGGAAAGCCCTGTTGAAAGAGCGCTCCCTCTCATGCGGAGCTCCGGCGCGCCAACGTGTTCGAGATGGATACCGCGCGGAGCAGACGGCCTACGTTGGCATTCGGGGAACCCAAGAGAGCCTTCGCAAGGAAATCTCGTCCATCCTCGATGAGTTGGAAGAGTGTTTCTCAGGAGGTTGCGAAGAGACGTACGATGGCCTGAGAGACCCTCGGCGGTCGGCGTGGCACAACCTGTCAGAAGAAACGCCGTCATTCCAACTGGTGCGCTCCATCCTGAAGCAAGCGCTCGGACGCAGAACCAGCGCGTTCCTCCCGTTCTCCACCGACCCGTTTAACCTCCCGGAGCGGGCTACGGCCGAGCGGTACGAGCAGACGGTGGCGACGCTGAACCGCACCTTGCGCCAGCAACGCGTGCGGTCGCCGGGACTCCTCGTTGCGTACACGGTAGTGTCAACCCTACAGCAGCTTCAGCATCGCTACGGGAAGGCTCGCGCAGAGTTGGAGGTGAATAAGCTAGACCACGAAGGCCTCAAGTCCTCTCTGAAGCGCAAGATTGAGCGCACCGCTTCGACGGTTGGTCGCGGGGTGAGCTTGCAACTGACGAACGCGCTCCGCCTGACCTCTAACGCGAGCAGGGTCGACTGGGGATCGGAGCTGCTGTCGTCTCCCCTCTCCAAGGAACTGGTGGCGCTGGTGACGGAGTACGCGATCCCTAATCCTTCGTCGGATCTGCTAGTCGCTAGCGCCCTGCGGTTCAATCGGTTCGACGGGGTCAGGGTGGAGATACGCACTACCGCCTTCAGTAAGTACCATTACGCTCCCGGGGGGGCAACAGCTGGGCGAGCGGCGGTCGCCGACTTGGAGGAAAGGCTGACCTGGCTTGCAAAGAGAGGACGGTTGGATGAAAAGGAGGAGGTGGAGCGTATGACGAAACGTCTGGAGAGCCTGAAGATGCGCGTGGACCCGGCAACCGCGAAAGCCTCCTGGGTCCCGATTGGCTCCATCTTTGTCGACACGTCAGCCGACGCCTACGTCTCCTTCGTAGGCGATGCCTCGGCCCTATCCCCTGAGCAGAAGGCAGTGCTTTTCGACCAGGCTCCCGAGCCTGACGGAGCTGGAGCAGACTACGTCGAACCGTACCTGAAGTACCTGAAGCGAGGGCGCGCCAGCGCGCATGTCAACCGCCTCATCACCGCCCTTCCTGGGTTCACGTGCATCATGTGCTCCAGTACTCTGACGGACCCAGTCTCTATTCGCAACCTCGTCGGGCCGGAGTGTCGCAAAAATCACGGCTTCGATGATAACTTTGCGGACGGACTGCTGAAGCCGTCTGTGCTTGCAGCGTTGGCTCGGAATACGAAAAGCATTACATAGCAGGCGTAGAGTTTGGTGCGTTTATCCTGCGGAAAGTTTAATGATTAAACCGTTTATTCAAATCCACACGAATACTAACGCAACTGGATAGCGACCTAGTTTTACACTCAATCGACAAACCTGCACCATCCCCTCAAGCTTGTGGGATAAGACTCTCCACAGGCCATCTCCTTGTACCCGACAACAAATTGTCATTAACTTCCGTAGCTTCATTTTTACATAGAAAAACTTTAAAACATATAAGGAGCACTGAAGCGCAGGTGCTGCCTCGTCGTCAGACGACGAGACACACGCAAAAGCGGACACGGCGGATTTCTCGATTCTAACTTTCGTCTTCAGTTTCTTCTCCTCTTTTGCGTTTGTTGTCACTCACACATTGGACCAACTCCCTATTTGCATTAACGTGGTCCATTAGAAGCTTACGTCTTCCCTCAGTCTCCAGTACCTGGAACGTGCATCTGAAGAGACTGTGTAGCAGTAGCTGCTGTCTAAACTCATGAAGACGCTCTGTGGCCGCAGTGACTCGTTGCCAGAATCCAGCGTCAAAGTCTAAGACGTTGTGGCGGAGAAGCATACAACCTTCGGCATTGATGCCCTCGATCAGAACGCATTGGTCTGATTTGGACATGAACATGTAGCAGTGCATCTGAATCCTTTCGGCGAGCCTGATATGTCCGACTCTCGTGAATCCTCGCAAACGAAACTTGATTTCCACCACACGACCGTCTTTTGTGTACCCATCTGGCCTTCCGCGCAAACATGCCCCCGGAAACCACGGCACGGTCTGGATGGTTGGGACCGTTTCTATGAAGTCGGGTTCGGAGCAGTACTTGTTCCAATGCTTGATGCACTCACGTTCTCCCCACTTACCGTAGGATCGGTTGGCCAAGGAAACCAGAGATTCCTGGATCGTACACAGTTGTCGGGCATTGTACACGAGCGATTGTAGTTTCTGTTGAAGCAATGTGCAGTCTCCGTTCACCAGAGTCTCAACCCCGGAAGCTGCGGCCTCCATGGCTTCCGTGGACGTCTCTGCCAGAGCTTTCTCGAACGCCTCCATGATCATTTCTCGCTCCGCGTTAGACGCCTTGAATGTAGTCTCCTGCAACAGTCCCATGAAGCTGACGTTGCCCGACGTCAACTCGCGCAGGCATTCGACCCCAAACACTTCGATGTCCCCCAGAGTTCTGCACTTGTAGGAAGCTCTCGCGCACAGCTTGCGGTACGACTCTGCGATGCCCAGACGAACCAAGTTCCGGGGTAAAGTAATGTTCTTCCTTGAACTAAAGTATTTGAAATTTAGGCGGCTAGTGCACCGTAAGGTCCCGCTAGGGAGCGACGAGTGTAAGTAGTACAACTGGGAAGAAGGTGCGGTGTCTACGCCAAGGAGTTCATTCAGTTGAGATGGAGCGTAGGCATAGGCCTCGCCTGCATTGGAGACGTGCCCTTGCTGCTCTTCATTTTCTGTCATGATGCCTGTATCGCTCACGGTTTTTATTCTTATGTAATCCAGAAAGCTAATTAGGACACCGCGAACGTTTTATGTGTGAGAAGTCGTGGATCATGTCCACGAATCAAGCAATCGTAAATCATCGCAGCCACACGGGCATCGCGGCTCGTAGGGGTCACCGGCACCTTCTCTTGTCCCCTCACCCGAGAGACGAAGTCTTGCATGTTTTCAGCTCCCTGCTGGAGATTGCAACCGTTGCATATGGGCAGAAGATTCTGAGGGCACGCTATACCACCTTCAGAATCGGCCTCTATATGACCCTGCTCCCAGCGGTCTGTGAAATATAGCGAGCGACTGCAGCCTCCCGCGCATGGCGCTAATGCCTCGGCTCCGTGAGAACTAAGCCACACCAGTGCTCGCAGACGAGATCGTCGATTGGACTTGACCGGACGGTAGAGATCCACCTCTTCATTTCGGCACTCTTTGCAGACCAACAGGTAATCGCCAGAAGATGTCACGTACTTCTGCTTGCCGTTGGAAAGAACGTGCACTCCAAGCGGAGTAATAGGCTTGGTACATTCGGACATTTGGCAAGCTCCGTAGAACGCATTGAGACCAAATTGTGCGTTCCATAGCGAGTCCATCTCGATAACGTCAATGGAGTCGTACTTTCTCCTCTTAGGGGGCGACTCTGCAGCAGCTTCCCATTCCACACGTTTCTTGCTTCTTAACGCCACTGAACCCAACAGTAGCGTCGCTCCGCCCAGAAGAGAAGGCGAGTTGAGAAACTTGAACATGTCAGCGCAGTTCTGGCGCACTTCAGGCCGTTGAGTCTCGCGGGAATGCTTCTGCAGCCATTTCATCAAGTCTTGTCTTTTAGCGAACACTGCGCGACGATGGCCAGTAAAAGTCTTCATCTCCATCAGAGCAAGCTTGGCTACCCGCGCCTGGGCGCCCATTAGGACTTGGTCTGCCACTGGCATCACTTGAACTGTGTCTGCCTCCGGGTCTATTCGAACCTTTCTGGATCGCCCCGTAGTATTGTTAATCAACATGAATTGATATTTGGAGCTCATGGTGTGCCCAGGCTCACTTTTTGTCAAACTCCTTCGTGTTTTGTTTTGTATTCTGAAGTATATTCTAGAGTGTGAGAGTGATACTTCTGGTTTCAGATTTTCTCGCCGGAGTTACCTTTTCAGAGGGCTTAGCTACTGACTTGTTTGAAGCGTGCACCGCAAACCCCACGGTTGCCACTCCCCCCAATATAGCCAACCCAAAACCAATCCATCCAAAGTAGGTAAGCTTGTCTTGGTAGCTCTCTTGCTTCTTCTCGGCCTCAGTTATATTTGAGTTGTCCGCTGGACAGTCTGTGGGATTTGCAAAGTTTTCTGTTTCGAACACGAAATACAGCGCGAAAAGAAGCGAGAAGACAGCTGAAGTGACGCAGAAGTTCCTGGTCGCGGGGTTACGAACGTCCACGAGCTGACACGCACACGCAGCCAGCGAAGCCACTACCCCTGCAATACCTGTTGCCATTCCGATGCTGGCCAAGTCTCCTTTGGAAGACCCCTGATTAGCGCTTCGACAAATGCGCGCACTCGCCATGTTTGCTGTCGCGGACAGATAAAGAAGTGTAGCTTGTAAGAACACAGAAGCTAAGATAATGATTACTACACGCCACAGACCCAGCATCGGACCTTTGCCGTTCTCAGTTTTTGACATAACTGATCTTCTTGGAACGTTTTGTATTAATTTCATCTCGAACTCATTGATACGACGACGCCAAAACTCGGTCGGATATGAACCCTGACGCCTGAGAGCAATTTTCTCTCCAGTGCGATGGAGCAGCTGCTGATGAGGCGAGGTTGAGGTTGATGTGACCCAATAACCAACAAAGGTACCTGGACCCTCCTGGGGCAAAGAATTCGCGCCCCGTCCATTTGCAGTACTCGTTTTTAAGTTCACGCATCATGATCGAGCTGATCTGTCGGAATATCTCCGGGGCGAGAATCGACAGAGCTGAATCAAAGGCGGACGTGAACGTATGCGCCTTTCTAATGGCCAACATCGCCGGCACCAGGGTCGGTTCAACTTTTCGTAGGACAGAGTAACGCGCACCGAGAGCTGACTTTATGCGGCAGGCCATCTCGCGTCCTAGTGCTTTGGAAGTGACAGGCTCGAGAGACGAAGGAAGCGCACTCACGGATATATTCTCAAGAGCTTTGGGAGGAGGGACTGCACCTGCGTCTTGAGGCGAAGCGTAGGCTAGGCGAACGATCGCCACGCCTCGACTGACATCGATCTCCGTGGCGGTTGCGTACACGTCGGTAAGTTCATGGTTACTTGAGTGCACACAACGGTCACTTGAGGTGGACGAGTAACGGTTAGTTGACATTGAAATATTTATCATCTTTTGGACTTCGGTCTTCTGCGCTCTTTTCATTTGTCTTTACTCTAACTACGATGACGGAGCCTGAAGACTGCCCCGTTCCCACCAGCGCACCCACAGAGGAGCCCGATGTGGACCTAGGACGTCGACTGCTGGCAGAAATCGAGCATGTTTCCAGTGGGGGCCTCTCCGCGACGGATGATGCTTTCTTTGCAAAAGTCGAACAAATGCCACCTCGCGCAAGAGCTCATGCAGTGCGCAGTATTTTACTCGCTGCCCAGGGGTTCTCAGCTCCTGAACGGGCCAACCTGAGGTGTGGGCTTCATCCTGACCTTGGTCATTGTCGGGTCAACGGCGTCGGCACCAAACTGATGCTCTCTGTATCTGATCCCATCTACAAGAAGGGCTTCAAGAATCCAAGTGCGTGGCTCGAGCACAGAAGGTTCTGCAGCGACGAGATGTGCTTCAACCATTTAGAGGTTCAGGAACGAAGCGCTTCGTGCTTGAATATGCCTTGGTCTCGCGCGGCTATGAGATTTCCAGGTCTAGGAGACCGAAAGGCCTGGAGCTCAGAAGTTGACAGTCTTTGGGCAGCTGCGTGGCTCCTAGCCAACGGGTCGGTGAGTCGATGCTTTGCGGACGCCCTAGTGGGGTCAACCGGTACGCATCCCAAGCACCCAAAGTACTCTGTAAGCGAAATGACCTACATGCAGATGGATCCCGACATTGTGAGTGGAAAGGTCCCGATTCCCCGTCCTCGATTCGAAGGCGGCAGCAGTCTTGATCGATGCAGGGACTCTTTCGAATTCGGAGGATACGAAGTACCTGCTTACACTCCTTTTGGAAAGTGGACTCCGATTCCGTGAAAGCCGGCCATACATACCCAAGCCTTTGCACGCGTCTCGCCGTCAAACGAAGACACAGTCTAACCGTTAATTGCACTGCATCCAAAGTTCAGTGATCAAGTGAACATAATTGGACTCTATTAAAAAGGAAACATGAAGGGTCTTTTCGTCACCATCAAATCGTCCAAGGGAGACGTGATGCTGCACGGTTCGGAATTGCCTTTTTTCCACATGAAAGAGAGTGGCAAAAGATCGCCCCCCCACGAGGTCTTCCACTTCGTGAAGAAACTACTCTTGTTGCACGGCCAAGACTACGATGCCTCCCAAATCAAAAAAAGATCCCGGAACATGTATACGTTTCGGCTCACGCCACTCCAGCTAGCAGCTGCCACGCTGCCACCAGATGCAGTCTGGAAAACAATGCGCTGCTTCCGTCGACCGCTGCGATGCGAGGGTGTCACGCTTGCATCCGGCGGCTTCGGCAAGGTGGTGCAACATGGACGCACGGCTGTGAAACTCATGTACGATAGGGGTGGGTGCACCGAGGCCAGAAAGGAGTTCTTTCACGCCCAACAGGTGGCGCGGGCGCTCGCTGAAGCCCAGGGAGTGCTTGGGGAGGAATTTCCTAAAATTCTGTGTGCTCCAGAGCCGCTGAAGTTCTGCGACAAGGAGCTGCGCCAATGCAACCAAACTTTCTCCTGTGCCCTCATCAGCCGGTTGATTGTCGGGGTTCCCCTCGCGGGATTGCCCGGTATGGAGAGGGGTGCCGCCCTCATGTTTCCTCGCGCGCTCGTGTTACCAAATTACTCCGGGCATTCTTCCTTGTCGCTCAAGAATCAGGCACAACGAGCGCACCCTGAAGAAAAC
>Ga0102852_1000206_pt1 | contig 12304 bp, 10 predicted proteins | sample Colrivmeta1370A3_FD_78436 | JGI IMG/M metagenome (GOLD analysis project Ga0102852, IMG submission 78436) | Estuarine microbial communities from the Columbia River estuary - metaG 1370A-3 | ecosystem: Environmental > Aquatic > Marine > Intertidal zone > Estuary | place: USA: Columbia River...
CAAGAGAAGCCCGTCAAATATTAGGAGCTATGGGGATTACTGGTGAGTATTCTATAATGCGTCATATGATGAATTTAGAAAGTGTGGTTACTTATGAAGGAACGCATGATATTCATTTATTAATCACAGGAATGGATATTACTGGAATTCCTGCTTTTAAATAAGCTTTAACGTTATTGATTAACAAAAAAGAGGCTTCAAAATTTGAAGCCTCTTTTTTGTTAAAATACATACAGAAATTATATATTTATCAATACAGAAAAAGCAATATTACGTCCAGGTGCACTAATTGAAGATGCGAATTCTTTATAATGAAAATCAAAAATATTGTCAACATTTACAAAACAAGTAATACTGTTGTTTATTTTATAATTTGAATTAAAATTGAATGTATTCCATTTTGGAGACCCATAATATTCGGTAGTAGTTGAATTAAATGGAGTTTGTTCAATATTGTCAATACCTTCAATGGAATTATAATTTTTTAATTTTTTAACACCATTAAATTTCCAATTTAAATTAGCGCTAAATCGTTCCTTCTCAAAGCCTACTTCAATTGATCCAAATAAAGGTGGTATAGATGAAAGTGGTTCATTTGTATCGTATGCTTCTCCTTTTGTATAGGTTAATGATCCTTTAGTAAACCACTGATTGCTAATGTTTCCTTTCAAGGAAAAAGTGCTTCCAACAATATAGGCATTATCTTTATTTACATTGGCAACAACATTTCCTTCTTCTCCATCATACATAATTGTTGTGCTGTTATTAATTTTATAATAATCTCTTGTTATGTAATTTGTTAATAAAGTGTAATACACATTTAAACCAGTTTGAAATGTTTTATATTTGAAACTTTTCAAAACACTTGTTTCACAATTATAAACATATTCGGGTTCTAAAGTTGTATTTGGAACTGTTACATTACCCGATTTCTCTCTAATCTTACCAACATCATCTAAATTTGGAGCTCTAAATCCTGAAGAAATCACACTGTTCAATTGCCAGTCTTTAGTTGGTTTAAAAGCATAACCAATTGTTGCTGTAATTGCCGAATTATTTAATGCAATATCAAAATCAGGCAATGTTATAAAAGTGTCATCAATCCATTTTGCTGTTAAATTAGTATTTACATATCTAATTCCTGTATTTAAGGTGGATTTTGAACTAATATCTTGTCTGTAATTTATATATGTTGCTAAACTTGTATATGTTCCTCCTCCATCTGGATATCTTGATTGCACTATAAAATCATCTGAAAAACCAACTATTCTATCACCAAAAACCTCTAAAGTTTTTCCAAATGAATTAGAACCAACATCATTATGTGTAGCTTCAAAACCATAAGATAAAATTCTATTATTTGATACAGTTAGTGGCACAAAAAAATCTCCATTTAAACTAAAAATATCCACATTTTCTTTACGGTAAGACCTGTCTAAACTTGAAAATTTTCGTTGAATTCTAGATTCTTCAATATCTTGATAAGCAAGTGTTATTGAACCACTTTGAAGCCACTTTTTTTCTGGATTTAATTTTAATTGGGTTGAAACTAATAATCTATTTTGAGGACCATAGTATGATTCCGCATTTTTTAATTTCCCTTTTGAATATTCAGTTAAATCATCAAAATTTTGAATATTTGAAGATGTTGAGTATTGAAAATTAAAAATTAAATAGCTTTGTTTTGTTAATGGGATAGCAATTTTTTGCAAAATATCCGTTTGATTATAATCTGTATTTTTTTGTAAATAATCTTTGGAATTTATCACTGAATTGGCATTATAAAATGTGTTTGAATTATCTGAATATTCAAAAACTTTTCCCCAATCTTCAAAACCATGAGTTCTATTTTTTCCCATTTTTGTTTCTCCAAATTTACTATAAGACAAACTAGTAAAAGACGCCCACTTCCTTTTTCTAATTTCAATATTGGCCTCATTTGTAATTTCATTATTAACAGAACTAACCCTAGAATATATAGAGCCATTTACTTCATTTTTATCGCTTACTTTTGGTGTTTTTGTAAAATAATGAATTACTCCACCTAGCGCATCAGAACCATAAATTACTGAAGATGGACCAAAAATAACTTCGGTTCTTTCAATAATATTTGGAGAAACAGTAATTGAATTTTGTAAATGGCCTGTTCTATAAATTGCATTATTCATTCTAACTCCATCTACAACTAATAAAACTCTATTCGCCTCCATTCCCCTTAAAATAGGACTTCCTCCACCAGATTGTGTTTATTGGACTCTAATTCCTGGTAAGTTTGCCAATAAATCAGCAGATGTTTGAGGTGCAATTTTTTTAATTTCCTCTAAGGAAGCAATGGTTAAATGTACAGCAACACGACTTCTTCTTTCCTCTCCTTTAGATGCTGACAATACAATTTCTTCCAGCTGCTCTGCTCGTTTATTTAAATAAATGACATACTCAATAACGCCAAGTTCTCGTTTTAAAATTTCAAACTCGTAATAAGATAAGTGATTGAATGATATAACATCAAAATCCTTAAATTCTGATAAATCTGCAATTCCGTTTTTATTAGTATAAACCACATTGCTATTTGTGTCGTTATAAATAGTAACGCCTTGTATAGGGAAATTAGAGCCTCTATCTAATACTTTTACCTGTTGACCATTGGCAATTACGGTGAAAACAAAAAACAAAAAGTATATTATTCTCATAATTAATTAAATACAGACTTTAAAACTGCTAACGATTTCGGCTTTTTAAATCCTGCCAAATGCAATTCAAAATATTGAATTAGAATTGATAAAATTGACTGTCTGTTTAGAGCCGTAAAATCAACCTTATGTAAGGCATCAAAATTAATACCAAATAGCTTTTTAAATTGCACTAAATTTTCTCCCTGTACTGTGTTCACATTTCTATAATCAGTAAAATTACCTTCCGCCAAATCAAAATACAAGTTATTAAACTGGTTTGTTTCTGGATAAAACCCTAAATATTTGGTTAAATTAAGTAAAAAGAGTAAATGAAAATTTGAAATAGTATCATGAGTGTCTAACCATAAAAAAGAAGTTTCTAAATATGAAAATAATGATTGATTTTGCTCTTCTTCTTTAATGGAATAATATAATATTTCAGCTAAAAATAATGCTATTGATTGTTTTTTTATATCAGAATAAATAGCAGCATAAAAATTAGTGACTTCAATATCCCTAATCGTGTTTAAAGATCCTTTATTATTATGATTAGCTGTAAGAGTTAGTTGGTTTAAAGGTTGAAAATATGCTGGTTTTAATTTTCCTTTTTTGGAACTCAAAACACCTTTTAATATGTATGTTTTTATTCCAGCTTTTTCAGTATAACAAGTTGCAATTAAACTTGTATCACCATATTTTATTGTATTAATTACAATTGCTTTAGTGACTTCAATCATTTTAATTAATAATTGCAATTTTTGAAACGGCAGTTTCAGTACCTTCATTTGCAGATAACAGCACAATATAAATACCTGAGGCTACTTTTTTCCCTGCTAAATTAGTTTTATTCCAAATTACCTTCCCTCCAAATAATTGCTGACCTTCCTTAACGTTAGTTTCAAACACTAAATTACCTGCAGTATCTACTATCTTTACATTTGTTTTATTTGGTAAATGAGTTCCATTTCTTCCGTCAATTGTAATAAATTCATTGCTTTTAGTAGATGGATTTGGAAACGCATAAACTTCAGGTAATTTATCCCCATATACAGCAACATTACTATTGTAAGCTACAATTCCTTTATCAGTAGCAAAATATACTTTCCCTGAAATATTATCTACGGTTAATTTTAAAATATTGTTTGAAGGCAATGGCGAATTATCTTTATTGAAAATTTGCATGGTATTTGAGCCGTTTGGATTTGTTTGAATAGCTCCACCAGAGGAGGTTCCAAACCATTTATTATCTGCACCATCAATTGCAATTGAATTAATTGTTTCATCTCCCAACAGTTTTTTTGGAGTGCCATTTTCTAAAATTATAATCGGCTCAGCACTTATAGAGCTTTGATCAAAAATATTTCCTGAATTATAAAGAACAACCAATCCTCCTAAAGTTCCAATCCAAAGTCTGTTACTTCTATCTATTTGAATAGTTCTTACATTAAGATCTGGTAGTGATCCTTTAAATTCTTCTGTTGTGAGTGATTTTTTTCTATTGCCATTTTCATTAAAAGCCAAAACTCCATTTCGCCTAGACCCAATCCAAACAGTATTCAAATTGTCGACAATTAGTTCGTTTAAACCTAATGCTGTATTTGTAATTACAGAACTCATATCAAAACTAGACCAATTTCCGTTAGTCGTATATTTTTATACTCGTTCATTTACCCAAGCGTTTGCAATCCATAAATTACCTTCTTTATCAAAAGCCGAACCGTTTATTCTTGTACTTATATAATTTGGATTAGCTGTAAAGACTAAATTTTCTAAGCCACTGTTTGAATAATTCCAAAAATCAGTTATTTCATTATCTTCAATAATTAACATTCCGCCCGTATTGGTGATGTCTGTAGGGCTGCTTGCTCCCCAGGAGCTTATATAAACCTTATTGCTGTTAGAATAATCAAATGTAACATTAACCAAGTTTTTTACATTAAACTTGCTATAAGGTATGTTTACCCAATTAGTTGAATTAAAATGACTAATGCCAAATTTTCCATTGCCTGGTGAGTAAGAAGAACTATATCCACCATAAACAACCCAAATATTTGCATCTTTAACAGCTATTGAAAATGGCGCATTAGATATTGGACCTTCAGGATGAATTTCAGTAAAATTGCCTAAATCACTCTTTGAGCTCTTTAAAATACCAAACTCTTGGGTTCCTAAATACAAAGTTTCATCTTCGTAAAAAGCTGAATTTAAAATGAAATAATATGGATTTGTAGAAATTGATGTATAATTTAAAACTTCAACATTTTCTTTATTGTATACAAAAACTGATCTTAATGTAGAAATAGTTAAATTACCTTCTGAAGATTTAATATCTATAATTGCTTGTGGATAAGTTTTAACATTTACCAGTGAGTTATTTTGAATTTTAAATAACGTACGGTTATTTGCAACATATATTTCATTATTAAATACCTCAATAGAGGTGAAATTACCAGAAAAATAATGGGCCCAATTATTAGAATCAATCAAGTTTAAATTTGTAGTTTCTGCAACATAAATTCCATTTTCTGTTGCAGCATAAATTTTATTTTCAAATACTTTAATTTGATTTATAAAAACTTCAGAAGATTGATTTCCAATAAAATAAGTGTCTCCAAATTGTAGTTTTTTAATATCATAAACTATTATAGCAAATGAAGTAGAAATATAAATTTTGTTGTTGAATTCTACTATGTCATTTATTTTTTTACTTCCTGTATAATTAAAATTTATAATATCCTTTGCAATAAGAATATTTCCATCATTATCAATTATTTCTAATAACCCTGTTTCGTAACCTATAATTGTTTTATTATGAGTTTTACTAAAACAAATACTTGATGTTGATTCCCCAGATAAACCATTTATTGAGGATGTTTTATGCAATTCTTCATTAACAGAATTGTATGAGAAAAAAGCATTATCTGAAATTGCTAAAAGATTATTATCAACCTTAACAAAATCTTTTACATTATTGTATGAGTAAAAATCCTCCCAAGTATTTGAAAAATCAATTTGCCCCCAACTTTGGGTAAGAACAAACAAAAGCAGTATTTGGATAATTTTCTTCATTTACTATGTTAAATATATTTATTTTCTTATTGAAAATTAGTTTAACTTAAATTATGCGTAAAAAAAAACCTTGAACATTGTAATATATATTTACAATGTTCAAGGAATAAATAAATCAACCCCAAAGACTTATTTAATGTTTTAATGTATAGTGCCAAAACCCCTCTTGACAATAATACAAGACAAATATACTTATGATTAGCTTTTCTTTTCATGAAAATATGCAAAATCAATCAAAAAATATGCAAATGGTTAGTTTTTATAAATAAATGGCAATTGTCAATCTATTAAATAAGGAAATTGAATTGAAACTTGAGTCCCAGATTGGGTATCATTTGATATATCTTTTGTGTCAATTTTTACGCTATTGTTTTTATACAGAATTCGAATTCTATTTTCTGTAGCTTCAATACCGAAAAATTTTCGCTTTTGAGACATATGTGATTGTTCTTTTGCCTTGTTAATACCAATTCCATTATCCTTTACAACACAAATAACATTATCTCCTTCAGCTTTTATAGTTAATTCAATAAATTTTGGCCCGCTTATTTTCATAATACCGTGCCATATACAATTCTCTATAAATGGTTGTAAAAATAAAGGGGGTACTTTAATAGTTTCTAATTTTAACTTTTTATCAATATTAACAATATAATCAAAACCTCCACTTACACGCATCTGTTCCATTTTAACGTATAAGGCCAATATTTCAAGCTCTTCTGAAAGCATTGATGTTGGACTTGAAGAACTATTTAAAATAACCCTTATAAGTTTAGCGAATTTTGTAATATAATCAGATGCTTTTTCAACTTCATTTTTAATTACAAAATTATTAATTGAATTTAATGAATTAAACAAAAAGTGAGGGTTCATTTGACTTTGAAGTGCTGTCATTTTCAATTCTTCCATTTCTTTTAGCTTAACAGCTAATCTTACTTCCGCATTTTTGCTTTTCTGCTCAATTTTTTTAATTATAAACCCAATAATTACAGAAAAAATGATGCATTGTAAAATGGTTCCTAAATACACAAAAAACATTGGCTGTACTCCATATTGAATAAAAGGATCTGTTCCTATAAATAATTCAAGGAAACTGACATTTGCTAAAACAACATATAACATAGAGCCTATTACAAAATAATGTGCAGATGAATCATTTATTTCTGTTATAACAATATAAAATGATACTAATGTGAAAATTGTAAGAAAAGGAGCTACAATTGTAAAAGCTTTAATTTGAAATTCATAATCTAAAAATAATTCAATTGAAAAAAATACAACAGCTAGCATGAGTAATATTTTAATCGCAAATTCAAAATATCTATCCCATTTGGTTAGGTGAGTTCTTGTATCTAATAATTCCCTTGCAAATGCAACGTATGCTGCATATGCTAAAAATTGAAATGAAAAGTTTGTGTAGTTAAATATTTCTAAATATTCATCTGAAACAACATGTTTTATAAAGTAAACTGATATTGCTAACAAATATAAGCTGTAGTATAAATATAATTTACTTTTGTTTTGAAAAAAAATCAACAAATGGTATACGAATAAAACGAACAAACCTCCTCTTATCCATGAATATATTTCAGAATGAAAATCTAATAGCATTCTTTTAGTCTAAGTATAATCTTTTAAACAATTCTGCTTTTCTATTTCTGCTAATACTTGCTGTTAACCCATTTGTCATAATTAATTCTCCTCCTAATCCTTTTAAATACTCTTTAACGTGATTTAAATTAATTAAATATGAATTATGAACTCTATAAAATTGAGGAAACATAAATTTTTTTTCAACCTCCTTTAAGGTTTTTGAAACTAAAATCTCTTGCTCTGATTTTAAATAAATAGTAGTATAACTTTTATCGGATTTTAACATTACAACGTCATCTTTATCTAATAAGTATACTTTACCATCAGCGGAAATATTTATTTTATCATTATTTTCATTTAAATTACTTAATAATAATTGTAATTTATTTTCCAATAAGTCTCCTTTTTGAGATTTTTTAATTTTTTCCATTGAAGCCAATAGCTCATCTTTATCAACTGGTTTAAGCAAATAATCAATTGCAGAAACTTTAATTGCTTTCAAAGCAAATTCATCATGAGCGGTTGTAAAAATCAAATTGAAATCTCTATATTCTACCTGTTCAATCATTGTAAATCCATCCATTTCAGGCATTTGGATATCAAGAAAAACCACATCTGGCTTTTCTTCATTTATAATATCTATTGCTTTTAATGGTGAATTACAGGTAGTAACCTCAATGTTTTCGATATAATTGTTTAATTTCCACTCTAGAGCTTCTAAAGCATCTTTTTCGTCATCAACAAGTAAAATCTGTAGCATAATTAGTGGGTTGACGTTTTTTTGTTATTTGTGCAAGATACAACTTTTCAATATATGTTCAAAAAGTAAAAAATAAATTTTAAACACATTCAAAAAAAGCAAAAAAAATTTCTGTAATACTAATTTATAAGTAGTTATTTTTTTAATGGTAAAACATAAAAAAATATTGCCATAAAATGACAAAAACTACCTATTAAAACAAAAATATGAAAAATAGCATGATTAAATTTTATTCTATTAAAACTATATAAAACAGCTCCAACTGTATAAGAAATTCCACCTCCTAACAACCACATTAAACCTTCAAAAGGCAGATTATTAACTAAGGGTTTAATTGCAAAAATTATTACCCAACCCATTAAAACATATGCTACTGTTGATATTTTGTCATATTTTCCGGTGAAAAAAAGTTTTAATATTACACCTACTAAAGCCAAGCCCCATGAAACTCCAAAAATGGTCCACCCAACCCAACCATCTAAAACTACTAAAGTAAAAGGAGTGTATGTTCCTGCAATTAAGATGTAAATTGATGCATGGTCAAAAATATTTAATTTATATCTAAGTTTTGGGCTTTGAACATAATGATATAAAGTTGAAGCCGAATACAATACTATTAAACTAGCTCCATATATACTGAAGCTAACAATATGCCAAACATTACCTTCAATACTTGAATAAACAACTAATAAAACAAGTGCTATTATACTTAAAATTAAACCTAGTGCATGGGAAATAACATTTAGTTTTTCTTCTTTTCTATCGTAATATTTAACATTTTTTCTATCCATATTGGTCTAACGAATAATTGATAATTAAATTACATATATCTACTTTTTTGAATCAGTAACCAACTCATTATGTATTAAATTATATGTTTCTTTTTTTAAAGTATTACTTTCTTTCAATGTAAGCCCTTCTGTTTTTATAAAATGATGAATTTTAACGCGTAATACTCCGGGGCCACCACTAAAAAATGTATATGAAAATAGTTTTTTACAATCGTAAAAAATTATAGGAACAATTGGTATTTGATGTTCGATAGCTAATTTAAATGCGCCATTTTTAAATTCACTTAATATTACACTTTCATCATCTGGCACTAATCCTTCGGGGAAAATACAAACATCTAGACCTTTGCACAATCTTCTTCTAGCTTCTTCAAAAACTGCAAGTCTGCTTTTTGAATCACTTCTATCCACAATTATACAAGTCCGTTTATAAAAAAAACCGAAAATAGGAATTTTTGTTAATTCCTTTTTCCCAACAAAAACAAATGGATTTTTAGCAATTGAAAGCATTACCATAACATCAATCATTGATGTATGATTAGGGCAAAACATGTAACTCTTTGTGTCATCAATATCTTCTTCTTGAAATAAATCAATTTTAAAACCCATTACAAATAGAATAGTATTTGCCCAAGCTTGGGCAATTTTAAAAAATGAAGGGTATAGCTTTTCAGATGAAGTAACTATTAATAAAACTGGAAATATTGGTATTATAGTTAATAACACCCAGCCATAAAACCAGCAACGCCAAAAAATATAAAATATGTACTTTAAAATTTTCATAAGTTTCAAAAATACATAATTAAATTCTATTCTTTTTTCTTTTTTAAATACCTATTTTTGCATCTTAAATTATTGAAATAATGTCGAGAATTTTAACAGGTGTACAAAGCACAGGAACGCCACATTTAGGAAATTTATTAGGAGCTATAATTCCTGCAATTAAAATGGCAAACGATCCAAAAAATGAATCGTTTTTATTTATTGCAGATATGCATTCACTTACACAAATTAAAAATGGTGAAGAATTACGTCAAAATACTTATAGCACAGCCGCAACTTGGCTTGCTTTTGGGTTAGATGTTAATAAAACTATTTTTTATAGACAAAGTGATATTCCTGAAGTTACTGAACTTTCTTGGTATTTAAGCTGCTTTTTTCCATACCAACGCTTAACATTGGCACATAGCTTTAAAGATAAAGCAGATAGATTGGAAGATGTAAATGCGGGCTTATTTAGTTACCCAATGCTAATGGCTGCTGATATTTTATTATATGACGCTGAAATTGTTCCTGTTGGAAAAGATCAGTTACAGCATTTGGAAATTACACGAGATGTAGCCAATAGATTTAATCATCAAATGGGCGACACATTAGTTCCGCCAGATGCTAAAATTCAAGATGGAACTATGTGGGTTCCAGGAACTGATGGAGGAAAAATGAGTAAATCAAGTGGGAATATTATAAATATATTTTTACCTGATAAACAATTACGTAAACAAATTATGAAAATTCAAACGGATTCAACTCCATTAGAAGAGCCTAAAAATACTGAAACTTGTAACTTATTTGCTTTGTACAAATTGATTGCCTCACCTGAAAAAACTGCTGAAATGAAAGCAAATTATGAAGCTGGAAATTATGGTTACGGAACTGCAAAACAAGCTTTTTTCGAGTTGTTAACTGAAAATTTTTCAGAAGAAAGAGCTCGTTATAATTATTATATGGAAAACTTAAATGAAATAGATAAAGCTCTAGCTATTGGAGCAGGAAAGGCAAAATTAGTGGCTGGTGATGTTTTAAAACGTGTAAGAGAAAAATTAGGATATTAAATAACTAAATATAAAATGTTTAGTGAATAAAAGCCGAAAGAATTATGTAATTCTTTCGGCTTTTATTGATTTTAATTATATGTTTTAATCCAAAAAAATTAATACTGGGTATATGTATGCACACTTGTATTGGCAACTGGCAAATAATTTACTCCAAACCAACATACCAACAACACAACAAATGCCAAAGCTAAAATAGTTAAAGCTTGTTTGCTGTTATGTGCATGAAAATAGCGATAATGTACGTATATTAAATATCCCATCCATGTTAAGAATGCCCATACTTCTTTTGGATCCCAAGTCCAATAATGACCCCAGGCTTCTTTTGCCCATAATGCCCCAAAAAGTAATCCTAATGTTAAAAAAGCAAATCCAATATAAACTAAATTGTCAGCTAACTTTAAGGTTTCTATGTTGAAATTACCTTTATAACTATCATACCAACCTTTGATCGCTACAACACTTGAAGCCGCTAAGACAGCGTATGAAAATAAATACACCAACACATGTGGAATAAACCAAGGGCTTTGCAATGCAGGCATTAAGGTTTTTGAGTAGGTTTCTGGATTTAAATAATTAATAGCCAAAAACATACTTGCCATTATAAAACTATAGGCTAAAAACCATTTATATTTCCAACGAATATAGGTTACAAAACCTATTAGAGGTAAAAACGTTGCGTACCATAACCGTGTTTCACCTAAGGTTCGCATTGGGGGTCTATCTAATTCCAACCATAATTTTACTACAAAAAGAATCATTACCGCCCAACCAATTAAAAATGCTGAAGTAGCAAACTTAAACACCCCTTGTTTTTTATAGGAAACAACTAAAAATACTAATCCTATAACCCAAAAAGCTACAATAATTGAACTATACAAAGGAAAATCTATCCACGTCATTATTCTTGATTTTTAGTTATTTTATTACCCATCCAAAACATATAAATAGCTCCTGCAATCATCATAAAAATTCCGATATAAATAAGTGGCAACCAAGGATCTCTTACAAGCTCTATTACACTTAAATCGCTCCACTTACCCATTTTATCATCATAACTTAACTGATAAATTTTCCAACCATTGTATTTAAATGGTTTATTAACTTCTAAAATGGCACTAATTCGTTCACCTTCTTTGGTTAAAATATCAATATCTGAGCTAAATTTTTTAACTTCAGGAATTGTCATTACTACAGAATAGTCTTCGCTTATTTTTAAAGATTCATAGGGGTAACGAAAACTTCCACTACTAATCCAAGCGGTTTGTATAGAATCATTTTCAATATTTTTTACTGAAATTTTGGCGGCTGGCGGAGAACCTAATTCGTTCACTGCTTCATATCGCATTCCAAAACGAATAGCATTTGGTAAAAAATCTTCAATTTTAACTTCGAAGTTATGAAAATAGTAGGTTTCACCTTTTTCAACCAAGTATAAATTTTTACCATCGTTATGAGCAATACTTCCATTTTTATTATCAACTAAGGCTAATTTTGGATTGTATTCGTCAATTAAAAAATCTTTTAAATAAAACGCAAAAGGCAATTCAACTTCATTTCTATTGGCGTCAGTTGCAATAAAACTTG
>Ga0102852_1000216_pt1 | contig 11955 bp, 10 predicted proteins | sample Colrivmeta1370A3_FD_78436 | JGI IMG/M metagenome (GOLD analysis project Ga0102852, IMG submission 78436) | Estuarine microbial communities from the Columbia River estuary - metaG 1370A-3 | ecosystem: Environmental > Aquatic > Marine > Intertidal zone > Estuary | place: USA: Columbia River...
TATAGGCAGAGTTTAGTTGATCTTTATTTGGTAAAGGCACTCTAATACTCAAAATAAACTCAGATTTTTTAAGGTCTTGCTTGCCATATTCAATGAAAAATTTTTCTATAGGCAATACTCGGGTTTGATTGCCTTTGCGTAATATAATTTCTGAATTCAAGGCGATTAGTACAGGAGGTGTATCACCAATTGGTGATCCATTTGCAATATTTCCACCTATAGTTCCCATATTTCTCACCTGCCATCCGGCTATCCGATCCCAATAGTTATCTAAAAATGGAAAGAACTTAGATAAGTATTCTTGAATTTCTGTATAAGTAACCCCTGCACCAAAAATTAATACATCATCTTTGACTTCTATTTTCTTTAAATCTGTTAGGTGACCAATAAACAATGCTGGAGATATTGGTTTTAAAAATTTCGTAACCCACAATCCAACATCAGTTGCCCCAGCAACAATCGTTGCAGATGGTTGATCTATTAAGACATCAGCTAAATCATCAATATTCGCAGGTAAAATTGATTTGATAGTACTATCGCGGATTACTACTCTTGCATTGTCTTGTAGTTTAGAAAGATTTTTTATTGTGTTTTCACGTTCTGTAATTAATTGATCTGAAATAGGATTCCCAAACTTATTTACAGCTAAAGCAGCATTAATTATTGGCTCATAACCTGTACAACGGCAGAGATTTCCCTGAACTGCAATTTCTACTTCGCGTTTTGATGGATTGGAATTTTCCATCCATAATGAGTATAATGACATTACAAATCCAGGGGTGCAAAATCCACATTGACTTGCATGGCATTCTACCATTGCTTTTTGCACCGGGTGCAAATCACCATTAGACCCAGATAAATATTCAATCGTTACTACATGACAACCATCCAATGAGGCTAAAAATCTTATGCAAGCATTTACGATTTCATATTTCAGCCCACCGTTAACCAATCTTCCAACTAAAACCGTACAGGCACCACAATCACCTTCAGCACAACCCTCTTTGGTTCCTATTAATTGTTGATCTAATCGTAGAAAATCCAAAAGAGTTTGTTCAGCTTCAAAAGCGTCCAATGTAATATCACGGTTATTTAATATAAACTTTATTTCATTACGAATTTGCATTTATATTCCTTCGTATAGGCTCATGCTATATTATATATTATGTTTATATCCTAGCTGACTACTACTTAAAAGCGTTGCATTATTTAAATACTTTCAACAATATGTTGAAAATGATTATATATGAAATATAATTATATAAAGCATATAGGAATAGTAATGGCATACGTTGACAGTTTAAGGGTGTTCGCTAGAATTATTGAACTGGGCAGTATCACTTCAGGGGGGCGTGATTTGCGAATGACGCCAGCTGTTGCAAGTAAAAGAATTAAAGAATTAGAGAAACACCTTGGCGTTAGGCTTTTCAATAGAACGACAAGATCACTTACTCCAACTGGTGTTGGTAGAGTGTTTTACAAAGAAGCAAAAAAAGTTTTGGCATCAATAGATAATGCAGAAAATGCAATCTCACAATTCTCAGACACACCACGAGGTGTAATACGAATTACTACTCCCTTGGGTTTTGGGCGTCGAGTTATTGCACCATTGGTTCCTAGTTTTGTTGATAAATTTCCAGGGACTGAAATTAGAATGCGGCTATCTGATCGTAAAGTTGACATTTTAGCAGAAGAATTAGACATGGCATTTTTCATAGGTACGCCTCCAGACTCGAACCTTAAGCTTAGAAAGATTGCAGATTGCAAAAGAATATTATGCGCCTCTCCTGAATATCTTTCAAGAATGGGCACTCCATCCTTTCCCGATGATATCATTGATGGCTTACATAATTGTTTATTATTACGTTATCCTAGATCTCCCGAATATTTTTGGACTGTAAAAACAAATAATGGTTCCCAAAAGTTAAATGTCTCAGGAAAATATGATGCTGATGACAACGATGTTTTGACAAAATGGGCATTATTAGGGCATGGAATAATTAATAAACCACATTTTGAAATGGAGGATTATATAAAAAACGGTAAGTTAATTGAAGTTTTACCAAGCAATCCACCAATACCATCAATTATTGGCTGTCTCTATCCACATAAAAAACTACAAGACCCAAAAATGATATATTTTATGGATCATATTATAAATAATTGTAACCCTATATTCCAATTTAAAGATTAAAGTTTTATTTTAAGCCTAGGGCTTTTTTCCTCTTTTCAGTCCAACTCATAATGGTCTGATCAAAAGTTAACGCCATAAGTGACACACATAAACCTAACACAAAATTCTTACCTAAATCTGTACCAGCCAATGTTCTTTGCAGTTCTTGACCTAAGTCTTGTGTCCCAATAAATGCTGCAATAATCACCATGAAAAAGGCAAACATAATAGCTTGGTTAAATCCAACAGCCATAGTTGGCAAAGCAAGTGGAAGCTGAACATTTATTAATTTTTGAAATCTAGAAGCTCCAGCCATATCTGCTGCTTCGGTCATTTCAGGAGGTACACCTCTAAGACCTTCAACAGTATATCTAACCAAAGGAACCAATGTAAAAATTAGAATAGAAAATATTACCGCAACGTCATTAATCCCAAAAAGCATAATAGCAGGTAACAGATAAATGAAACTTGGGAAAGTCTGAGCTGTATCACAAAACAATAATATTCGCCGAGACCATTTATCACTTCTCGCTGCCCAAATAGCCATTGGTAATCCAATGAGCATAGCCAAAACAACTGCTGAGATAACTGTATAAAGAGTGATTACAGAACGATCCCACCAACCTGTTGAAGCAACAAAGCAAAAGAAAAGAAAAGCGTATATAGCAGGCTTCTTACCCCCTAACCAAAGAGAGAATACAGTAATGAATAATATAAAAGAACTAGTAGGAACCCATAATAAAGTATCACGAAAAGGAATGAGAACCTTTGTTATCAAAAACCACCGCAACCAACCTGTTACAGCCTGCACTCCATCAATATCAAGGAACCCTTTGATTAGTCCATCAATCTCTTTGCCTTTAGAGAAATGTTGTTTTCGGCCAATTTGATCAGCAAATTGCACTTCCATACTAAACAACAAAAAACCAAAAAATGCCACAACAGCAGCTAATAAAAAGAAATGGCGCTCCCACCATGGAGCCCCACGTTCAAAATGGACTGGTTGTTTAACAACCCATGCTTTTGACAGGCGATCTAACATCACAGCAACAAGTACAATTGTTACACCAATTTCAAAGGAGCGCCCCAATTTAAAAGAATTCATCATCGCTAGAAGCTTTGCTCCTAGCCCAGGCATTCCTATAAATGCGGTTAAAACAACCATTGCCAAACAAAGCATAATAACTTGATTTAAACCCACCAAAAGCTCGGTGCGCGCAGCAGGAATATAAACCTTGCTAAGCATCTGCCAACGTGAACATCCAGCCATTTTACCAGCTTCAACTATTTCAGGACTTACTTTTTTCAAACCTAATGTGGTCATCAAAATCATTGGAGGTATTGCATAAATGATAGTGGCCATAGCACCTGCTGTAGGCCCTACCTTAAAAAAGATAACTGCAGGAAGTAAGTAGGTAAAAAACGGTAATGTTTGAAGTACAGAAAGTAGAGGTCTGAGAAATTTATCAAATTTTGCAAATTTCCATGCAGCAATACCAAGAAGTAATCCAATTATAAATGAAATTGGGGCAGCGACTACTAAAACAGAAAGGGTTTCCATTGCCAATTTCCATTGCCCTATGAGTGCAGTCCAAATAAATGTACCACCACCTAGGAGAGCCAAGCGCCAACCACCTAAATAATATCCAATTACTGCAGCAGTTGCGGCAATTGAGGACCATGGAAGTGGACCAAGTTTATATCCATTTAAAATTATTGCATAAATACTTACAATACCAAGGATTATCATTGGTGATAAAAAGCCATGCTTAACAAATGTGTAAATACAGCCAACAGCAGACAATCCAAGGAATAACCACATAAGTGTTAATTGATTTTCATCGCCAATAAAAAACGTAAATAAAATTGCTGAAATGGTAATTATGCTTGCAGTTACAGAAGCTATTTTGCGACCATCAATGAAATACACAAATGCAGTTGCAGGAAATATTAGTGATACCCAGTCTATAGGATTAAAAAAATGAACCCTTGCTCCATAAAATAAATGCGCCATTACTTTTAGTTGAAATTCTAAGCGCTGAGAAAAGAACCGAGTTATAGATGTCATCCAGTCTCGATTATTATTGAATTTTTCATCAAAAGTTTCTGCATATTTAGGTATTACATCTTCTGGCATACGGTTTAAAAAATCAGGTAAAATACCAATAATTTTTGCTAAGACTAATAAAATACTTAAACTCAAAAGACTGAATAATATTGATTTATCATTAAGTATTTTTTGTTTAGCAAATATCAAACTTTGCATTATTTATCTCCTAACAATACATCCAAAGCTTCTTGCCTATTCATTGATCCAATAATTTTTCCTTTTTCATCTTCAATAGGAAACTCTTTACGAGCATCATTAACAATTGTTCGTGCCAATTCTTGAATAGTTGCATTTGCAGATAGAGCAACACCAGTAATTGATTTTTTTGCTCCTGCTCTCATCAAAGTTTTAGCTCGCACAACACGTGCAGTATCTATTTCTTGTGTAAACTTAGCAACGTAATCAGTAGCAGGATTTAAAACAATTTTGTCTGGAGTATCACACTGTTCGATCGCACCATCTTTCATGATAGCTATTCTATCAGCAAGCCTAAGGGCTTCGTCAAAATCATGTGTCACAAAAATAATAGTTTTTCCCAGCATATCTTGTAAACGTAAGAATTCGTCCTGCATTTCTCTACGTATCAAAGGATCTAAAGCTGAGAACGGCTCATCAAGAAACCAAATGTCTGGCTCAATAGCCAAAGATCTTGCGATACCAACACGTTGTTGTTGCCCACCAGAAAGCTCACGTGGGAAGTAGTCTTCTCGCCCTTCTAAGCCAACTAATTTTATAACTTCTAAAGCACGATCTCTTCGATCATGCTTGCTTTGCCCTCTCATCTCCAATGGAAAAGCTACATTTTCCAAAACTGATCTATGAGGCAATAAGCCAAAACTTTGAAACACCATCCCCATTTTATTTCGTCGTAAATTTATTAGCTCTTTTTCTTCCAGTGCCATGATGTCTTGATCATCAATTTTTATTGTACCACCTGTAATATCATGTAACCGAGACATGCATCTCAAAAGAGTTGATTTACCTGATCCAGACAAGCCCATTATAACAAGCATTTCACCTTCAAAGACGTCTACAGAAACATCTTTTACACCTGCAATATATCCATCTGCTTGTATCTCTTCATAGCTTCTGTCTTCTGATAAAGTTTTGAGATATTTTTCTGGTGCAAACCCAAAAAGTTTCCAAACATTGTTACAAGATATAACCGGCTTTGAATTTGTCATATTTTATTACTCACTTTAAATAAAACCCTGCCCAATTTTTGTGAGCAGGGTTAAGACTTTTTAATCTAACTAGTTAAATATTAGTTAGTCCATGCTTTCCAAACAGACTCATTGTTTGCTAACCATTCAGCCGCAGCTTCCTCAGGTTCCATCTCATCAATATCTACAAATTTAGCCATTTCAGCGATTTGTGGATTTGTGAATGAAATCTTTTCAAGAGTTGAATACGCATCTGGCCACTTATCTTTCATGCCGTCCCAAGCTGCTTTCTTTAGATATCCTTTAGCAGGGTTACCACAGTCATATAACGCATTAGGGTTAGGTCCTACTGATGGATCTTTATCACAACCGTCTACCCACTCAGGGAATTCAACAAATTCACCCGGCCATACTGCTTCTGCAAAGTTTGGTGTCCAGTTAAATACAACTACTGGGCGTTTATCTTTCTCAGCAGCACCAATTTCAGCCCAAAGAGCAGCCGCAGATCCTGCATTAACAACGACAAAGTCCATGCCCAATGCATCTACACGCTCTTTACCATGCTTCAACCAGTCAACTGGGCCATCTAAATATCTGCCTTTGTCACCAGTCTCAGCTGTTTTAAATAGATCTGCACAAGCATTTAACGCTTCCCATGAAGGTAATCCTGGACATGCATCTTTTGTCCACATTGGATACCACCAGTCTTCGCGAGTAACTGCATTATGATCACCTACATCGTGTAATCCACCTTTTTCTAGAGCATCACGGAATGAAGCACCAAATGCACCTTCCCAAACTTCTAGCTCAAGCGCAACATCGCCCATACGAACTGATTCATATACTGCTTGGCTGTCTGTAGTCACAAACTCTACTGCATTTCCCATTGATTCGAAAATTTGACCAACCGCATGGCTCATTACAATTTGTGATGACCAGTTGTGGATTGGTATTACAATAGGGTCACTACTGTCTTTAGCTGAAGCCGTGAATGGCATAGCCATCATTGCCGAAGCCGCTAATGTTAAAGTTAACTTTTTCATTTATTCCTCCAAGTTATAGTGCGGGCATACCCGCAAATTTAGATGGCTTATGGCCATTCATTAATTTCTTAGAAATCTTAGTAGGACTATACTGCCATAATTTTCCTATCAATCAAGTTTTTTTATTGATAGGGGCGATTTTTTTTTAAAGATTATAAAATAAAGACAATTTTTATCTTGTTTTGATACAATTAAAGGCTAAATGTTAATTAATATTCCAGAGAGTGGCTCTTTTTTTAATAAAAGGAATAAATTTGTATATTTTTAACCATTTTTATGTTTAAATATACTTAAAGTGTTAAAAAAACTAGATTTTTGACTAAATTTTAAGCATAGGGGTGCATAGTAATTAACAAAGAAACTAAAATTGTGAAACTAGATCAAAACCCACATCGAATCAGAGAACCTCGTGAAAAGGTACTTGAACTTGCAATCGGTAGAGAAGTTAAATCTCACCGGCGCCAAAGATCTATGACTGTTGCTGACTTGGCAGCATCGACTGGTTTATCTATTGGAATGTTATCAAAAATTGAAAACGGGAACACATCAGCGTCTTTAAATACCCTTCAAACACTTGCTGATGCACTAATGATACCCATTACATCACTATTTCGTGGTTATGAAAGCTCTCGAACAGCTGAGCATACAAAATCAGGTGAGGGAGTTGAACTTGAGCGCGCAGGAACCCGTGCAGGCCATCAGTATAATTTATTAGGCCACATCGGTGGTAATTCAAGCGGTGTTATTGTTGAGCCATATCTAATTTCTCTCACAAGTGAATCTGATACATTTGAAACATTTCAACATGACGGAATTGAAACTATTTATATGCTCGAGGGTGAAATTGATTATCGTCATGGGGATAACGTTTACTCACTTGAACCTGGTGATACACTATTTTTCGATGCAGACGCACCCCACGGTCCTGGGAAATTAACGAAACTACCTGCAAAATATCTATCGATTATATCTTATCCACAAGTTACTTAATCCCTAGCTGGTTCGGTCTGTAAATCTGGCCAAATACCATCTGACGTAGGCTTTCCATCATCATATTGAGATAGGTAATCTAACATCATAGGCCGATTATCTATAAACCCTTTGTATGTTGCCAACTCTTCTGGAAGATCACGAATTACCCTGTGTAATCTGCGACCCCATTTTGGAACAGTCATCAAGTCATCGAACGATGCTAAATAACACCTAATAGGAAAAACCAATGCATTCGATCTAGGAAGCCGGAAAAAAGTTTGTAATTCAACTCGTAAATATTGTTTTTCACCAATATTTTCAGGATTTAATGTTCCTTTTTGCACACCCCATTTATGGTAATTTTCAGGGCTTGTATCCAACAATGGATTAACTGTCATTGTCCAATTTAAACGCCTTGCTGGTGCACCTTGTTGTATATTTAACAAAAACTTTAGTGCTCTCGTGAAAATTCCCATTTCATGAGCCTTGGGCACTGGTGCATGCCATTCAAAGAAATTCATACCGATATCAAAGTCTAAAGACCAATCAGCCTGCGTTGTAACCATTCCAGCATCCATCCAAAGGTTACTTTCCCTTTGATCAAGAATTACAAAATCACCCTGTGTTTGTCTGGTAATATATTCCATTGGACCGTAGGGAAGCGTCGCATCATCTAGAAAAGTAAAGCTATGATCAATTTGCATTGGCTTGTTTATCCATCGCCAATTATTACCATTTCTATGCAGTTCAAATAGATCTGGGTAATCTTCTGACTTTGAAATCATTATTAATTCAAGTAAATCCCACCCAGCTAGTGTCATATGTGGTAATGATTGGCAACGTAGTGGGTCATCTTTCAGAACTTCTGAGCGGTCACGCATTTCAGATATGTAGTGTTCATCAACATCAAATCTTTTTTCATAAATTGAACCCTCTGGTCCACCTTTGTGTTGCTCCATATTAACTGAGTACATGTAGCTATCTTCATGAAAAGGAAATGGAAACCGCTTTACTGCCCACTCTGAATTTTTGAATGTATAATCGTCTCTAAAAGTTTCATCTTTAAACTGAATTGTCATGATACTTACCTATCTAGTACAAGAGTTTTGCCATCAAATCGCGATACACATGGCATTATTTTTTTCCCCGACGATTTATCATCATCTTCCAACCAATGATCTCTGTGAATAAACTCGCCATCTGCTTCAATTACAGATGTCTCACATTGCCCACATGCACCGCCCCTGCATAAATAAGGGGCGTCTACGCCTTCACGTTCAATTGCCTCAAGAAGGCTTTCATTTTCGCCAACATTTACTACTTTATTTGAGGCAGAAAGCTTAACTTGAAACGGCTTGCCTGGTTTAGGTGCTAAAAATTCTTCATAATGTATGGTTTCATTTGGCCAGCCAAGTTTAGAAGCTTCGTTAACAACCCAATCTATCATTCCTTTGGGACCACAAATATACAGATGGGTTCCCAGTGGCTGACCATCTAATAAATTTACTATATCAATAAAATTTTTCTCATCATCATAATAAATATTTACGTCATTGGGATGCATAGCCATTAGATCATTTACATAAGTGCCTAAGGATTGATTGCGCACACTATAATGCAATTCCCAATTTCCATGGCTTCGGTCTAACTGTTTAATTTGAGCTAAAAATGGTGTAATTCCTATTCCACCGGCAATCATTAAATGTTTCTTAGCTCTCAAATCCAAAGAGAACAGATTAACTGGATGGCTTAAGACAACATCATCACCAATTTTTATATTATTGTGTAAAAACAATGAGCCACCCCTGCCTTCATCATCTCGCCTAACTGAAATAGAGTAACCATCTTGATCCATTGGGTCAGACATTAATGAATATGGGTTACGACGTGTCAAATCACCATCTTTCAGTTCAATAACAGTGTGTGCCCCTCCAGAAAAAGTAGGGAATAATTGCCCGTCTGTTCGTTCAAACTCAAATCTAGTAACTAAATCGTTTAATTTTATAATATTACTAACTTTAGCATTAATCTTTTCTGCACCACTCATTTATAAAGCTCCACTGAATCTGGGATGTTTCCTGGATCTTCAGCATCGATACAAACACCTTGAAAAGCCGCCAAGCGACGCGAATAATGATCACGAACAAAAAGATTAAGCCCACAATGTGAACAAACGAAAGGATCAGAAATCACATCTTCTGTTATTCCTTTGCAATGAACACACTGCATTCTTCGACTTACTGATCCCCTGTGTTCAGTTTGAATAGAAGTATGGGGTATTCCAGCGGCCATTGCATCACGAAGCGCTTGGCCAATTAATCCTTCTGTGCCACTCAAACAAACCTGCAAGCCCATGCTAGCCTGCTCAAATGCCTGAATGATACGTGATTGTGCCGCTGAATAAGACGGCCCAATGTAAAGTTGATTAATATTTAGGTTATTCAAATCTTTAAGAAACTGATCCCCAGTATCTTTTGGTATATAAACAACATGTGCTTTTTGCATTAAGGCCGGGTCTTTAGAAGCTAATTCAATTATTGCTTCAGCACCTTCTGCATCTGCAATAAAAAGATACGCTTTACCAAATTTATTTTGGAGTTTGCCATATGTTGGGCGGCTTTTTATGGACTCTGGAAATACAAAGGTCGACATGTAATTTATTTACCCCTCTCTTATCTAGCAGATCCTATAGTCCCTGCTTTTCTATAACAATTTATGCTCATTAATATACCTTAGTAAATAACAAGAACTATATTTTTTTGTTCACAAATTTTTATCAAATATTATCTGTTAGGTGCGGATTTATCCGCACCTAATTCATTATTAACCTTTTGCTTCACGAATTGATTTATCTTTATCATAGAAAGGCATTTCTTGAGCTGTACAAGCAATTTCAGTTCCATCGTTATTACGAACGGTCAAAGATGTTCCAGGTACAGCTGCTGCAACAGGCATTCGCGCAATTCCAACATTATGCTTGTTTACATTTGAATACATACCAAAAGTTACATCCCCAACTTTTTTACCATCTTGGTGTAATTCAGCACCTTCATCAGCCGGTGTAGTTCCGTCCAGTAAAACTCCATAAATTTTAAATCGTTCTTTACCAGCAGCTGCGTAATGATTTTCAGCACCAATGAAACCAGTTTTACCAGGTGATACAACAAACTCCAGACCTAGCTCCCAAAGCGTGTCACCACAAACTTCATCTTCAAATGGATAAGTTTCTGAATTATCACCAGGGTAGAATAGAAGATAACTTTCAGTTCTTAAAAGATCTAATGTTGAGAACTGTACTGGAGCAATGCCCATGTCAGCTCCATCTGAAAGGATATTATCCCATACATGAACTGCATCTTTAGCTGCTACATAAATCTCATATCCACGCTCACCAGTATAACCTGTTCGAGAGATCATTACGTTTTTACCAAATAATTTTGTATGTAATACACCAAAATATGCAAGGTCACGTATGCCTTTAATATGCTTTGCCAAGAAATCTACTGCTACAGGCCCTTGAAGAGACATGTCATGCAAATCGTCATCAAATAAAACTGCACAATTTTTTGCCGCTGCCACTGATGTAAGTTGTTCCATTCCAGTACCAGTACCATGCACAACCATCCATTGATTTACATTTAAATGATAAATCACACAGTCATCAATAAATTTGCCATCATCATTTAAAATAGCTGCATAAGTACATCGTCCAACACCAATTTTGTCAACATTTCTAGTGGTAACTCTGTCAATTACATATGCAGCGTCTGGACCAACTAAATGAACTTTTTTTAGTCCAGAAACATCCATGAGACCCGCTTTAGTTCTTATAGCCTCATAATCAGCCTCAGCGCGCTCAGACGTGTCATCATAAAACCACGCAGTTCCCATTCCATTCCAATCCTCCAAATCACCACCGATTTCGGCGTGCCTTTGAGCTAGCGCGGAATGTCTCCAAATTATTGCCATCTTTTTCTCCTAAATTTATAAATACGTAATTTTTTGCGATTAATGACATAGAGACTCAAAACGCGACAAAAAGCAAGACTGATATTAAAAAAATATTCCTTAGAGGCAAAAAACAAAAAGGGCTGCTAAGTTGCAGCCCTTTAAGATCATTATATTTCTTTTAGTTATTTTTTCTTATTAAACTGTTTATGTTCAGACTTATTCCCTGCCCATAAAACGTATGCGCAAATTGCTGCTGCAATAAAAGTGTATACGCCAGGCATTGCCGTACCCCACCCCATAAACATTGCACCGTCAACTACAGACCAAGCGGCCTCATCATATGGAAAACCCATGGTTTTCTCCTTTCATATTAAATTAATCAGACGCAGCAGGTGATGCTACGATACCTTCAGGATATCCTTGAGCTGGAACTTTTGTTGTATCCATCCCTGCCACTTCAGCATGCTCTGGAACACGAAGCATATTCATTTTCTTCAAAATGAATGAAACCACATAGCCCGGAACAAAACCCAGTAGGAAGAA
>Ga0102852_1000220_pt1 | contig 11788 bp, 13 predicted proteins | sample Colrivmeta1370A3_FD_78436 | JGI IMG/M metagenome (GOLD analysis project Ga0102852, IMG submission 78436) | Estuarine microbial communities from the Columbia River estuary - metaG 1370A-3 | ecosystem: Environmental > Aquatic > Marine > Intertidal zone > Estuary | place: USA: Columbia River...
AAACTGGAAGCTGATGGTTTGTTAGATGTTGAGGTTGCCAGAGTAGATAACAGGTTACGCAAATATTACAGGCTTACAGAACATGGAACAAAAGAGACCATTAATAAATTGAGTGAATTACAGGATTATATAAAAACCATGCAAGCCTTGGTAAACCCCAAATTAATACTTGAATAATGCGAAAGCTTTCTAAGGAAGACATACAATTTATTGATACGTATTTAAAGAATTCAGAAGTGGTATTTACCGATATAAGAATTGAAATGGTGGATCATGTAGCTTCAGAAATTGAGTTTTTAATGAATAGTGGAGATGCCAGAGAATTTTACTATGTTTTTAAAGATTACATGGTTAAGAACAAAGCCAATCTTTTAAAACACAACAGGCAGTATTATAAAAATTCCGACAAGAAAATTATTAAATCTATGTTTAAAAATGCATTTTCAGTTAAAGGAATTGTCATTTTTCTTACGGTATTTTTAAGTTTAAATTTTTTAAACAAGGTTTTATCTCAAAGTCTATTTATTCAGATTATGCGTGCTTTACCATTCATTATTTTTCTTCTTTTTGCTGGAATGTATAGGTTTATTGGAAGAAACAAAAAAGAACGGTTTTCCTCTATTGAACGTATAGCAATTTATTTTATGCTAATCGGTCAAATCCTTAATTTATATTTTCAAAGAGCGATATTGCGTAAAACAGTTATTTTGGAACAATCTGTACAATTAATGATAATAACATCTTCTTTAATATTTGTACTTATCGTGTTAATGCAAGTTTTTTTTAAGTTTAAACGAGAGTACCAATTAAAATATAAAAATGTTTCTTAGTGAAAGTTAATCAAGACCAAATAGAAAACCTTTACCAGTTTACAAGAGCACACTTTGTAGAATGGTATGACGTCCAAACAGAACTAGTTGATCATTTGGCAAATGGTATTGAAGCGCAGTGGGAAGGAAATCCAAATTTAACTTTTAAGGAATGCTTAAATAATGAATTTAAAGAATTTGGCGTTTTTGGTTTTTCAGAGGTTGTAGAGCAAAAAACAAATGCCTTAAGCAAATACTATATAAAGGAAGTTTTTAAGCATTTAAAAGAGTATTTTAAATTGCCCAAAGTCATCTTAACGCTTTCAAGTGTGTGGATTTTGTTCAAAATTATGCAAGTATTTGAAAATAAGGATTATTTCGTTATTCCTGTTGTTTTGCTTGTTTTTAGCTTTGTAATTATTTATGCAATTAAGGAAAGCATAAGATTAAAGAAGAGTTATAAAGCAACTGGTAAAAAGTGGCTTTTTGAAAGTATAACCGGACAATTTGGAGGATTTATTCACTTTTTAAATATAGGGATATACGCACCTTTATTTTCTCATTCCAATTCAGAATGGACTTTAACATCTCAATTTGTGTTTTCATTTTTCGTGGTGTTATATGTTTTATTCTTTTACATTGCCTTAAAAATAGTTTCTCCAAAATTGAAAGAAAAATTATCAAAAGAGCATCCAGAATATCATATTTTTACAACGGTGTAACATTTCGAAAATTTTTAATACATATCTCACAATAACATTCACCACTAAATTAAAAACAATGAAAAAAATCTTACTAGTATGTTTATTTATGGTAGCAGTGGCTACAAAGGCTCAAGATAACGCAGACTTTAAAAGTGAAACTGTAGAATTCCTGAAAATTACCGGTGCTGGTGCAGCTTTTGAAAATGCCATTGCGCAAATAGGAGCGGGTGTTTCTGAAGAAAACCAAGACGCTTACACTCAGGAAGCCAACGGAACATTAGTTGGATTGTATGATAAGATGGCCGAATTGTATATGGCAGAATTTACTCAAGATGAAATAAGAGAACTTGTAGCATTTTACAATACAGATTTAGGCAAAAAATTAGCAGAAAAACAAGTAGGGCTGTCTCAAAAAGCGATGATGTTTGGTCAGTCTTGGGGCATGGAAGTGTCTGCTATAGCTCAAAAATATAATTAATTGTATTAGTAAAAGTAATCAAGATTGAAGCCGTTTTGTGTTTTTTAATTGGAAGAGAACAAAAAATAAATTATTAAGACAGATTTAACATTGGTTCGTTAAAAGATTTTCACGTAACGAGTCAACATTTACCCATGTTTGAAAAACCTATTTAAAATTATGATTAAGCATTTTTTAAGTTTAGAGTGGAAACAGTTCTTTAGAGCCTCTTATTTTCAAAAGGGAATAGCTATTAAAATATTATTATTTTTTGGAGCCATTTATTTTGGCGGAGCAGCTATTTTTCTGGGAATAGGTGTTTTTTTTATATTGAAAAAAGCAGTGCCTGATGTTGATCCAATCATCATGTTTAACAACTTTTTAATTTATTGGTTTCTATTTGACTTGGCATTAAGGTTTTTTATGCAACAATTACCGGTTATGAATATTAAACCGCTCATGACTATTCCTATAAAGAGAAACACCGTTATTCATTATTTATTGGGCAAAACGGCACTCTCTTTTTTTAATTTTCTGCCATTATTTATCTTTTTGCCATTCAGTATAGTCCTGTTGGTGCACGGATATCCAGTATTGAATGTTTTAACATGGCTTATTAGTATCATGGTTTTAACATTAAGTATTAATTTCATTAATTTCTTAATCAATAAAAACAACACCTTTTTCTATATTATATTAGGTGTTTTAGCGGTATTTATTGGGCTTGAAATATATCAGGTTTTTAAAATTTCTGAACCTTTAGGTGTTGCCTTTAATGCATTATATAATCAGCCGTATTTGGTGGTGATACCAGTTCTATTGATGTATGGGCTATATAGAAAAAATTTCAGTGACATTAAACACGGATTTTATTTAGATGGAACTATTTCAAAAAAAGCTGAGAAAGTTAGCAATATTGATTTGACATGGATGAATCGTTTTGGTAGTATCGCCGTGTTTTTAAAAAATGATGTTCGGTTGATTTTGCGAAATGCCAGACCTAAACAGGTGTTAATGATGTCCTTTTTGTTTCTTTTTTATGGTTTGATATTTTATACCCAAGAAACATATCAAAAAATGCCCGCTTTTTTAGCTTTTGCATCTATGTTTGTAACAGGGGGGTTTTTAATGACTTTTGGGCAACTGGTGCCATCATGGGATAGCGAATATTATAAACTGTTGATGAGTCAGAACATTCCATATAAAAAATATTTAGAATCTAAATGGTATTTAATGGTGGTTGCAGTGGGCATATCATTCATTTTAAGCACACCCTATTTGTATTTTGGCTGGAAAATATTTGGTATGATTACGGCAGGTGCACTTTTCAACATTGGTTTAAATTCATTTATTACTTTATTTGGCGGAGCATTAAACAGAGTGCCAATTGAATTAAATGTTAAAGCAAAAGCTTTTAGCAATACTAACGGATTCAATCCAACACAAATGCTTATTGCCTTACCGAAACTTGGGCTTCCAATGTTGCTGTTTTATATTCCGTATAAACTTGTAAATTTTGAAGTAGGCTTAATAGTATTAGCGCTAAGTGGTGTTTTAGGAATTGTTTTTAGAAATTTCTTTTTAAGTAAAATAGAAAGCCTTTATCAAAAAGGAAAATATAAAACTATTGCAGCTTTTTCAGAAAAAAATTAATCAGTCATTAAATTTATTTAACTTATGATAACAACATCAAATCTTTCAAAAAAATACAACGACAATGTCGTTTTAAATATAGAATCATTAGAAATTCCAAAAGGACAAAGTTTTGGATTAGTAGGTAATAATGGTGCAGGGAAAACCACCTATTTTAGTTTGCTGTTAGATTTAATTCAACCAACAACAGGATATATAAAAAACAATGATATTCATGTTCATGAAAGTGAAGACTGGAAGCCTTTTACCTCTTCTTTTATTGACGAAAGTTTTTTAATTGGCTATTTAACCGCTGAAGAATATTTCTATTTCATAGGTGAATTACGTAATCAAAATAAAGCAGACGTAGACGCTTTAGTATCACAGTTTGAAGATTTTTTTCATGGAGAAATATTAAATCAGAAAAAGTATTTACGTGATTTAAGTAAAGGAAACCAGAAAAAGGCAGGCATTGTAGGCGCATTAATTGGCAATCCTGAAGTAATTATCTTAGATGAACCTTTTGCCAATTTAGACCCAACAACACAAATCAGATTAAAACAAATCATAAAAGATTTAGCTGAATCAAAAGGAGTAACGGTACTTATTTCCAGCCATGATTTAATGCATGTAACAGATGTTTGTGAGCGCATTGTAGTTCTTGAAAAAGGCGAGATTGTAAAAGACCTTGAAACCAACGCTGCTACCTTAAAAGAGTTAGAAACTCATTTTGCTAATTAACACATCATCCAAAAGTCGTTTCATTTTATACGTTAATCAAAAAAGATGCTTATTTTTACCTTCTTGCATAATATAAGCAGGAGTTTATAGTTATTTATTAGACCAAACAGACAGGTATTGAAAACATCTTTAAAATTCATACTAGTTGTAATATTAAGTTCAATTTTTGTAACAAGTTGTTCACGAAAAAAGGACCGTTTTATAAGCCGCAATTATCATGCAGTTACGGCAGAATACAACGCGCTTTATAACGGTTATTTGGCTTTAGAAGAAGGCAGGCAATCACTTAATGATGCTTATAGTGATAACTATTGGGATATTTTACCCATAGAGCGCATGCAAATTATAGATGAAATCATTCTTCCCGGGCAATCAAAAAACGAAAATTTCAATAGAGCAGAAGAAAAAGCAGTAAAAGCTATTCAAATGCACAGTATGAACATTCAGGGTAAAGAAGAAAACCCACAGATGGATGAAGCCTATTTGCTTTTAGGAAAAGCCAGATATTTTGACCAGCGTTTTATACCAGCTTTAGAAGCTTTCAATTATATCTTGTATAAATATCCCGCTAGTGATAAAATTAACCAAGCTAAAATTTGGAGAGAAAAAACCAATATCCGATTAGATAATGATGAGTTGGCGATAAAAAACTTAAAACGTCTTTTAGAGAGAGAAGAATTAAGTAATCAAGATTTAGCTGATGCTACAGCCATGTTGGCCCAGGCCTATTTAAACACAAAATCTGTAGACACTGCCATTACAGAATTGGAAACAGCTTCAAATAGTACCAAGAACAATGATGAACGCGGTAGATATCGTTTTATACAAGGTCAGTTGTATAATACTTTAGGTTATAAAGACAGCGCCAATATGGCGTTTGATAAGGTTATTGAACTTAACAGAAAAACACCACGCATTTATCTTATTAGTGCCCAACTTGAAAAAATAAAAAATTTCGATTACGAAAAAGGTGATAAATTAGCCTGTTTAGAACTATTGACTAATCTTGAAGAAGATAGAGAAAACAGACCCTTTCTAGATAAAATTTATCATCAAATAGGCGAATATCATTTAAATAATAAATCGGAGTATTTGGCAATTTCTTATTACAACAAGTCCTTAAGAACAAATTCTAGGGACAAAGAATTAAGAGCCAGAAACTACCAGATATTAGGTGATATTAGTTTTGATTATTCAGAATACAAAGAAGCAGGAGCCTATTACGATAGTACCATGAGCAACTTGGCGCTTAATTCTAAACCGTATCGTCTTATAAAACGCAAAAGAGACAACTTAGAAGATGTTATTTATTATGAGGATGTTGCACAGGTTAATGATAGCATTTTAAGACTAGTGAATTTGCCAGAGCCGGAAAGGATTGCCTTTTTTGAAACGTTTATTGAAAAATTAAAAATTAAGGCTGAAGAAGAAAAGCAAAAACAAGAAGTTGCACAAAGAAACAATGGCTTAATTACCGTTAATAATACTATTGGAGGCTTAACTCCAAACACACCAAGAGGAGGTTTACCTAATCAGGCAAGTTTATTTTATTTTTACAATCCAACAACGGTGGGTTATGGGAAAAATGAATTTGTAAAAATTTGGGGAAACAGATCTTTGGAAGACGACTGGAGATGGTCTAGTAAAGGAATATCAAACCCCAATAACCCTGTTTTAAACAATGAAGTATTTGCGGATGCTACTGCAGATGAATTGTACGACCCGCAATTTTATATTTCTAAAATCCCAACAGAAACAAAAGAAATTGATAGTATAGCTAAAGATCGAAACTTTGCTTACTACCAGTTAGGATTGATTTATAAAGAAAAATTTAAAGAATTTAACTTAGCAAAAAGCAAATTTGAAACAGTATTAAAAAGCAATCCAGAAGAGCGATTAATATTACCCTCAAAATATAATTTATATAAAATCTATGAACTTTTAGGACAGACCGGCGAGGCAAAAATTGCCAAGAACGACATTATTTCAAATTATCCAGAGTCCCGTTATGCAATTATTTTAAGTAATCCGGAATTAGCTTATTTGAAAGACGAAAACAGTCCAGAAAGTGTTTATGAAGACATCTATCAACAGCATGAAAACCAGCAATATGCTGAGGTGATATCAAAATGTGAAAATTATATTAATGTATTCGATGGCGAACCAATAGTGCCAAAATTGGAACTTTTAAAGGCAACAGCGACTGGTCGTTTATTTGGTTATGAACCATACAGCAAGGCGATCAATTATGTCGCCATAACTTTTGCCAATACACCAGAAGGACAGCAAGCACAAGAGATAGAAACGAACCTTTTGCCAAGAATACAAAATACGGAATTTGTTGTGGACAGTCTTGCCAATAATTATAAAGTCGTTTTTCAATTTGATAAAGCTGAAGGTTCAGAAATCAAAGTTTTTCAAGACACTTTAGTTAAAGTTTTAAAAAATATTAAGTATTATGATTTATCTACCTCTGTAGACGTTTATAATCTAGATATTACTTTTGTAATAGTGCATGGTTTAAAAAACAAAGTAGTTGCAAAAACCTTTGACCAACTATTATCAAAAGAAGACAAAAAGAAAATTAAGAAATCCTATTTTGTAATCTCCTCGTTTAATTATCAAATTATTCAAATTCATAAGAATCTGGATTCTTATTTAAGTATTGACAATAACTAAATTAATAGCATTATGTTTTCTGATAATAAAAAAGTTAAGAACATGGAAGAAAATACATCAAGCCAAAATATTATTGCCCAAGGCACTAAAATTAAAGGAGATTTTAATAGTGAAGGAGATTTTAGAATTGATGGGACTATTGAAGGAAATATAATTACTTCAGGGAAAGTAGTGGTTGGCAAATCAGGTTTTATAAAAGGAACCTTACAAGGCACTGAAGCACATTTTGAAGGGAAGTTTTCAGGAAAACTTACTTTATCAGGCGTTTTAACCCTTAAGTCAACGGCTCATATAGAAGGCGAAGTTATAGTTGGTAAATTAGCTGTAGAACCTGGCGCATCATTCAACGTGAATTGTATGATGAAAGGCACGGTTAAAGAAATGAATCAAAGTGGACAACAACGAGAACAAGAAACCGGAAAAACCGCTTAAAAATGTAGCCGTACTTTCTGGAATTGCTATTCAAATGGGTGTTACTATCTATTTATTTGTGATTTTAGGAAAATGGCTGGATACTAAATTTAATAACAACGGTAAGCTATTTATTATTATTATGACGCTTTTAGGTGTTGCTATTTCATTGTATGCCGTTATTAAGCAAGTTAATAGAATTAAGTATTAATGCGAAACCCATTTATAGATTTTACCATTAAAGCAACAATTCTATTGGGAATTGTTTTTTTTATTCATTTAGGAGTTTTAAGAACATTGAACTTTCCAATATTTGACCATAGAATCGTATTGTGTTATGGGGTCAATTTTGCTTTAATAATAATTGTTTTTGGATTGCTATATCTTTTAAAAGAGAAATATAAATCCCAATTAGGCTTTCTATTTTTAGCAGGTAGTTTTTTAAAATTTATTGTATTTTTTATCGTTTTTTATCCATTTTTTAAAATGGACAACCATATTTCAAAATTGGAATTTGCAGCCTTTTTTGTACCCTATAGCATCGGATTAATTTTAGAAACATTTAGCCTTAGTAAATGGCTAAATAAATTAGAATAATAAAGGAGGAAAAGGGCTTTATTTATGTTAATGAAATAAAATATAAAATTATTTTTGTTTTTGAGATAAAAACATACCTTTGCAGCGATTTTTAAGCCACTATTATTTAGAGTGATATGCATATAAAAGTAACTTTAAAACCAATTACAATATTACTATTTTTCTTATCTTTTATGTCATTTGGGCAAGAAGGTCATACTGAGGCGCAGTCAAATCAAGAGCCTGGGTCTGATAAGAAAACAGAAATAAAGGAATATATTCAACACCATTTGCTTGATTCTTATGATTTCGGATTGTATTCATGGGAAACCAATGAAGGAGAACACAAATATTTTGGGTTTCCATTACCAGTGATTTTATGGGATAATGGGTTAAAGGTGTTTTTATCCTCTAAATTTCACCATGGCGAATCAGTTGCCGAGGTTGGTGGGAACTATTATAGAGTGCACCACGCTAAAATTTACAAAGTAGACGGGCCAGAAGGCGAAATTGTTGAAGATGAACATCATCATGCAACAAATGAAAAACCTTTAGACTTTTCTATAACCAAGAATGTAACCATGATTTTTATGGTTTTCGCTATCCTGTTTTTTATGTTTAGCAGAATGGCTAAATCGTATAAAAGCAATAAAGGAATGCCAAAAGGAATGGGTCGATTATTAGAGCCTATCGTTCTTTATGTTCGAGATGAAATTGCTGTTCCAAATATTGGAGAGAAGCATTATAAAAGGTACATGAGTTATTTGTTAACTGTATTTTTCTTTGTCTGGATTGTGAACCTTTTTGGTTTAACTCCAATTGGAATGAACTTGACAAACAATATTGCTGTAACCTTTTGTTTGGCAATCATCACCTATTTAATCACTACTTTTTCAGGAAACAAAAATTACTGGAAGCATATTTTCTGGATGCCAGGCGTACCTGTGCCAATGAAAATAATATTAGCACCTATTGAATTGTTAGGCACGTTTATTAAACCGTTCGCACTGATGATTCGTTTGTATGCTAACATTACAGCAGGGCATATCGTATTAATGAGTATCATAGGAATGATGTTTGTTTTTAATAATTGGCTGGGTAGTTCATTGTCATTTTTATTAGCGTTTGTATTAGGGATTTTAGAATTGTTAGTAGCGGCATTACAGGCGTATATTTTTACCGTGCTTTCAGCGCTTTACTTTGGTATGGCTGTTGAAGAACATCATCATGATGAAGCACATTAATAAATTGAATGTTTAATTTTTAATATATATATTTTATGGAGATTCCAGCTATCGTAGGTGCAGGGTTAGTAGTAATTGGAGCAGGTATTGGTATTGGTAGAATCGGTGGTTCTGCTATGGATGCAATTGCTCGTCAACCTGAAGCTACAGGTAAAATTCAAACCGCTATGCTTATTGCAGCAGCGTTGATTGAAGGTATTGGATTTGCTGCTTTATTCGCAGTTTAAGACAAATTAAAGAAGTTGCTATAACGGTTGGTTATAGCACTTCTTTTTAATTAAACAGAAGTAGATTTAGAAAAATAAATTATTATGGAAGAATTATTTGGAGGGTTTTCATTAGGATTGTTTTTTTGGCAAACAATACTTTTTTTAGCACTAGTATTTTTGCTTAAAAAATTCGCCTGGAAACCAATTTTAGATTCAGTTAATGAAAGAGAAGAAGGAATAAAAAACGCATTGGATTCTGCTGAAAAAGCAAAATTAGAAATGGAAAACCTTCACGCAGACAACCAAAAACTGTTAAAAGAAGCCAGAACGGAACGCGAAACGATGTTGAAAGACGCACGTGATATTAAAAATAAAATGATTGAAGACGCTAAAGGAGAAGCTAAAGAAGCTGCCGGAAAGCTAATTGAACAAGCACAGGCATCTATTGAATCAGAAAAGAAAGCGGCTATAGCTGAATTAAAAGCTCAAGTAGCAAGTTTATCAATTGAAATAGCTGAAAAAGTGGTTCGTGCGGAATTATCTAATAAAGACAAACAAGAAAAGTTGGTTGAGTCTATGTTGGTTGACGCAAAATTAAATTAATTATAAATGGCAGGAGCAAGAGCAGCAATACGTTACGCAAAGGCGATTTTAAGTTTAGCAACTGATCAAAAGAAGGCAGATGCGGTTAATAACGACATGAAGTTAATGGCGAATACCATTGCAGATAATATTGAGCTAGCCAACATGCTTAACAGTGCTGTTATTAAATCTGAAGAAAAAAAGGCAGTGTTACTAGCACTATTTCCTAAGTTAAATAACATCAGTGCTAGTTTGTTTGATGTGTTAATTACAAACAAAAGAGTTGATATTTTAAATAATATTGCTTTACAATACAGCATTTTGTTTGATGAATTAAACGGGAAAGAGCTTGCTACAGTGACTACCGCAGTTCCAATGACTAAAGAATTGGAATCAAAAGTATTAAAGAAGGTAAAAGAGTTAACTCATAAAGAAGTGACTCTTGAAAATATAGTAGATGAAAGTATTTTAGGAGGTTTCATCTTAAGGGTTGGAGACAAGCAATACAATGCGAGTATCTCCAATAAATTAAGCAAATTAAAAAAGGAATTTACATTAAACTAAATATAAGATGGCAGAAGTAAAACCAGCTGAAGTATCAGCGATCTTAAAACAGCAACTTGCAGGATTTGATGCCTCGGCATCATTGGATGAAGTGGGAACAGTATTAACTGTTGGTGATGGTATTGTACGTGCTTACGGACTTTCAAATGTTCAATATGGAGAATTAGTTGAGTTTGAAGGTGGTTTAGAAGGAATTGTTCTTAACCTGGAAGAAGATAACGTTGGTATTGTATTATTAGGCGCTTCAGTAGGAGTAAAAGAAGGGTCTGTTGTAAAACGTACCAAAAGAATTGCTTCTATCAATGTTGGAGAAGGGATTGTAGGGCGTGTTGTAGACACTTTAGGGACACCTATTGATGGGAAAGGTCCAATCGCTGGTAAAACATATGAAATGCCTTTAGAGCGTAAAGCGCCAGGAGTTATTTTCCGTGAACCAGTTACTGAACCATTACAAACAGGTATTAAATCTATTGACGCCATGATTCCTATTGGTCGTGGGCAAAGAGAGTTGGTCATTGGTGACCGTCAAACTGGTAAAACAGCGGTTTGTATTGATACTATCTTAAATCAAAAAGAATTTTACGATGCAGGTGAGCCTGTGTATTGTATTTATGTTGCTATTGGGCAAAAAGCTTCAAACGTAGCATTGATTGCTAAAACCTTAGAAGATAAAGGCGCTTTAGCCTACACAACTATTGTTGCTGCAAATGCATCAGATCCTGCTCCAATGCAAGTATATGCTCCATTTGCTGGTGCAGCTATTGGAGAATACTTTAGAGATTCTGGACGCCCAGCTTTAATTATTTATGATGATTTATCAAAACAAGCGGTAGCATATCGTGAGGTGTCTTTATTATTACGTCGTCCACCAGGACGTGAGGCGTATCCTGGAGACGTTTTCTACTTACATTCACGTTTATTAGAGCGTTCTGCAAAAATTATCAATAATGATGCTATTGCTAAAAACATGAATGACTTACCTGATTCTTTAAAACCTTTAGTTAAAGGAGGCGGGTCATTAACAGCATTACCAATAATCGAAACACAAGCAGGAGACGTATCAGCATATATTCCAACCAATGTAATTTCAATTACTGATGGACAGATTTTCCTTGAACCGCATTTATTTAATTCGGGAATCAGGCCTGCAATTAATGTGGGTATTTCAGTTTCGCGGGTT
>Ga0102852_1000221_pt1 | contig 11766 bp, 11 predicted proteins | sample Colrivmeta1370A3_FD_78436 | JGI IMG/M metagenome (GOLD analysis project Ga0102852, IMG submission 78436) | Estuarine microbial communities from the Columbia River estuary - metaG 1370A-3 | ecosystem: Environmental > Aquatic > Marine > Intertidal zone > Estuary | place: USA: Columbia River...
CTTCTACCTTGAATACCATATGCCTTTTGGACTTGCTTATAGGTCATTTCGCCTTTTTCTACTTGAGATACTACGGCTAATTTAAAGCCTAAATTATAATCTCTTAGGGTACGCTTCTTACCCGGTTTCTCTGAATAATACATAATAAGTTGATTTTGTGTCAACTTATTTTAGGACGGGACAGTATTGTCTAATTGTTCAATAAAATAATTAATCTCAACATTTTTTAAAGAGTCAAGAATTGTGCTATTTTTTTTTCTTGAATTAAAGAATTATTGTTTAATTGGGCCGAATTTGCTGAAGGGATTTGGGGGTCTTTTTTTGTACAGGAAAAAATCATCCCAAAAAAAATAATGACAAATAAAATTTTAGCTTTCAACCTCTAATATTTAAGACTTTTCAAAAATACTTGTTTTAAACAACAAACCTAAATATTTACTACTATTTTACATTCTATACACTTTACATCCGTTCTATTTTATTCTCAGGTTTTCTAAAAAATTAAGGGTGAAATAATAATTTTGAAAAAGTGAGTTTCCCAATTCGACTAAATAAAATTTCAGGTTTGAAACATACTACCTTTAAAAATCGAATATTTTACTTGTATTTTAATAGTTTTTAAATTACCTTTAAGAAGCAATTTTTTTGTTATTCTCTAGAAATTTATTTCCAAGAGTAATAACAAATCCTAGGAATACCATTACTAATAAATCCTTCCTTTCGGTAATGGTATTCTTTTGTTTTATTAAAAACTCACTAATTTTTAATAAAAAACAACACCTCTTTTACAGTCTAATAATCAGTTATTTAAGTGTTCAGCTTTAAAGCAAAAATACTTTTCTAATTTCTAAAATTAAGTTCATTACACTCCATATGAAATCAATTTATTCCCTCAAAGAGTTGTGTTTTTCAAAAATATTTATTATATTATACATCAAACAATGACCGAAACACAATAACTCCAATCGGTTTTCCAAGCACATCTCTATACAAAGTTAAATTAGATATTTTTTAATTTATTAAATTCTAGGTTTAGAAAAATCATCTGAGAATTTGCTATAAATAACTTTAGTGAAGTTGTGCATCAATTGAATTAATAAAAGTTTAACCTTAATCAATTAAGATCATGAAACCACTAGATTTAAAAAAATTAAAATTGCCTTTAACAAAAGAAAATTTTCGCAAATTAAGAATAGCTATTAGAACTGGGCAAGTAAAATGGATGGATATGTCGAAAGATATAATGTATGCTTACCAAGATTTTTGGAAGTCTATAAAGGCAGAAAGCTTAAATGATAGTATATAAAGATAATTACTACACCTATTTAAAAGTAGCTTTTCTATTTCAGCTAAAAGTTAATAATCAAATTTTCAATTACATATAAAAATTTTGAGACAAAGACGCATAAAAAAAGGCTTCTCAATGAGAAGCCTTTTGCGGTCTGGACGGGACTCGAACCCGCGACCCCCTGCGTGACAGGCAGGTATTCTAACCAGCTGAACTACCAAACCGTTGCTGTTAGCGGTTGCAAATATAAGAGTGTTTTTCATATCTGCAAAGCTTTTTTATTTTTTTTTACAAAAATTTTTTTCGACTTGTTAAATATGAAATTAACACCTGATTAAAGCCTTTATGAATATCTACAGGAACGTAATCAATTTTATACTGCATACACTTCAATTTCAAATCATTAAAATATTTTTTAACAGCCACAGTATAATTTTTCTTAACAGAATCGGCATATAAATTAATCTGTTCACCACTTTCAACATCTATAAATTTTTTTGGAGAATTTTCAAAATCAAAGTCAAATTCCAACTTTCCATCATAGGTATGAAACAAAACAACCTCATGTTTGTTATATTTTAAATGCTTTAAAGCCTCAAATAAGTCATTTCCCTTTTTATTTATTTGAAACATATCTGTAAATAAAAATACTAATGACCGTTTATGAATCTTTTCTGAAATTTCATGTAAAACTTTAATGGTATCTGTAGACGATTTAGAGCTCGTCTTAATCAAATTATCTAATTGAGTCAATAACATTCTCCTATGGCGCTCACTTCCTTTAGACGGCGCATAATAGTCGTTCTTATCACTATAAATACTTAATCCTACAGCGTCTCGCTGTCTTTTTAGTATTTCCATTAAAGCAGCAGATGCTATTGCTGAAAAACTAATTTTTGATAAATTATCCATTGTTGGATTCTTAATAATTGGATAATGCATCGATGCCGAATTATCAATAATTAAATGACATCGCAAATTTGTTTCTTCCTCATAGCGCTTCACAAACATTTTTTTTGTTTTGGCATATAATTTCCAATCAATGTTTTTGGTGCTTTCTCCTTTATTATAAAGACTATGCTCTGCAAATTCAACCGAAAATCCATGAAAAGGACTCTTATGCATTCCGGTTATAAATCCTTCTACAACCTGTTTGGCTAATAATTCAAGATTATTAAACTGTGAAAGATATTTAACAGACAACTCGCTCATTCTCCTTTTTTTTACTTGTAAATATACTACATAAATAAAAAAGGTCCGACAAATTGCCGAACCTTCTATACGTATATGTTAATTACACATTTTACAAATGTGCATCAATTTTTTGAGCATATGTTGTTTTTGGAGCAACACCAACTTGTTTTTCAACAACTTCTCCATTTTTAAATACCAAAACTGTAGGAATATTTCTAACTCCATATTTTGCTGCAAACTCTTGATTTGAATCTACATCAATTTTAGTAATTACTGCTTTCCCATCATACTCTGTAGTAAGTTCATCCATAATTGGAGCAACCATTCTACAAGGGCCACACCAAGCTGCCCAAAAATCAACCACTACTGGTTTGTCCGATTGTAATACTACTTCGTTAAAAGTTGCATCTGTTACTTCTAATGCCATTCTTTATTTTTTTAATTAATAATTTCTCTAAACAACTACAAAAGTAATCAAATAAATCACCATAACAATTCAACATTAATTACTTTTCTTTATTAAACTATTAACAAAAGTAATTCTAAAATATTTCTTTTGCTATTGCTTTAATATTATCTGATTTCCCCATAGAATAAAAATGAACAACAGGAACACCTTTTTCAATTAACTCTTTAGACTGGTTAATAGCCCACTCTATACCAACTTGACGCACTTGCTTGCTATCCGAACAACTATCTACAGCTGTTATTAACTCCTCAGGTAAATCCAACCTAAATACTTGAGGCAACACTTGTAAATGACGGTGAATGGCAATAGGTTTTATCCCTGGAATTATTGGAACCTGAATCCCAATACTTCTTGCCTTATCAACAAATTCAAAATATTTATTATTATCAAAAAACATTTGGGTTACAACATAATCTGCTCCAGCATCTACTTTTTCTTTTAATCTTCTTAAATCCGCATCTAAACTTGGCGACTCTAAATGTTTTTCAGGATAACCTGCAACCCCAATACAAAAATCTGCATTGTATGGCGATTCAATTATTTCATGAAGGTATTTCCCTTGGTTTAAATCATGTATTTGAGAAACCAATTCCGATGCATATTGATGTCCGCCTTTTGTTGGTGAAAAATATTTTTCATGTTTCATTGCGTCACCACGTAACGCCATAACATTATCTAAACCTAAATAATGGCAATCAACCAATACATATTCAGTTTCTTCTTTCGTAAAACCTCCACATAACACATGTGGAATTGCATCTACATTGTATTTGTATTTTAACGAAGCACAAATACCAACAGTTCCAGGCCTCATTCTAGTCATTTTTTGTTCTAAAAGTCCTTGCTCTTTAGAAATATAAACATATTCTTCTCTTGATGTTGTTACGTCAATAAAAGGCGGTTTAAACTCCATTAATGGATCTATATTATTATACAATTCCTGAATATTCTGACCTTTTTGCGGTGGTACAATTTCAAAAGAAAACAATGTTTTTCCTTTGGCTTGATTTATATGTTCTGTTACTTTCATTTTTATGTCTTTGGCGTTCCCATAAAGGTCGCGCTTTCCGTTATATCTTTTTTTACGTTACTCTCCAAAAAAGGATGTCACTTTAATCGCTAACGTAACCCTTTGCTAAAATTATTCTCTTCGAACTATAACTTTCTACTCTGCTAAATTTGGACTCAACCATTTTTTTGCGGTTTCAATATCCATGTTTTTTCTTTTAGCAAAATCTTTTACTTGCTCTTCAGTTATTTTACCCAATCCAAAATATTTAGCATTTTCATTTGCAAAGTAATATCCAGAAACTGATGCTGCCGGCCACATTGCTAGGCTATCTGTTAAGGCTACACCAATATTTTCTTTTACTTTCAACAAGTCCCAAATCGTACTTTTTTCTGTATGATCCGGACAAGCAGGATAACCTGGCGCAGGGCGAATTCCACTATATGCTTCTTTTATCAAGTCTTCATTCGATAAGCTTTCTGTTATTGCATGTCCCCAATACTTTTTTCTTACTTTTTCGTGTAAATATTCTGCAAATGCTTCTGCCAACCTATCTGCTATCGCTTTAATCATAATAGAATTATAGTCGTCGTGATCCTTTTCAAATTCAGCAGCTAATTCAGCAGTTCCAAAACCTGTTGAAACACAAAAACTTCCTATATAATCATTAATTCCCCTTTCTTTTGGAGCAATGAAATCAGCCAATGCAATTGAAGGAATTCCATCTTTCTTTTTTAATTGCTGACGCAATGTTAAAATAGTTGCTTTTAACTTTGTTCTATCTTCACTTGTATACACTTCAATATCATCTTGAACCGAATTTGCAGGAAAAATTCCAAAAACAGCTTTCGCTTTTAATAATTTTTCATCCAACACTTTTTGAAGGAGCTTTTTTGCATCATTAAATAAACTAGTCGCTTCTTTACCAACAACTTTATCCGTTAATATCGCCGGATATTTTCCGTGTAATTCCCAACTTCTAAAAAACGGACTCCAATCTATATATTCAACAAGTTTGGTTAAGTCGAAATCCTCAATAACTTTGGTTCCAATAAAATTTGGAGTAGAAATTGGAGTAGATTTCCAATCAATTACAAACTTATTTTCACGAGCTTCTACCAAAGATAAATACTCTTTTCTGCTAGATCGGTTTAAATAACCTTCACGAACTTTTATATAATCTTCTTTAATACCCTCTACATATTCTTTAACAGTAACATCATTTATCAAATTACTAACAACGGTTACAGCTCTTGATGCATCATTTACATGAATTACTGCATTTGAATATTGCGAATCTATTTTAACTGCCGTGTGCGCTTTTGATGTGGTTGCTCCTCCAATTAATAATGGAACTTTAAAATCTAATCGCTCCATTTCCTTTGCTAAATAAACCATTTCATCTAGTGAAGGAGTAATTAAACCACTCAACCCAATTACATCAACATTCTCTTCTTTTGCAGTTTCAATAATTTTTAAAGGTGGTACCATAACGCCTAAATCAACAATATCGTAATTGTTACACCCTAAAACTACACCAACTATATTTTTTCCAATATCATGAACATCACCTTTAACGGTTGCCAATAATATTTTACCTTTTGCCTTACTAACAGATCCTTTATCAGCTTCAATAAAAGGTAATAAATAAGCCACTGCTTTTTTCATAACTCGAGCAGACTTTACTACTTGAGGTAAAAACATTTTTCCAGAGCCAAACAAATCTCCAACTACATTCATCCCATCCATTAAATTACCTTCAATAACTTCAATTGGTTTTGAGGCTTGCTTTCTTGCTTCTTCTATATCTTCAAGAATAAATTCATCCAAACCTTTTACTAAAGCATGGGTAATTCTTTCTTGTAATGGTTTTTCTCTCCAGGATAAATCTACTTTATGTTCTTTAACTGAACTAATTACAGTTTCTGCAAAAGATAATAAACGCTCCGTAGCATCTTCTCTTCTATCTAAAATAACATCTTCAACTCGTTCTAATAAATCTTTCGGAATTTCATCATAAACCTCTAACATTGTTGGATTTACAATTCCAATGTTCATTCCAGCTTTAATTGCATGATATAAAAATACCGAATGCATGGCCTCACGAACTGAGTCATTTCCTCTAAATGAAAAAGAAACATTACTAACACCTCCGCTTACACTTACATTCGCTAAATTTTTACGCACCCAACGAGTTGCTTCAATAAAGTCAATAGCATTTCGCTTATGCTCATCCATTCCTGTAGCTACAGGAAAAATATTTAAATCAAAAATAATATCTTCTGAAGGAAATTTTACCTTATTAACTAAAACATTATAAGAACGTTTGGCTATTTCAATTCTTCTTTCATAATTATCTGCTTGCCCTACTTCATCAAAAGCCATAACAATTACAGCTGCGCCATATCTCTTTATTAATGTAGCCTGACGAATAAATTCCTCTTCTCCTTCCTTTAAGCTAATTGAATTTACAACACACTTCCCTTGTGCAACTTGCAATCCTGCTTCAATAATTTCCCATTTAGAGCTATCAATCATTATTGGAACTCTTGCAATGTCAGGTTCCGCAGCAATTAAATTCATAAAGCGAACCATGGCTGTTTTTCCATCCAACAAACCATCATCCATATTAATATCTATAATTTGAGCACCTCCATCAACCTGATGCCTTGCAATTGTTAATGCCTCATCAAATTTCTCATCTTTTATTAAGCGTAAAAATTTACGTGAACCAGCAACATTTGTACGTTCTCCAACATTAATAAAATTACTTTCGGGAGTTACAACTAAAGGTTCTAATCCTGAAAGTTTTAAATATTTTTTCTTTTTATTCATCCTATTTTGATGTAATTCTGAATCAATTTCAGAAAAATGTATAAATTCTATTACTACTAATTAACGCTTTCCAACTGTCTAGGTTTATAATCTTTTACTAAATCTGCAATTGCCTTAATATGCGCGGGGGTTGTACCACAACATCCGCCAATAATATTTATTAAATTTTTATCTAAATATGTTTTTATTTGAGCAGACATTTGTTCTGGCGTTTCATCATATTTACCAAAAGCATTTGGCAAACCAGCATTTGGATGCGCTGAAATTCTAATATCTGAATTTTGAGCTAACACTTCCAAATGAGGTGTTAATTGTTTTGCACCTAAAGCACAATTAAATCCAATTGTTAACAATGGAATATGAGACACTGAAATTAAAAATGCTTCAGCCGTTTGACCAGACAAAGTTCTACCACTTGCATCTGTTATTGTCCCACTTAACATTATTGGAATATTTATTTTTCGTGCTGCTTTCACTTCTTCAATTGCGAAAAGTGCTGCTTTTGCATTTAAAGTATCAAAAACCGTTTCAACCAATAACAAATCTACACCACCATCAATTAATGCTTCTACTTGTTGCTTATATGCGACTCTTAAATCATCGAAAGTTACCGCTCTAAAACCCGGATCATTTACATCTGGAGACATACTAGCAGTTCTATTCGTTGGCCCAATAGAACCAACAACAAACCTAGGTTTTGAAGGATTTAAAGCTGTGAATTCAGCCGTAACTTCTTTCGCTATTTTGGCTGACTGATAATTAAGTTCGTATACATATTGCTCCATTTCATAATCTGCCATTGCAATAGTTGTACTTGAAAAAGTATTTGTCTCAATAATGTCTGCTCCTGCTTTTAAATATTTTCTATGAACTTCTTTTATAGCTTCTGGTTGAGTTAATGAAAGCATATCATTATTACCTTTTACAGAAATATGAAAATCTTTAAATTGCTCTCCTCTATAATCTTCTTCAGTAAATTTATATTGCTGAATCATAGTACCCATAGCGCCGTCTAGCACTAAAATTCTATCTTGTAATATTTTTTGAATTTCTTCCATAATTATATTATCTCACAAACTATTTTTATGAATTTTATAGGTTATTAAAAATAAAGAATATCTTTTTTTGAAGTTTTCTTATGTTATCTTCCCACAAATAAATTTTGAGGTAGAATGTAGCACCTTCTTTATAATAAAGGGTTGCCAAGGCTTCATCAGGTCTATTCCCTCTGCCTTTCTTAATAACCATTGTCAATGAGTTTATGAACTTAAATGCAAATATAATACAATACAATTTTAAAATGCAAACCTGCTAGTTTTTATTTATAATTGTTCTAATTAATTACAATTTATTGTGTAATTAAATCACTACTAAAAACCAATGAATTTGAAATAAAAAAAAAGGAATTATTCTTTGTTTTGAATAATTCCTTTTGTGAGTTCATTTAAGGAATTTACTTTCTCCTTGAAATCGCCTGTAATGGTTTTTCTGAAAGAATGTAAGTTATCCGCTAAATCATTAATATTATCTGGAATTACTTCTTCAAAAAACTGCCGTAATCGCTTTGCTAATGTTGGCGATTTTCCATTTGTGGAAATGGCTATTTTTATATTTCCTTTTGTTACAATTCCTCCCATATAAAAATCGCAATATGGTTTATTATCAGCAACATTTACCAAAATATTTTTCTTTTTACAGTCCTTATAAACCTCAATATTAACCTCAACATTATCAGTTGCCGCAATAACAAGTTGTTTACCTTCTAAAAAACGTATATCATAAGCGCTTTTAATAATATTAACATCATGTTTTTGAGCTAACTCAATTAATTCTGGCAAAACATTAATTGCAACAACAGTAACATTAGCATTTGGACTTGACTTTAGTAAAAAAGTTAATTTTTCCAAACCAACATTTCCAGCACCAACAATTAAAACTTGAAGCTCGGTTACTTTCAAAAAGATTGGATACAACTCATTTTGTTCCATCCCTAAAATAGATTATACGATGTGTTATTTATTGCTATTTGCTCATAAAACGATCTTAATTTTGAGCTTTCTTTAACAACTTCTCCAATCACAATTATTGCAGGAGAAGATAATTGATTTTGCTCAACCACTTCAATTATTGAATCAATTGTTCCTACTCCTATTTTTTCGCTTTTAGTAGTACCATTTTGAATAATTGCAGTTGGAACGCTGTTTTTATTAAACTTTTTAAAAACCTCAACAATCTCATCTAATTTACTCATTCCCATCAAAATAACTACTGTTGCAGTTGATTGAGCTGCTAAGTAAACATCATTTGATAATTTCCTTTCAGTTGTTGCCCCTGTAATTACCCAAAAACTTTCAGAAACACCTCTTTTAGTAAGTGGAATACCCTGGCTCGCAGGAACCGCCATTGATGAGGAAATTCCAGTAATAACTTCAGTTTCTATTCCAAAAGACTCTATATAATCAATCTCTTCAGCACCTCTTCCAAAAATAAAAGGGTCTCCTCCTTTTAAACGAACTGCATTTCCAAATTCAAAAGCACTTTTAACAATCAACTCATTTATTTCGTCTTGAGAATAACTATGCATTCCTTTACGTTTTCCAACAAATATTTTCTTTGCTGTTTTTGGAGCGTAATTTAAAAGTTCTCTATTAATTAAGGCATCATATAAAATTACACTTGCGCTTTCTAATGCTTTTACTCCTTTAACCGTTATTAAATCCGGATCCCCTGGTCCTGCGCCAACTAAGGTAACTTTTAATGTTTTATTCGTTTTCATCAGTTACAATTTTTGTTCTATATTCCATTGCTTTGTTATAAAACAACCTTGCATCCTCTAAATATTTTTGTGCAAACACTTTGGTTGGCTCATTATTTTTGATTTGATATACAATATCAGAAAATTGCATTTCTAATTGAATCTTATTCGCAAAAACCAAATCAAATTGAGAGATAATTCCAGCTTGAGTATTTGTTTTTTCACCTTCAGTTAACAGTAATGCTTTTGCAGTATTTACAAGGCTTGTATAAGAATAATAAATACTATCTGAAAATTGATTTAATTCAAAAGCATCGGCCGAATTTGAAATTTTCTCGCTATTTTCAAATAATAAAGTCGCAACCAAATCAATTACAACACCCGCACATTCTCCAACACCAACCGCCATTTCATATTGCTCATCGGAACCCCAATCTATAAAATCGTTTTGTTTTAAATCAGTAACATCAGCCAATGGTTTTAATAAATTATAAAAGTAAATTTCACCCTGACGGTCATAATAATTTAAGAATGATTCTCCTTCTAGTACATTAGCTTCGTAATTGTTTAGAATATCTCGTAAGGCTTGGGGGCCTCTTTTACTCGGTATTTTAATAACTTTTGTTGAAATTCTACCTTCTCCATTTCCTAAAACACCTCCACCCAATAAAACTTGAAGAGCCGGAGCTACTAAATTTCCAGATTTAACAGTCATACCCTGAAAACCAATATGAGCAATAGAATGTTGTCCACAACTATTCATACAACCACTAATTTTAATAGTAATTTCTTTATTATTTGCATAGTGAGGAAACTCATTTCTCAATACTTTTTCTAAAGTTGCTGTAATCCCAGTACTACTTGCTATTCCTAAATTACAAGTATCGGTTCCTGGACAAGATGTAATATCTAAAGTGCTATTAAAACCAGTTTCAGCAAAACCTAATTTTTTAAGTTCTGCGTAAAAAAACGGTAATAATTCATCCTTTACATGTCTTATTAAAATATTTTGACGTAATGATAATCGCAATTCATTTGCAGCATATTTCTTTATTAAATCGGCCAATAAACGAGCTTTATCTGTATAAAAATCACCTAAATAAACTTTTATTCCAATTGCATTTAATCCTTTTTGTTTTTGAGGAATTACATTTGTTAGTTTCCATAAACTGAACTCTTTCTCATCTTCAATTTTCACAGAAGGAATTTCAATAGCTGGAATTTTAATTTCCTTTTCAAATTCAGAAGTATCAATCTTAAAAGTTTTATAAGAAAGTGCTTTTTGTTCCTCTTCTACCAATTGACTAAATGCATCCAGCCCTATTTCTTTAACTAAAAATTTCAATCGAGCTCTCGCTCTTTTTGCACGTTCTCCATGTCTATCAAAAACACGTAAAACCGATTCAATTAAAGGAATTAATTTATTTTCAGAAACAAAATCTAATAAAATATCACCTAAACGAGCTTGCGATCCCAAACCTCCACCTAACATAACTTTAAATCCTTTTTCACCATTCTCGATTTTAGCTATAAAACCTAAATCGTGCATAAAACTTAAAGCAGTATCTTCCTCAGTTCCAGAAATTGAAATCTTGAATTTCCTTCCCATTTCCTGACAAATAGGATTTCTCAAAAAGAACTCAAACACTGCATTTGCATAGGGAGAAACATCAAAGGGTTCATTTATATCAATTCCTGCAGTTTCAGAAGCCGTTACATTTCTTACCGTATTTCCACAGGCTTCACGCAAAGTAATATCATCCCTTTCTAATTCTGCCCAAAGTTCAGGTGTTCTATCCAAACTAACGTGATGAATTTGAATATCTTGACGTGTTGTTATATGCAATCGTCCTCTTGAATATTCATCAGACACATTAGAAATTCTATGTAATTGCTCACTGGATATTTTCCCAAATGGCAATTTTATTCGAATCATTTGCACACCAAATTGACGCTGCCCGTAAACTCCACGAGCTAATCGTAAACTTCTAAATCGTTCTTCGTCAATTTTCCCTTCGTAATAAAGGCTGATTTTTTTTTCAAGGTCAATAATATCCCTTTCGACGATCGGATTTTCGATCTCGGTTCTGAAACTTTGCATAGATTTTTATTTTAGTTTTTAGTAAAAGAATTCCTTCCCTGCTGCAAATGCAACAGGGTGAATTTTAATTATAATCTTGTTTTTTTAGTGATTAACTCTCAATAAATCCTACTCC
>Ga0102852_1000241_pt1 | contig 10979 bp, 10 predicted proteins | sample Colrivmeta1370A3_FD_78436 | JGI IMG/M metagenome (GOLD analysis project Ga0102852, IMG submission 78436) | Estuarine microbial communities from the Columbia River estuary - metaG 1370A-3 | ecosystem: Environmental > Aquatic > Marine > Intertidal zone > Estuary | place: USA: Columbia River...
AAAAAGAAGGAATTACTTCTGCTCGTGCATTTCAAGAATCTGAAGCTGCATATTTTAATGCCAAAGCAGATTTAAATGCTGCTAAAGCTACCTTAAATCTTTTAGGAGTTAATACAGCACAAGTAGATAAAGGTGTTATTAGCGCCTCAATTCCCGTAGTGGCTCCAATACAAGGGTATATTCAAAAAATTGAAATTAACATTGGGAAATCAATTGTTCCTGAACAAGAAATGTTTGAAATTGTAGATAATAATTTCTTACACTTAGGCTTAAAAGTATTTGAAAAAGACATTGAAAAATTAAGCATAGGACAAAAAATAGCTTTCACCCTTTCAACAAGGCCTAATAAAATTTATGAAGCCGAAATTTTTGCGCTGGGAAAAGCTTTTGAAATGGATACTCGAACTGTAAAAGTACACGCTAAAATAATTGGTAATCACGATGGTTTGTTAACCGGTATGTTTGTTGAAGCCAGAATTGCAACAGATAGCAAAATGGTTCTTGCATTACCTGAAGAAGCATTTATAAATGAAAAGGGACTGGATTATGTTTTTGTTCAAAGGGAAAAGGACAACGAAGATATTGTCCTTGAAAAAATTCAAGTAATCAAAGGCGTTACTGATTTAGGATTCTCAGAGGTAATGTTTACGAACCCTATTACAAAAAACGACTTAATAGTTACAAAAAGTGCGTACTATGTAAATGCAGAGCTCAATAAAGGAGAATTTGAAGAACACGAACATTAATAAATTTTAGGATGAAAGAAATAAAAGCATTTATAAAACCTACAAAATTAGAAAATGTTGTAGAAGCTCTAAAAGAGAATGGATTTGAAAGTGTTACATTATCTGAATGTGAAGGCACAGGAGCCTATAAAAGAGAAGATTCAGTACCTTCGTTAAAATTTCATTTTGCAGACAGCAAGGTTATTAAGTTAGAATTGATTTGTCAAAATGAAGAAGTTAAAAAAGCAGTTAAAATAATTTATGAAAATGCAAAAACGCCTTATCCAGCTGATGGTATTGTTTATGTCTCTGATGTTAATGATGCATATAAAATAAAAACAGGGAAATCAATAAAAAAAATTGATTTTTAATATGATTGAATTAGAACAAATATTAAAGAAAAATAACGTAAAACCAACAGCAATGCGACTGTTGGTTTTACAATTTCTTTTAAATAAAAAATCCGCTATTAGCTTAACGGATGTAGAAGATTATTTTGTTAAATCCGATAGAACAACATTATATCGCACTTTAAAAACATTTGTTGAAAGTGAATTAGCTCATAAAATTGACGATGGTACAGGAATTACTAAATATGCATTATGCGAAGAAAATTGTCATTGTGAAATTGAGACTGATTTACATCTGCACTTTCATTGCAAATTATGTAATGAAACTAGTTGTTTAACAGACCACAAAATACCAAACATAAGTTTACCTAAAAATTTTATTGCTGAAGATGTAAATCTTGTTGTAAAAGGCATTTGCAACAAATGCAATTCAAATTAATGCACTTCCATTGCATACACTATTTACTTAATTTTGAATTAAATATTAAATTATGAGTAAGGACAATGAATGCGAAGATGGTGCTTGCGCAGTAGATTATACAAAGGAAACTGTTGCTTCAAATAATACTTTAGCCATAAACAAAGCTTACATAATTCCAATAATTAGTTTGCTTTTTCTATTGTTGGGTATTGGTCTTGATTTTTTTGAAGTTCCTTTTTTTAGAGCACCTATTCCTTTAATTTGGTTTAGTGTAATTTATATGCTTATTGGCGGACCTGTTCTTTTAAAAGCAGTAAAATTAATAGTTAAAGGGGCAATTTACAATGAATTTGTTTTAATGTCTGTTGCAACAATTGGTGCATTTTTAATAGGCTCTTATGAAGAAGGTGTAGCGGTTATGCTATTTTATGTAGTAGGAGAACTATTTCAAGACGGTGCTGTTAATAGGGCAAAACGTTCTATTGAAGCCTTATTAAAAGTTCAGGTTGAAGAAGTAACAATTATTGAGAATGAATTAACCTTCATAAAACATCCTAAAGATGTTAATATTGGTCAAATAATAAGGGTTAAAGCAGGCGAAAAAATTGCTTTAGATGGTGAATTAATTTCAAACGATGCCGTTTTAAATACAGCTGCATTAACAGGAGAATCCGTTCCTAAAAACAGTAATAAAGGTGACCAAGTGCTAGCAGGAATGGTAAATCTTACCACAGTAATAGAAATAAAAGTTACCAGTAAATACGAAGACACCAAACTCTCCAAAATCCTTAAATTGGTGCAAGAGGCAGTTGGTAAAAAAGCAAAGACCCAACTCTTAATTAGTCGTTTAGCTAAAATTTATACCCCAATTGTTTTTTGGTTGGCAATTGCATTAGTTATAGTACCCTACTTTTTTCTTGTTGATAATTATATATTTCAAGTTTGGTTACAACGTGCCTTAATATTTCTAGTAATATCGTGTCCTTGTGCCTTGGTAATTTCTATACCACTTGGCTACTTTGGTGGAATCGGTGCAGCATCACAAAATGGTATTTTATTTAAAGGTTCTAATTACCTCGATTTAATAACCAAAGTTGATACTGTGGTAATGGATAAAACAGGCACCTTAACAAAAGGTGTATTTGAAGTACAAGAAATTGTTACCCTAAATTTCGATAAAGTATTAATGGTTGAATTAACAGCTGTCCTTGAAGCCAATTCTACTCATCCAATTGCAGAAGCTATTGTGAAATATGCTGCAATTAAAAAGACTAATTATAAATCCACAAATGTTGAAGAAATTTCCGGTTATGGAATGAAAGGGCAAATTGGAGAGTATGAGGTGTTAGCTGGAAATACAAAGCTATTGGATAAATTTAAGATTGCGTATGATGAAAACCTAAAATCTAATACTGAAACTATTGTTGCTATTGCTATAAATAGTAAGTATGCAGGTTATATTACAATCGCAGATACTCTCAAAGAAGATGCTGAAAAAGCAATAACAGAATTGCATTCAATTAAAAGTATAACTAAAATTGTGATGCTTTCAGGCGATAAACAAGCAGTTGTTGACACCATTGCAAATAAATTAGGGATTGATAAAGCAATAGGTGATTTACTTCCTGAAGATAAAATTTCAGAAGTAGAAAAATTGAAGGCAATGGGAAGAACAATTGCTTTTATAGGCGATGGAATTAATGATGCTCCAGTAATTACCATAGCTGATGTAGGGTTGGCAATGGGAGGTTTAGGAAGTGATGCAGCCATTGAAACAGCCGATGTAGTGATACAAACAGATCAACCTTCAAAAATTGCAACAGCCATAAAAATTGGCAATTCCACCAATAAGATTATTTGGCAAAACATTTGGTTGGCATTGAGTGTAAAAATACTAGTATTAATTCTTGGTGCTATGGGAATGGCAACAATGTGGGAAGCTGTTATTGCAGATGTAGGCGTTGCATTATTAGCCATTTTAAATGCGGTGCGTATTCAAAAAATGAAGTGGGATTAAATAAATCAATTTACTTTTAAAGAATAAATATGCCTGCAAATTATAAAGGAAAACGGTATAAGAAAAAAAGGGAAGAACCTGTAAAAATTAAACTTTCTTATAAAGAAAAAATAGTTGGGTCGCTTGTTTTAGCAATCCTCATCATAATAATTATTTTAGCAGTGCTTCTTCGTTTTGATAATTTATTTCACAAAATAATTTAGTAATCAACTATTAAAATGATAGAAAAAATATATTTAGGGTTCATACTTGTATTTTTTATTTTTGCTTTTGCAATTAGAAATATAATGACATATTTAGCTACAAAGCAATCCATAAGAGGGAAATCATTAAAATTATCAATGTCGATTTTTATTTCGATAATTATTTATGTACTAATAATGCTCCGTTTAACATTACTTAAACCTAAATGGTTTATTGAAATTGAAATATTGAATTACCAATCATTAAAGTCAATTGGATATATAGTTGTTTTTGTTGGTTTTATTTTAGGGATTTTTGCGTTGATTGCAATGAAAAATTCTTGGAGAGTAGGCATTAAATACAATCAAAAAACCATATTGGTTACAACTGGTATTTATAGCATTAGTCGAAACCCTTATTTTTTATCGTATAATATTCTTTTTTTAGGATACATTCTAATTTTCCCTTCAATTATCTTAATCGTTTTATATGTGCTACTCGTAGTCATTTTTCATAAAATGATTTTGGAGGAAGAAGAATATTTAAAGTCCATCCATAATGCCAAATATGTAGCATACAAAAGAAAGGTCAATCGATATTTAACAATAAACTTAAAATAATTTAAGGTCCATTTCAACATTTTAGTTGCCATAGTGTTATAAATAATCGCCCCATTTACAGCAGTATTCCGTTCCATTGCAATCCACTACATACAGCTTCCAATTCCGCCAATAAGACCTTCCTGAAAAACTCAGGACTTATTTTTGCCTTTGCGCTTTTTAAATCCGTTTCCAAATGCAGATGATTTATAATTTTAGTAACATATGTCAGAAAATGAATATTGTATCTCAATCATACTAAATGTTTGATCAAATAATCCCACACAAACTAAAACCCAGTATTTTGCAGAAAAAGCAAAACCCCTCTGCTTTTTAATTTGTTCCGCTTCCCAATACATAGTTGTTTTTAAGTCATAATAGTTGTAGCCAAACTATAATAGCACATTGCTTTGAAAAAAAGCAATAAGCTTTTGCAACGCGCAAAACAATTATTCCGCCTAAAAACAACCCCAAGCTAAGTAACATAATTGGTGTTATAATACTGCCGCATCTACCACACATCACCCAAGCTGTAGTTATAACACAATTATGCTAAATAGCCGCTTTCCCCAACGCACACATCCATTGCCGCATTCCCCACCACTCAATCATCGGTTATAAAAAATAAGTTAAAGAAACAGTTTAGTAGAGTATAGCACATTGTATTTTTGCAATCTCAAATATCCAATAAGCTATTCTTTAAAAGTCCTGTATAAGTAGCTTAATTATTAGCTATTTTATCAAATAACTAAATAATACGCTACCCATACAAACGCTCCGCCAGCCGCTTTAAATTACGTTTAAACTTATTTTTTAAGGCTTATTTCTCTGCATCCAACTAAAAGATTAATTCAACACCCTGTTTAGGTATAGGAGACAACGTTGCTACTTGGATAACCCGTTTTAAGATACTGCAGATCTAATTATATCACCAAGTTTGAAAAATATATTTTAAGGGGCTAATTTCAACGATATGTAGTTAATCAGCAGTTATTAAGCATACATATTAAACATTAATTCAACCGATTAGTGAGCAGAATAAAAAGTATGCAAATTTAATTACCTCCCTCTGCCAGCCGCATTTTTTTTGTCAAGGTCAAGTCGTTCCGATTTTGAAGGAAATCTCCACCTCAAAACATTTTACTTCCACAATCCTAATTATAGTTAGGTAGTATTTCATTCAAAAACCCTGACAAAAAAGCATCGGTATTAATACGGTCATTCTTTTTCTAATCCAGCTCAAAAAATAGATGAGCCATTAAATTCTAACAAGATGACTGAACTAAGCTACACAATCAAATCTCACAAAGCAGGAAAAACCTACAACCAACCACATTTTTACATCCAAAATAAGGGGAATCATAGCGGGAGAGCTCTTCACAATCCTATTCCTAATTGCTTCGTAGTTACTACAGATACAGAAAGACAACGAGAAGCATTATACTATTTATGCCAGTCTTTACAGGTAGGGCAATATTTTAAATTTTACATCATTGGGAGCGTTATTCCTTTCATTCGCATAGATGATATAAGGAAGGTGTTGAATACAGCAATAAGAAATTATGAGCAACAGCAATGGGAACTAAAAATCGTGAAGTTGATGCAAATAGCCATTTACGAAGATAATCTTAAGAAGCAGTTAGAAACTATTTCAGGTTTAAAAATTGCAATCCTGAGGTCCTAAATCAATCAAAATAAAAGGAGCTCCATCCTAATATTATCTATGATTTCCACCATCATATCAATAATCATTCTAAATTAACATATTGCATAGTTTTGATACTTATTTTATTTAAATTAGTTCCTGAAAAAATTGCACAATCAAAAAAGTAGACAAATATGAAAACTAATTTTATACCGATAATTAAAGGAGGATAAACTTATAAAATATTATTATATAACAAGTTAGCTGTAAGCGGAATCGAAACATTAGGTTTACAAACAAAAATTGAAAAATGAAAAAAGGTGAAATAATTGATTCTTTTAAAGATTATCCCGAAATTATTGAAAGTCCGATAGAAATGTTAAAAGCAAACTCCCAAATAATCATTTACGAGGGAGAATACATTTTAAAAGATGATAAAAATACGATTAAAATATCGGGGAAAATATTCTTTGATTGGCTACCTAGTTCTGGCGCTTTTTTTAGTGGAATTCCTTTAGACAAAGGTTTAGATACATTTAAGATTTTAAACGGTATAAATACTTATAAAATAATTGCAGATGATTTAGAATTTGGAGAAGGTTTTATTACTAATACAAATATCGAAAGTTTCAGCGGAGAATCTAAAATTAAGGGAGTTTTATCACAACAAGCAGTTTCTGGAGATAAATCGATTGCCGTTGATAAAGTAGTATTTGCAGTCCCAAACCTAAGAGAGTTCCACGGATTCACAGTAAAAAAGATAACAGATAATAATGTTTCAGTTTCAAAAGGAAGATTATTATTTGAGAATGACAAATACATTATAACTCTTGATAAATCTAATAAATACAAAAACCTAAGTGATGAATTAGAAGAAAATGGTGGATATATTCTACTCTATAGCGGAGAATTAAAAAGTAAAAAAGGACCAATTAAATTTGAAGAGTCAAAAGATATATTTCACTGCTTGAATACTTTTTTAACCTTTCTTAATGGTCGGAGAACTTCTGCTCTATTTATGAGTGGAATTTTTGAAAATAAAACAATGTGGTGTGATTACACAAATTATTTTGTTGATACTTTTAAAAATGTGACTTCTTGGCCTCAAAATCATTCAATATCAAAACTTAATGAAACTTGGGTGAAATTTAGCGAAATATGGAAAGATGTTGATGATAGAGATTTTTTAACATCAGCTATTCATTGGTATATTGAAGCAAATAACAATTCTGGATTTTCTGAAGGTTCAATTATAATGGCTCAAACCGCATTGGAATTATTATATAATTGGTGGATTATAGAAAACAAAAAGATAATTATCGGAAAAGATTCAGAAAATATAAATGCTTCAAATAAAATTCGATTATTGTTATCTCAACTAAATATAAATCATACAGTACCAATTGCATTTTCAAATTTACAAGCATTTATTGATAGTGAAAAGCAAATAATTGATGCTCCAGATGCTACTGTACAAATTAGAAATGCGATAGTTCATTCTCAAGAAGAGAAACGAAAAAAATTGAGTTCAATACATTACAAAGCTAAATATGAGGCATTACAATTATGTCTATGGTATATTGAAATGACTCTATTGAAAATTTTGGAATATGATGACAAATATTACAATCGAACATCAAGTGAGTTTATTAAAAGTAAAGCGATTGAATTTGTGCCTTGGTTGAAAAATTAAGATAAAAGCCTACAGCTAACAATGGCTAAAAAAAATTGCTCAATTCTTACAAATATGATATTTATAAAAAACAATTATATTACTTTAAACATCGGAAAAATACGGTTTCAAAACCGCAACTTTTCCTAGCCTAAACCGTTAGCTAAAATGGACTTTAACAAAAAAACTACTATGAGAAGAAATATTAAACTTTTACTATTCTGTTTATTACTTGTTTTTTTTACTAAAACAGCCCACTCACAATTTGACACTATTAGTTTGAGTTCATTAAAACTTAAAGGAACTATCCAAAGTATTAAAGATTATACATCTTCTGCTGAAGATAGTTTAGGAATAATAAATAATGGCAAATTATTATACGATGATGATGAATATAAATTTAAATTTGAGGATTATAGTGTTAAATCAAACTTTAATTTAAAATATGATATTTATGGTAATAATATTGAAAAGTCTGATCGTAATAGAAGCTCTATTTATTTTTTGTACAAACAGAATAAAATAGTTGAGAAGAATGAAACTAGATTTTATCAGGAAGGAAACGTTAATTTAAAATACATTTATTTATATAATAATGATGGAAATATTATAAAAATTACGATTTACAGAAATGAGATTTTATGGGAAAAACTAATATATGAATATAATGAAAATGGACTTCCTATTAGATTATACGAAATAGATGCAGATGGAGAAATTACCGAAAAAGAAGATTGGAAATATAATAAAAATAAAATATCTTCTAAAAATAAATATGGCGATTACCCAACGAAATACAACTATTTATATGATGAGAATGGAAAACTAATTGAAGAAACAACAACTCATACTTTTTCAGACAATTCTAAATTTAGATATACAAAGCGTTATGAATACCAAAATAATAAAATATTAAAAGAAGTTCATTTTAACGATAGTATTCAAACAGCTGTTAAGGATTATATATATAATGGATTAAAATTAGTTGAAACAATAAATATATTTTCAGGAAAGGATAATTCTCGTTTCATAAAAACGGTAACCGAATACAATGACGGTAAAACATCTAAAGAAACAATAGAAGATAAGGAGGAAACCGTTATCAAGGAATTCGATGAAAATGAAAATGTAATAAGATTATTTTATCAATTTAATAATAATAAAACAGATGAATATATTTATCAATATACTTTTGACGATAAAAAAAATTGGATTAAAATTATAGAATTCAAGAATACAATACCTACAAAAATAAGAAATAGAGAAATTGAATATTTTTAAAAATAGAGTAAGTTAACCTCATTGTTTTTGACAATTGAATGTTTGAAATTAATTGTAAACATAGAATAATACGAACTCAAAATCCACTTTAGCTAACACCTCATATAATTTATAATTACATTCGAACTAACATTAACGACAAACATTCAATAAGCGACTTACTGAAACTCTTATATAAAGCCCCACCCCTTTTATAATTTAGTTCGATATACTATTTAAGTTATGGGGTGGTGCACTGCTGAGAACCATTTATCTAGACTATATTGACTTATTCAATGAACCTTGTTTAATATTATAAGGAAGAACTCTAAGCTCCTATATATCTTTAATAAAAAAGAGGCGCAAAAACCCGGAATTACTCCAGCCTGAGTAATAGTATTACACTATTTACCGTGTTAATATCTATTTATAACTTGAATATCTTCATTTTTACTACTCTTAAAATTCAAAATACCAAAAAAAATTAAATTTTATATATGCGCAAAGCCACTATGCATAGAAGTGCCCCGGCAAATTTCAGGGAAAAGTGAAAGTGCGAGGGAGGATCTAAATAATTTTAAATAATTTATTTTTAAAAGTGAGGGAGAGTGTAGGTCCATTATTCTATAAATAAAAACTTGGGTTTTTTTATAATATAAAATTTGCAAATTATAACATTTCACTAAAATCTTCTGGTAATTCAGCATCAATATCTCTGAGGTATTTTTGTAAAGCAACCAGTGTAGAGTGGCCTGTTATTAGCATTAATTTATCCTCAGTTTCCAATTTGGAGTTCTCCTTTCTAAGTTCTCTATAAAGTTTAGAAATCGATGTGTGCCTAAAAGAGTAAACAGTATAGTCTGAACCTATACCTAATTTTTCCTTCACTTTATTGAAACGATTACCAAACCAAGTTCTTTTTCCCGACTCTTCACGCTTCCATTCTCCAACTCCATTCGGTGTAAATAGATAATGTTCAGGATTATTCAAATCTAATTTTTTAAGTTCATTAATCAATATAGCAGGAATAATTTTAGTCTTAAGCACTTTATTTTTTGCCCTAACAGTTAGAGTTTTATCTTTTAAGTTGATATCCTTAACCTTTAATCTAACAACTTCAATAGGGCGTAAAAAACTATATGAAACGAATTTCAGAAACAGTAGAAGTAATGGATCGCTAGTTTCTAATTCCTTATATATTTCATCAACTTTTGATTGAGAATACGTTTTATTTCTAATTGGTTTTGAAGTTAGTTTTTTTATTTTCTCTATGAAATTATATTCTATATAGTCGTTCTCTACTAGTACCGAAAATACTGCTGAGAGTTCTTGTCTGTAATTATTCCTGTTACTTGGACCCGAAGTTTTTAGTATATGATTTAAAAAATCAGTAACAATTTTCTTATCTATTGATTTGATATTAGCAACGTCTAGTCCTTTACCTTTCAAATATTTTTTAAATACATTTACTCTATTATTATAACCCTTATACGTGGTTGCACTAACAGTTTTTTCTTTCAACCCTAAAGCAAAATCTAATGCGCTGTTAGCAGAGTATTCATTTTCTATAGCTTCATTTTCATATGGAGAGTAACCATCTTTTAATAAATTTTCAAGTGTTTCTCTTAGAATATTGAATTTTTCAAGGCGTTCTTTTTTTGTTTTACATAGACTGTTGAATTTAGCAAAGATTGGGCTTTGCCTTACTAATTTACCAGTTTCAGGATGTCTGTATGAATAATAAACATACCAACGTTTAGTTAGGTCATAATCTTTACCTCCGTGGTAAATTTTTGGAATTGAATAATTCTTCTTCATTTTTAAACCGTATACATTTTCGTATTCAGTGCAAAGTAACTCTAAAATCTTAGACATAAAAAAAGTGCTTAAAGATATTTCTCTAAGCACCTGTTTTACTACTGTTTCGCCGACACCTTGTGTCTTTGTACCTCGAGCCGGGATCGAACCGGCACTTCCGTGAAGAAACTGGATTTTGAATCCAGCGCGTCTACCAATTCCGCCATCGAGGCATTCTTAATTGGATTGCAAATTTATAAATATTTTTCATCTAATTGATAAAAACTTAATGAAGTTATATAAATACTAC
>Ga0102852_1000254_pt1 | contig 10592 bp, 9 predicted proteins | sample Colrivmeta1370A3_FD_78436 | JGI IMG/M metagenome (GOLD analysis project Ga0102852, IMG submission 78436) | Estuarine microbial communities from the Columbia River estuary - metaG 1370A-3 | ecosystem: Environmental > Aquatic > Marine > Intertidal zone > Estuary | place: USA: Columbia River Estuary...
AAATAATATAAATAATATCAAAAATATTAAAATTACTCTCTCCTGTAATCACCCCTATCATTTAGGATGTTTTGTTAAATATCATCCTCATAAATGTAAACAAAAATGCTTCTTTTTTAAAGAATTTTTTAAAGAATCTTGTATTTTACCTTGTCCTTTATGTACTATACAAATAAATGATAAGGATATTTATTTAATTTCAAAAGAAATTTACAAATTACATGATATATTAAATACATTGAATAAAAAAACTAATATCCTTTTTTTTAAAGTCAAAATGTTACATTTTTCACTTTCTATTAAAAAAAAAATTACAAATATTAAATTAACAGAAATTTATAAATTTAACCATATTTGTATTTTATACGATGATCTTTTACAAATAAAAACACAATTATCCGATTATATCACACATTGTCAAGTTTAATTTTTTAAATAAAGTTCTTGTTATATTCTATATTCTATATGACTGTATCATTGTCATTTTACCATTATATACAATATAATAAAGATTTACAACAAGTTAAAGATTTTAATAACATGTTTAAAGATAAATTACCACTTTTACCACAAACTACAACTTCATCTAAAAGAATTATTAAAATATTGGAAATAGAATCTATCCTTGAATTTCAAGTTTTCTCAAATGTATTTAATGAATATTATAAATCTAAACTTCTTCATTAGGGTCATATTTAAAATATACAATATTATCAAAATCATAGAATAGAGTAGTATCACTCCTTTTATTTGACTCATAATAATCAGTACTTTCATTTATTAATGATACAAAACGTCTAATAAAAATATTAACATCCTCATTGTCAAATAATAATTTTAAATACGATTCTTCTAGTAATATAAAAATAGGTAGATTTTTTAAATGCATATTAAAAATTTTAAATAAACATAAATATAAACACCAAGCTACACAATAAACCTCACCTATTTTGTATTTTTCTATCTGATATATATAACTCTTTTCTTGAGTCATATATTCCTCTATATACGATGTTATCCATTTATATTCTTTAAATTTTGTTAACACTTCATCTTTTATATAATTCAATGATTTTTTAAATATTTGTTTATCTCTAACTGATATATTTCTACCTATACCAAATATACCCAAAGGTTCATATAATGATATTGTCTTAATATAACTATTTATAACTAAAACATTAAAGTGACCTATTGAATTACCCAAACTTATACAAATAGGTATAAATATTGTTTTAAATTTATCTATTTTATCTATTTTATCTATTTTATCCATTTGTGCACTTATACCATATCTATGCATATTTACACTACCATTATTTAAATTTATATGTATAATATCCTCACGTAATAGAGTTTTTATAATATCAGAATTATTTTTGTTATTTATTTTATTTATTGCATTTTGTAAAAAAAAAATAGCAACTTCTATATCTATTGGTCTATTGTATTTTTCATTAATTTCAATTGGTTTATATTTTTCTAAACGTAATGGATAAACAATCTCATTATCTTTTCTATTTATATTATCATAATCTTGCAGTCTTTCACTATATTTCGTAAGAATATAATCTACACCTTTTATATTTAACGTATACGGTAAATTATATATAGTATAATATCCTCCCATATCCTCATCTTTAATATACAATTCATCATCTTCTACATCATTAAAATCTACACCTTCCATAATAATATCAGTATCATCTTTCTCATTACTCATTTTATACTTATTATATAACTAATAAAAAAAATGAAATTAATTACATAAATTTTACATAAATACATAAATCATGTTTTCTAATTATAATAAAACTTCATTTGGTAATTTTGGAAATAATAATAATAATAATTCATTTGGTTTTACTAAACCTACACAAACATCAAATCCTTTCTCTACAACTACGCAACCACAACCTTTATCTACAACTACACCTTTCTCTACAACTACACAACCACAACCTTTCTCAACTACACCTTTCTCTACAACTACACAACCACAACCTTTCTCAACTACACCTTTCTCTACAACTACACAATCTTTTTCTACAACTACACAATCACAACCTTTCTCAACTACACCTTTCTCTACAACAACTACACAACCTTTTTCTACAAATACACAACCTTTTTCTACAAATACACAACCTTTTTCTACAACAACTACACAACCACAAACATCACAACCTTTCTCTACAACAACTACACAACCACAACCTTTTTCTACAAATACACAACCACAACTACAAACATCTCCTACCTTTACCGAAGGTAGATTGAAGGGTATACAAAAAAAAACTCTTGAATATTCAGATACTGTAAATAATTTATCATTTAATAATATTGATATTGTTCCAGTTTTTACAAATATAAACTCACAAGATGAAATCTCTTTTACTACAAAATTTACAAAGGATAAAAATTTATTATTACCAATTATTTCATTATCAGATAATATTCAAAATATTATTACATTAAATTTACTAGGAGGTCTTGGTATTTTTAAAAATAATGATTTAAAACAACAAATACATTTCATAAATACTTTAAAAAATCATGTAAAATTTATAGATGAAAATCCTATAACAATTTATTCTAATTCAAACTATGATGAAATATACAACACGTTTATACAATATTCTTGTGATTATATATCAGTTGTTGATGAAAACAATGTATTTTTAGGTTTTATTGTAAAAAACTATTTTGATTTATTTTCTACTAATAGAGATATTTTAGCACATCAAATAATGACACCATTAACTTATCTAAAACACTATAAAACATATGATTATAACTGGAGTAATTTATTAATACAAAATCCTGTTATGGATATTATTCATAATTTAAAATATTATCACTATATTCCAATATTAGATGATAATAATAAATTACATGGAGTTATTACTTTGAATAATATTAAAACATTTTATAATTTTAAAAACAAGTATATTACAGATAAAAAAGGAAGATTAATTACTGCTGTATCTACAATAATTTTTTCAGATTCTATCGAAAGAATTTCTTCATTAGTTGATTCAGGTCTGGATATTTTATTTATTAGAATAGATAATGCATATAATAATGTTCTTTTTAATACTATTAAAGATATAAAAACTAAATTTCCTCAATTACAAATTATCGTAGGAAATGTTCATTCTATAGAAGGATTTACATCATTATGCGAAATAGGTGTAGATGCTATTTCTTTAGGTGATGGAACAGAATTTGGACAATTCTCCTTATTAAAAGAATGTTCTAAATTATCAAATACATATAATGTTTCTATTATTAATAATAGCGGAATACCTACGCAAAATAATAACATTTTTAAATCATTCGTTGCTGGAGCTCATTCCTTTTTAATCGAAAATGATTCTTCTTTTAATCATAACATTGCAGATGTATTACAAATTATAAGAAATGGTCTCTTATCATTAAACGTTTTAAATATAAATAATCTTCATTCTATATTGGCATCAGTTAATATAATTTTAAATAATTAGATACATCTACCTTACAGAGCTGTCTATTTCGCCAAGGTACCTTATAATTACGCAAATATACGTATTTTTTTTTATTATTATACAGAATTTTAAAAAATAAAAATATTTGTTTATAATATAACTAATGATTGAAAATTTTATCTCTAATTTGTTTGGTGGAAAAGTCTATAAAAAATCTAACAAAAAACTATCTGTTAGAAAGTCTAAAAAATCCTCTCGAAAACATTCATCTCCTTCATTACGAGCTTCTAAATTAACACTTGGAAGTAAGAAAATGGGACGTAATGGAAAAATGTACCAAGTCGTCATGAAAGGAAATAAATACGCATGGAAAATCTGCAGAAAAGGATCATGTATTGGTGCTCAACAAGGTCCTTCTCCTTTAGTAGGAAAAGCTTCAGGTGGTGCTAAACGACGAAAGTCAAAGAAACGATCTTCCCTTAAGAAACGATCTGTCAGAAAGTCTTACAAGAAACGTTCTTCCCGCAAAATGAAGGGTGGTGCTAAAAAACGTTCTTCTCTTAAGAAAAAGTCAAAGAAACGATCTTCTGTCAAAAAGTCCCGCAAAAGACGTTCTTCCCGCAAAATGAAGGGTGGTGCTAAAAAACGATCTTCTCTTAAGAAAAAGTCAAAGAAACGATCTTCCCTCAAGAAACGATCTTCTGTCCGAAAGTCCAGCAAAAGACGTTCTTCTCGCAAAATGAAAGGTGGTGCTAAAAAACGTTCTTCTCTTAAGAAAAAGTCAAAGAAACGATCTTCTGTCCGAAAGTCTCGCAAAAGACGTTCTTCCCGCAAAATGAAGGGTGGTGCTAAAAAACGATCTTCTCTTAAGAAAAAGTCAAAGAGAGTCTCTAAGAGAAAGTCCCCTAAAAGAAAGTCTAGCAAAAGACGTTCTGCTCGTAAAATGCATGGAGGAGATGAATCTTCACTTTAAATAAATCCTTGGATAATTTTCAAATAAATTTAAACAAAAACTATTTGTTTAAATTATAAAAATTATAAAAATATATACCTTGCTTAATCTTGAAATTATATTTAAAATAATCCCTCGCCAGCCCATGTCATATTATGAACAGTTACTTTGTATGTTTTATTATCAACCTTGACAAATGTCGAAAATATATGAAATCCAAGTGCAGCTAGTAAAAGTTGTACGATTTCTAAACCTTTTTTATATATTAAATCTTTTCTATTTCCAGATTGATCTGGTATTGTACATTGATTGTAAATTGTATCGAATTTAACAGGGTCTGTCACATCCTCTGTGAAAAAATAAAATTCGTAATCAAAATCAAATACACTGTTTAAACTCATTATTGCGTTTATAATTACACAATAAATAAAATATACATAATAAATGAAATAAACGCTTATAAAACATAAAATGAAAAAAATAGCACTTTATTAGACGGTAAGGTATTATTTAAATTAAACTGTCCATTTTTGTGGGCCAACAATTTGATCTGAGGTTACCTATACCAATAGTTTGTTGTATCATTACTGGACATTTCGTTCCAGGTTTACAATCTTCAAGTTCTATATGATCTTTACCTAATATATGCCCACATTCGTGAAAAATTAAATACGTACGATATTCATCTAAAGATAATTTTGATTTATAACTACCTTTTTTCCACTTTTCCAAATTTAAATACACTGTATTAGTGGAGGTGTCGGCACAACTTAATCCACTAAAATTACAGACTTTTTTAATTGTTTTATTAGGAACTATTGTTATAATAAAATCAACGTTTTGATATGGATTATACTTGAAATTATATCCAAATTTTCTCCAACCACGTCTATCATTTAATGTATCAACTATTTTATTAATTATTAATGATTCTCTTAAATTAAGAGATTGAGGTATTTTAATATCGTACGTATAATATTTTTTCATATGATATTAAACAATATTTTTTTTAATGTTCAAATTCGCGCAATTTAAAAAGATATTTTCTCATCTTTAAATAGATGTCACTAATATATTATGATAAAGCTACAGCTATAGAAGAATCTACAAAAAATAATACATTAGTATGTAATAATAATATAGTAGAATATTTTACTACTAAAAATTATACAAGTTTCTTTAAAATAATAAAAAATAGCACAAATAAACATTTTTATGAGTTTATATCATCTAAAAAACCCGTATCGTTTTACTACGATATAGAAATTTATAAAAAGGATAATGATGATAGTATTAGCAATAACAAAGTTGAAAAAGATTATTTTTATGATTATAAAGAAATATTAGATGAATGTATAGAATCTGTAGAAAATACTGTAAAAAAAGTTTATTCTAATATTCTAATAAAACGTATTATATTAGAATCGCATTCAGATATAAAAAAATCATTCCATATTATCTTACGTATACAAGATTTAGACGATGACTCTAAAGAAATAGCTTTTAAAGATGTACAACAAATTAAATCATTATATAAAAAATTCAAACTAGATAAATATAAACAACTTAATAAATATATCGTAGATCCATCCGTTTATAGAGAAGGTCTTTTTAGAACATTCATGAGTACTAAAAGTGGAGAAATAAGACCCCTCTTAAAATCATGTTACAGTGATGATTTTAAATCAATCGAAACATTCGTTGGGTATTTACCAAAAAAATATAAAATATACGACCCTGTAGTTGAAAATGAAGTTATCGATGTTAATGTAGAACAACGCGCAGAACATATAGAACATATAGAACATATAGAACATATAGAACATAGAGATATTCTTGTTGTAAATATACCAGAAGAATTAAATGAAAACGATAAAGAAATTATTAAAAAATTTATACAAATAGAATTTCACCATTTCCCTAACAAAATAAGAGAGGTCTTTATCGATAAAAGTCACAATTGCATTGTTGTATCACTTATAGAAAGATATTGTCCATTCTTAAATAGAGAACATAGAGGTAATAACCAATATGTTTTAATAGATACATGTAGCGCTAAACAAAAATGTCACAATGTAGAATGCAATTTAGATAAATATAACGAAATTAAAATAAAAGACTTTCCTAAAGAAATTAATGAAATTATCAAAAAATGCTTAAAAGTAAATAAACAAGAACTAGATCTTATAGATAATGCCATTATTGAATGCAAAAACTATATCAATGAAAATTTTGATAAAGATATTAAAGAAGTACGTTTCGATCGTAAAGAAATGATTTTTAGAGGAAGCGTCGCAGATAAAAATCTTGTAGGTATATTAAAAGGAAAATGCCCCGAATGTAACGTAGAACATCATATCAGCGATAATGGTTATTGCCTCAAGTGTAAAGTATGTCAAGCTGTATTTCCTAAAACACAAATTATACCATTAGATGATCGATATAAAACACTTAATAGCTTCTGGATGAACTATAATCAATTGGTTAATCATGGAACTATTAACAATATCATTAATATCTATAATAATTCAGAAATCGATTTCAGCTGTGATATAAAATTAGATAATAATATCTTTAAAAATAAAGAAATTACGAATATTGTTAATCAAGTTTTAGATGGACATAAAATAACAATGATTTCTAAATTACTCTTTGTTATAAATAAAGATTTCGTTTATTCTAAAAATAATTGGTACAATTTTAATGGATCTATTTGGAGATGCGATAATGATAATATAGAAATGAAAAAGTCAATCATGGATTTATCTAAACTTTTTGATAAAATTAAAACACATTACGATGATAAAAAAACAGATGAAACTACAATGACTTTAAATAAAAATATTAAAAGCTTGATTAATAAATTTCATAAACCTGGATATCAAGATGATATTATTAAGGGTGCCAAGATTTACAATAATGATGAAACATTTGTATCTAATTTAAATAGTAAAAAACATATTGTACCTTTTACAAATGGAGTTTACGATTTACTTGAAAAAAAATTTAGAACAACAAAAAAAGAAGACTATATTAATCTTACTATGAATTACGAATACTCTTCAGATGCAAAAAATCCAGAAGTTTATACGTTTTTAGAACAAGTTTTGCCAAATAAAGGAGTTAGAGATTATGTTTTAAAAAAAATGAGCGAATGCTTAAATGGTGATATACCTAATACTTATTTTTTAATGTTTATAGGTGATACTGGCGCAAATGGTAAAAGTCAGCTTCTTAATCTTATGAAATTAACTATGGGCGAATTTGGTGAAAAAGTTGAAGTAACACTTTTAACTCGTAAAAGAAATAACGCAAACGAAGCAAATACTGAAAAAATTAAATTAATGCATAAAAGATTTGCATTTTTAAGTGAACCTGAAGATGGAGAAAAAATTAATATCGGTCTACTAAAAGAACTCACTGGTAGTGAAGAAATTGTAGCAAGAGGACTTTATCAAGAAGCAATGTCATTTGTTATGGAAGCTAAACTCTTTTTAGCATGTAATGAATTACCAGAAATTAAAGGAGAAGATACAGCTCTTTGGAGACGTATTCGTGTTATCGATTTTCCTTCTCGTTTCGTAGATGATCCCAAAGAATCTGGCGAATTTAAAATTGATAGAACTCTTCCTTCTAGAATGAGAGAAGACGCATCGTGGAGACAAACATTTGTAAATATTCTTATTGATTATTATTTCAAAGATATTAAAGAACCAATCGAAGTACAAGTTAAAACAAACGAATATAGACAAGAAAATAATGAGTTCTCTAATTGGTTAGATGAAAATATCGAAGAAAAAAAGGGTGGCGTTCTTAAATTAAAAGATGTTTGTGAATTATATATCGGTAAACCTAAAATATCACCACGCGTATCTAATAAACATAAATTAGAAATAGAAAAATATATTAAAGCCAAATACAAAAATATATTAGAAAAATATAAAGATTCCAGTTATAACGGTGAACGTTATAAAGGATGGGTAGGTATACAAATTAAGGAAAATCAGTAATTAATATGTTTAGTCAAGAATAAATCCAACTATCACCTTTCTATATAATAAAAACAAATTGTATAATACAACAGCTAAATATAATAAACCAAAAATCCTTGATCTTCTATTTCCAGTGTATAAATTTATAGAATTCACTACAATAGCAATAACAGCATTTACAATAACTAATACATATTTAAAACTTTCTATTTCTAACAATTTTCCAGTATTATCTGATTTTAAAATTGTTAAAAGACTCATTTATATATATACAAAATAATATTTAATTTTTAAAAATTACATTTTAAATATTTTATTTAAAAATAATTTTATTTATTATATAAACACGGTACTAATGTGTGGGATATTTGCATTAATTGAACAAAATAAAGTAAATCTTGATCCAGAAAAGGCAGAAGATGTTTTTAAAAGTTATAAATCTACTATATCTTCTGTTTATTCAGAATTAAATCATAGAGGACCAGATTCTAAAGGAAATAATCTTATTATTGATCCAAACTTTAAAAAATCTGTATTAATGTTGCATTCAAGATTAAAAATATGCGGCGATGATACAACACAACCACTTGTAAATAATGATAATACTATCTATTTAATCATTAATGGTGAAATATTTAATTGGAAAGAACTTCAAAAGGAATTAAATTATACTTGCACTAAATCAGACTGTGAAATTATTTTCCCATTATATGAAAAATATAAAAATGACCTTGATACATTTTTTAATAAGATAAATGGACAGTTTAGTTTCTTTTTATATGACCTCGAATCACAACACGTACTTATTGGTAGAGATAGAATTGGAGTAACACCTCTTTATATTGGAATTAACGAAACTGAAAATAGATTTGTAGTATCATCTGAATTAAAATGTTTGCATAAAGATTTAGTCACAAATATTCAAGTTTTTCCACCTAGAAAATACATTTATGCTAATGTTAATATCGATTCTACTAATTTTACAAATTTTTACCGTAATTATATCGATTTTAATGAAAAATATAAAGAAATTACACAATTTAATGAAAATGACCTAGTTAAAAATAAAAATATAATTACAGAAATGATTAGAACTAAATTAACAAATAGTGTAAGATTAAGATTAAAAGATATTGTCTTGAATGATCAACCTGAATTTGGAGTACTTTTGTCTGGAGGTTTAGATAGTAGTTTAATAGCTTCTTTAGTTGTCTCATTAGCAGATGAAATGGGATATACTAAACAGATTAAAACTTTTAGTATTGGCGTTGATAAAAATGTACCAGACCTAGTTGCAGCAAGAGAAGTTGCTTCATTTTTAAACACAGATCATCACGAATATTACTTTTCTATTAAAGAAGGACTAGATAGTTTAGAAGATGTTGTACTTTATACAGAAACTTATGACTCTACCTCTATTAGAGCTAGCACACCTATGTACTTGTTGACTAAACAAATTAAACAAAATTTTCCAAATCTTAAAGTTTTGTTTTCTGGCGAATTATCAGATGAATTATTATGTTATCTTTACGGAGCTAACGCACCTTCTGAAAAAGATTTTCAATTAGAAACATTGAAATTAGTAAACAATGTTCATCAATTCGACTGTTTAAGAGCGAATAAAACATGTATGGCAAATTCTATAGAAGTACGTGTTCCATTTACAGATCCAGATTTTGTTAGTACTATACTTTCTCTACATCCTAGATGGAAATCATTTGGAAATGTTCCAAATTCATTTAATAAAATGGAAAAACAAATTTTAAGAGATTCCTTTAAAGGATACCTCCCAAATTCTATACTATATAGAAAAAAAGAACAATTTAGCGATGGTGTTAGTGGATTTAATGGAAAAGAAAATAATTGGATTGACGCATTAAAAGATTTCTCAAATAATGCATTTACAGACTCTCAGTTTAATGAAATTAGTAAAACATATACGTACCTTACACCAAACACAAAAGAACAACTTTATTATAGAATACTCTTTCATAAAATATTTAAAAATATACATGAAAGCTCTCAAACTACAGTTTATTATTGGGAACCTAATTGGTCAGATTCAAAAGACCCAAGTGGTAGAGTACAAACATTCTGGACTAAAAATTAAGCTTTAATTTAATTTACTTTTTAATTTTACGTTTTTAGATTACATCATTAGAAAGAAAAGACAACTAATAA
>Ga0102852_1000261_pt1 | contig 10464 bp, 7 predicted proteins | sample Colrivmeta1370A3_FD_78436 | JGI IMG/M metagenome (GOLD analysis project Ga0102852, IMG submission 78436) | Estuarine microbial communities from the Columbia River estuary - metaG 1370A-3 | ecosystem: Environmental > Aquatic > Marine > Intertidal zone > Estuary | place: USA: Columbia River Estuary...
AACATTAATAAATTATGTATCAGATGTTGTAAATGCAGGTGATAAGGCAATGCTAACACTAAGGCACGCTCTTAGACAGAAGATTGATTACGCTATATTAGATGCTGAGAGACATAATCAAGCTATAGCAGCTAAAGGTTTTATTGTAAATGCTGTAATGGATTTAAATAAGTCCTTAGCAGATTTAAGAGCAAAGAGGGATGAAGGTAACTTAGACCTATCAGATAAGGAGTTTAAATTAGGATATCCGGAGAAATTTTCAAAGGATGAAAAATATAAAGTTAATAAGTATTTTAAAGATTGGTACAACGAGGAAACAGATGGTGTAAATATTTGCCCTTACTCAACAATAGGTGAGACAATAATTTTACAAGATTTACATATAACCCTTCCACAAGTACCTAAGGATAAAACAGAAATACTTTTCCACGACCTCCCTAAAAAAGAGCAGTATTGGAGAAGGCAGGATGTTCACGAAGCTATAAACCCTGATAACGTTGAGCTTTGGGATGATTATATAAAAGAGGAATATAGAAGGAGAAGGGAAGGTCTTTGGTTTTATAATAACGGTGTTCCTGTATATATAACAGGGCATCACTACTTTGCATTACAGTGGTGTACGATGTTAGATAATGGTGGTCTTATGGACTTCCGTTACGCACAATTGAATATGTTTTATCACATACAAGCTTGTATTGTAGATAAAAGATGCCTAGGTCAGTTATTTGTAAAGTCTAGACGTACAGGGTTTACATATGCAGTATTAGCAGTTCTGCTTAATCAATCAACTACTACGGGTAATGGAAAGTATGGTATGACATCTAAATCAGGGGATGACGTTCAAGAAGCATTTGATAAATTCTCTTATATGTTCTTGTCTTTACCATTCTATTTTAGACCTGTTGTGAGAGGTAAAGAGGATAGCCCTAATGAGCTTTTCTTTGGCAAACCATCTAACAACTCCAAGGAAGCTAAAAAAGCTCGTAATACAGGTGTAAAAGACTATTTAAACACTAATGTAGACCATAGACCAACAAAGAATGATTCTTATGACTCTGTTAAGTTAGATGGGTATTTAGGTGATGAGGCAGCAAAATGGATGAAACCTCATGATTATATTGTCCATTTAGGTATGGTAGCACCTACTATGATGCCAAACGGTAGGGTAGTTGGTAAAGCTTACATAGGTTCAACAATGGGTTCAAGAGCAAAAGGTGGTGACCAATATGTAGAATTAATATACGGTTCTATGGTTAAGGATAGAAACGAGATTACACAAAAGACTTCAACAGGTCTTTACATGTATTTTCTACCTGCACAAGACAACATGGAAGCTTATACAGACAAGTATGGTTTCTGTCACACTGAGAAGCCTAAGAACAAAACATACAACATTCATGGTGAGTTAATTATAAGAGGTTCTATTGAGTACCTTTTAGCAGTAGAAGACCAAAAGAAGAAACAATCAGATAAAGCACTTAATGAGCAGTTAAGGACTTACCCAAGGACTCTAGAGCACGCATTAAGAGATGAAGACTCTCAATGTGTATTTAATATAAATAAGTTATATGAGCAGATAGACGAGAATGATAGAACACCAAATGAAACTCTTTATACAACAGGAAACTTTAGGTGGAAGGATAATATCCCTGATGGAGACGTAGAGTTCTACCCTAATGATAAAGGTAGGTTTAAGATATCTTGGTTACCTTCAAAAGTAGATGATACAGAGCATTTAAGAAATAATGTTAAGAAGGTTGGTGAATTATATTTTCCTTTAAATCTAGAGTGTGTAAGATTTGGGTGTGACCCTTTTTCATTAAAATCAACACATGGTAAAGGCTCTAAAGGAGGTCTTCATGGCAAGACTATAATTAATCCGGAAGGTGGAGCTCCCTCAAATAAGTTTGTATTAGAGTATCTAGCTAGACCTGCAGATGAGACAGTATTCTTTGAGGATGTAATAATGTGTTGTAGGTTCTATGGAGCACCTATATTAGTAGAATCTAACAGAATAGATTTACTAAGACATATGAGAAATAGGGGTTATAGAGGGTTTGCAATGGATAGATTAGATAGACCTAAAAATAAATTAAATCCTAATGAAAAGGAGTATGGTGGTCAGGTAATGTCAGGTAAAGATATACTAGATTCACATATGAATGCTATAGGTTTATGGGTTGAGCAGTATGTAGGTATATACAACGATGCTGAAAAGCTTGTAAGACCTATTGGAGAGATGGGTGATATGCCATTCCAAGAAACATTAAAAGATTGGTTATCATTTAACCCCGATAAAAGAACAGAATATGATGCAACAATATCTAGTGGGTTAGCTATAATGGCTTGTCATACTGAGAGATATAGGGGAACTAAAGAACCACCAAAAAGAACACACGTAAAATCACTTCTTAAAAAATATAATAATAAGGGTTCAGTAAGCTCACAAGTAATAAAGAAAATTAGTAATTATGCAAAATAAAAAGTTGTTAAATAAAACATCTTACCCTAATCCACTTGCTCCGGATGAGGAAAAAATACAGGATGAGTATGGGCTTAAAATGGGTAAAGCCATTGAATATGAATGGTGGAATAGACCGGAAGAAGGTAATTCTAACTTTTATGATAAGAGGGATATCTACCATAATTTAAGGCTATATGCTAGAGGTGAGCAAGATACTAAATTATATAAGGATTTAATTACCGGAGGTGATGAAGAATCTTATAGCAATTATGATTGGAGACCTCTTCAAATTATACCTAAGTTTGTAAAGCTTCTATCTAATCAAATGACAGAAAGATTGTTTGACATAAAGGCAGATGCTGTGGATAAGTTTTCAACAGATTTAAAAGATGACTACAAAAATAATTTACAAAATCTAATGGATACACTTCCTGTAATGAAAGCTGCAGAAAGAGAATTAGGAGTAAACGTAGTGCCTGATGGTTTAGAGGATAGCATACCTGATAATGAAGAGGAATTAGATTTATTTATGAAGCTTAAGTACAAACCTGCTATAGAAATTGCAGCAGAGGAAGCCCTTAAGTTTACTTTAGATTTAAATGATTATGATGAGACACAAGCTAGAGTTATAGAGGATATAGCTACTTTAGGTATCGGTGGTATAAAACATAAGACAGACCCTACAAAAGGTATAATTGTGAATTGGGTAGACCCTGCAGATTGTGTTTATTCATTTCCTAAACATAGAAACTTTAAGGATGTACACTACTACGGAGAGGCAGAAAGAATAACAGTAAATGAGCTAAAGAGGATATCTAATGGAAAATTCACTGATGAGCAACTTCTAGATATTGTAAAAGGCACTTCTGAGTGGAATAAGTACCATAACACAGGTAATACAACTAGCTACAAAGAAGATAACTTAGGTGGTGTAATGGTAGATATACTTAATTTTACATTTAAATCTACTAAGACATTATCTTATAAGAAAAAATATCAAGCTAATGGTGGTTTTAAAATGACTAAGAAAGAAAGTACATTTACAAAACCTAATGGTGGGTATGAGGGCTATGATGTAGCTAAGAAGGTTATTGATGTGTGGTACGAAGGAGTATTAATTTTAGGTACTGAGTATATATTCAACTACAAGTTATGTGAGAATATGATTAGACCTAAAGGTAACCTAAATAAAACATTACCTAACTACTTATTCTATGCACCTGATTTATATCAAAATAGAACTAAGAGTTTAGTTGGTAACATCATACCTTACGTAGACCAAATGCAACAGATACACATTAAGATTCAACAGCTTATAGCTAAGGCTAGACCTAATGGTGTGTTTATAGATGTTGATGGTTTATCTGAGATAGCATTAGGGGATGGTAGTTTCTTAACACCACTAGAGGTTATTAAGATTTATGATGAAACAGGTAACGTATTAGGTACTTCTAAGGATTATTCCGGAGAATATAACTATGGTAAAGAACCAATAAGAGAGCTTAAAAATGGTATAGTAGATGGTTTAGATAGGTTAATAAGTGCTTATAATCACTATCTTAACTTATTAAGAGATGCTATAGGTATGGCACAAGGAACAGATGCTTCTGCACCACACCCAAAAATGGCTGTAGGTGTACAGGAACAACTAGCTTCAAGTTCAAATACAGCAACTCGTCATATACTAGATGCTGTACTTAATATGACAGAGAGGTTGGGAGAAAGTTTATCACTAAGGTTAACAGATATTTTTGAGTACTCTGATTTAAAAAAGGCTTACATAAATGCTATTGGTAGAATTAATATGCAAACGCTTGAGGCTCTTAAGCAATATCACTTACATGACTTAGGTATTATAATTGAATTAAAACCTGATGCTCAAGAAAAACAATTCCTAGAACAAAACATACAAGCTGCCTTAGGAAAGGATTTAATTACACTGGATGATGCAATAGATGTTAGAACTATTTCAAACATTAAATTAGCTAATCAATTACTTAAGACTAGAAGAGCTAAACGAGAGAAATTAAGAAATGAGGCAGAGCTTGCTAAGATTGAGAAGAATAATGAAGGTCAACTAAAGTTACAACAATCTGCAGCACAAGCTAAACAACAAGAACTACAAGCTGAGATGCAAGCTAAGCTAGCTGAAATTCAAGCTAAGACTCAAGGTAAAATTCAAGAGATTGGTGCAGAAGAGCAAGCTAAGATGAGGTTAATGGAAAAAGAATTTCAATATAACATGACGCTAAGAGGAGCTGAGCAAGATGTTCTTAACCAACATAAGCAGTATGATAACGATAGAAAAGATGCTAGACAGAGAGAGCAAAACACTGCTTCATCTAAGATAGCTGAACAGAAGCAGTTTAACAAGCCTGCTATGAATTTTGAATCTGCAGAGGATACAATATCAGGAAGTATTGGTATGGAAGATGTAGATGTTAAGTAAAAACAGACCATACAAAAAATTTTGTATATTTGCAACATAAATTAGTTAAATAAAATATAAAACATATTATGAAGATAGGAGGATATAAAAACAATCCTAACTCAGCTCAAGAAATTGATTTGAGTCCGGAAGTTCAAAATACAGGCACAGATACTGAAACAAGTGCACAAGCATCAACTGCAGTAGAAAAACAAGTGCAAGAACCTGCTAGTCAACCTGAGATTCAAGATACCTCATTAGAGATTCAAGAGACAGGGCAATTTGACAAACCAATAGAAACTGAAACTACCAAGAAGGTAGAAGATGATAAAAGTTCTTTGAATACCCAAGAAAAACCTGCAGCTACCACTAAAGAAGTAGAGGCTAAAGAGGTTGATAAAAAAGTAGAGATTAGCGATGAGCAATACCTTAAATACTTAAGCGAGAAGCTAGGTAGAGAGGTTAAAAGCTTAGATGACCTAAAGACTGCTGAAATTAAAAACCCCTTAGATGCCGACCCTTATTTAAAACAACTAGCTGAATGGAGAGATAAAACAGGCAGACCTATTGAAGATTGGATAAAGTTCCAAAAGGATTACACTAAGGTGTCCGATGCTGATGTTGCAAGAGAGTTTCTGCAATTACAATATCCGGAATTAACATCTGAGGAAATTGATTTTGAGCTTAACCGTAAATATATTTCATCTGAGGATGACTTCAATGAAGACAAGACACTTAAGAATCTAGAGCTTAAAAAACTTGCATCAAAAGGTCGTAAAGAGTTACAAAAATTAGTTTCTGATTTAGGTAGCCCTAACCCTGTAAATTACACTCCTGAGGTTCAAAAGGATTTAGAATTAGCTAAGAGTTATAAAGAAAGCGTAGAGAAAAATAAGTTGTCAACGAAAGTTTATACTGAAAATATTGTCGCTAAAGCCTCCGAGTTAAAATCTATTAAACTAGATTTAGCAGAGGGTGTATCGCTTGACTATAAATTGCCGGAAGGCTCTGATAAGAGTTTGGTAGATATTATTCAAAATGCACCTCATTGGACAAATGAGGATGGAAGTTGGAATCACCAAAGTATTGTCAGAGATACTGCAATCATATCTAACTTTGAGAATATGCTAAAGATTGCTTACGAGCAAGGTAAAAACTCAGGAGTAGATGGTGTGATTAAGGAGGCTAAGAATACAACATTGGATAACAGGTCTACATCAGATTCTGCTTTACCAAACCAATCAAAAGGTATTCAAATTGAAGGTCTTGAAAACTATTTAGGTAATAGAGGAATGAAAATCGGTAGAAGATAAAAAAGTTCAAAAACAACAATATAAATTTTTAAAAAATGGCATTAAACGCAACACCAAGTGCGAAGGTAACACCAACTTCAACAAAGGCAGTACTTAAAACTAACTACATCTCTTTGTTTGACTACACAAGTCAAGAAGCTCCGGAAACTCATGACGAAATCGCTACCATCTATGGTAAGCAGTCTGTATCCGGTATGCTTTACATGTTAGGTGCAGAATCAGGATTCGCATCAGATAAATATATTTGGACTGAGGAAGGTCGTTTACACACAGTGTACAATGATGTAACTCGCTCAGGGAGTGTGTTCACAAAAGCAGGACACGTATTTAGATTAAATGAAACAGTTCACATCTCAGATGCAACTGTAAAACGTAGAGGTATCATTACAGCAATTGATGATGCAGCAGGTACTTTCACAGTAGCTCCTTACAAATCAGCAGGTTTTACTGCTTTAGGAACTTCTGCATTAACAGTATTTGTTGATGGTTCTGAATACCGTAAAGGTACTAATGGAGCTCAAGGTTCATTAGAAACTGATTTCACAATCTTAGACAACAAGCCAATCATCTTGAAAGATAAGTATGAAGTTAATGGTTCAGATGCTACTCAAATTGGATGGGTTAAAACATCTAATGGTGGGTACTTATGGTACTTAGAGTCTGAAAAAGACACAAGACGTAGATGGGAAGATAGATTAGAAACAGCACTTATCTTAGGAGAAAGAGCTGAGAATGGTTCAGATGCTCAGTCTGCAGGTTATGATGGTACAGAAGGTTTCTTCGAAGCTGTTCGTGATAGAGGTAATACTTACCAAGGAATCATGAGTGACCTTGCTGATGTTGATACAGTTGTAAAACGTTTCGATGCTCAAGGTAAGATTCAAGATTACATGTTCTACGTAGATAGAGACCAATCTTTAGCTATTGACAACTTGTTAGGTACTTTAAATGCAGGTCATGCTGATGGTATATCTTACGGTATGTTTGATAACAAAAAGGATATGTCTGTAAACTTAGGTTTCAAAGGTTTCACTAGAGGTTCTTACAACTTCTTTAAAACTGATTGGAAGTTACTTAATGACCCTACTCTTTTAGGAGCAGTAGCTGCAGCAGCAGGTAAAATTCGTGGAGCTTTAATTCCTGTAGGAACTAAAGAAGTTTACGAAGGTGAGTACAACGGTAAGGGTAGTGGTGAGAAAATCACAGTACCATTCTTACAACAAAAGTACAGAGTAGCCGGAGCAGAAAACAGAAAGTACAAAACTTGGGTAACAGGTACTGTTGGAGGTGTTTACACTGATGACGAAGATGTTATGAAAGTTCACCACTTATCAGAAAGAATGCTTTGTACTACAGGTGCAAACAACTTTATGCTTTTCGAAGGAGCATAATAGTAATATTAATACTAATAGGGAGAGGAGATAAGTCTTCTCCCTATTTTTTTTTACACTAAAATTTTAATTTAATATAGAATATAATGGCAAAGGCAACTACAGCAGCTTCTAAAACTGCAACAAAATCAACACCTAAATTTACAGCTAAGGAATATCGTTTAGCTGATGACCGTTCCGGTCTAACGTTTATCTTAAAGACAGGTAAACAAAAAAACTTATTAATATTTGATGAGGATAAAGGGATTAGCAGACCAATCAGGCACTGTCCTAATGAAAAAACTATCTTCGCAGATGAACAATCAAATTTTGCTTTAGTAGAACCTATCATATTCACACATGGATACCTAGAGGTATCTCGTGAGTCTCAGATAACACAGAAGTTTTTAGATTCACACCCTGATAATGTAATCAATGGTGGTGTATGGTTTGAAGAGGTAAATGATGAAAAAGAGGCAGAAGCTGATTTAAAAATTGATGACTTAAAAATAGATTTATACAACGCAGTTCGTAAGAAATTAAATGAACAAGATGGTGTGTATGAGCTAGAGGCAGTAGTAGCTGTTTTAGAAAACTCAGTAGCAGAGGCATCAGGAATGTCTCCTCAATCTTTAAAAAGACGTATCTACCAAGAGATAGAGTCAAATCCTTTATACTTTGCAGATGATAACTATAATGTTACCATCTTTGAGGATGATTATATAAACAGAAAGTATTTTGTACTTCGTGCTATAAAAGAGGCTATCATTAAGAAATCTCCAAATGATAAATCAATGGTTTGGGTAAAGGATAATAAAATGATTGTTACAGCACCTAGAGGTTTAGAGTTAGTTGAGCACTTCGCTGACTTCTTAGGTACAGAGGAAGGAATGTTAGTAGCTGAGGAAATAAAAAGACGTAGCTAAGATATCTTATTAACCAAGAGTTAAAAAAGAAATGAAGACCCTACAATTATTTGTGGGGTTTTTTGCTGCTTCCTAATTTTTAGTATCTTTGTAACACTTAAAACATAAATAATGATAGATACAATTTATAAGGTATTGCTAACAATACTTAATAAGGAAAACCAAGGATATATATCACCCGAAGAGTTTAACCTGTTAGCAATCAACGTGCAAAACGAAATTTTTAGGTCTTATTTTAATGATGAGAACCAAGCTAAAAATAAAGCAAATAGAGGTCTTACAAACAGGGGTTATGGTAACCAAGCATTCCATATTAGACAGGATATTGGAAAATTTGCTGTATCAGCTGACATAGCTGTTGCTGCAGGTTTACTAACATTACCATCAAATCTATACAAGCTAGAGGATAGAGGTATAACAACTAGTAGTGGAATACCTGTTGATGAGGCTGAGAGGGGTACTATCTCAACATTATTAAGAACAGAGTCAGCACCTACAGAGCTTTACCCTGTTTTTGAAAACAATGGTAATACATTAAAAATATATCCAAATACAATAGATAATGTAAATGTTAGGTACATAAGAAAACCTTTAGACCCTAAGTGGACTTACACAATAGTGGCTAATAAAGAGATGTATAACCCTTTTAATGGGTCTTTTCAAGATTTTGAGTTAGATTATTCAGAGTTTTCAAATATAGTTCTTAGAATGCTTTCTTTGTTTGGTCTTAATTTAAGAGAGGTAGAGGTAGTACAAGTAGCAGAAGGATTAAAGGATAAGATGAATTTAAAAGATAACTAATAATGCCAATAAATATTATACCATCAGCAGATTACTATGCAGATGAAACTCTTCATGGTAACTACCAATTTATAACATTAGAGGATGTTGTAAACAATTATATAATGTCAGGGCAGGATGATGATTTTACATCAAATGTCTCTAGACACCAAGTGCTTTTTCAAGCACGTAGAGCCTTTAGAGAGTTGTACTACGACATGGCACAAGAAATAAAAGGAATAGCTTTAGAGTTAAGCCCTCAGCTTACTATAACACTTCCCCCTGATTTTGTAAATTACGTAAGAATTTCCTTCGTTGGAAGTGATGGATTATTAAAACCTATGGCTGCTAATGATAAGATAAATATTGCTAAAGATTACTTACAATCACATGATTATGAGATTTTATTTAGTGCGGAGGGTTGTGCATTAGAATCACAAAAACCCTCTGTAGTAGAGCCTATGTACTCGTGGCAGTTTTCAGAGGCTCAAGTATTTCAACCGAACAAAAACCTAGCTAATAAATTTGCTAATGGTTCGTATATTATTGATAGAAACAGCGGTTTAATTAGGTTTGGTTCTGAGGTATTTGGAAAGACCGTTGTTTTAGAGTATATATCAGATGGTTTATACACAGGTTGTGAAGGCAGGGATGAGGCTGATTTAAGGATACATAAGTTTGCCGAGGACGCTGTATACAGTTGGATGTATTGGAAGCTAATAGAGAGGCGTAGAAATGTGCCCGCAAATGCTAAAATGATAGCTAGGAAAGAGTGGTTCAATAGCAGAAGAATAGCTAAAAAAAGAATGAGTACCATTAGACCGGATGAATTAAGACAGATATTCAAAGGCTCTAACAGATGGATTAAAGGGGTCTAAGTTTAGAAATTGACCAAAAACTAAAATAAGAATTAAATTAAATTAAGTATTTTATGAAAATGTTAAATAGCAACGTATGTTGTAAAAATCTAGACGAGGTAGTACAAAAGGTAGGTAACGTAATTATACCTTCAAAGAATAAGGCTTATAAAAGACTTGAAGTTGTTGAGTCCGGAGATGAATCTGTTTCTGCAGGGGATATTATATACGTTAGGATTACATCGGGATATGAGGTAGACGTAGAGAAGGATAAATATACAGTAGTAAACGCTAGCGAAATTATATTAATATTATAAGAATATGAA
>Ga0102852_1000269_pt1 | contig 10162 bp, 4 predicted proteins | sample Colrivmeta1370A3_FD_78436 | JGI IMG/M metagenome (GOLD analysis project Ga0102852, IMG submission 78436) | Estuarine microbial communities from the Columbia River estuary - metaG 1370A-3 | ecosystem: Environmental > Aquatic > Marine > Intertidal zone > Estuary | place: USA: Columbia River Estuary...
AACCGTTGCTTTTGCAGAAACAGTTGTGCCAGGATCTATTTTAATAATGTAGCATTGTTCATAGGTTTTTTGTCCTGTAACATAAATACAAATAGTATAAGTTCCAGGTTTTAAATTTTCAATATTAGAAATAGTTGTAAAATTTTCATCAGGAATGCTGATTGGTGTTACGCCATCGATTTCAATTCCCTTAATTTTTGCACTATAATTATGTTCTTTAATGGATGAAATTGAAATTTTACCATTATTTCTTTTTGGACAAGTTTCACTGGTTGCAGTAACTGTAAAGTTAGAAGAAGGCAAACTAAAAATCGGACAACCATTTGCATTTACTGCAGTTCCCATTGGTGTGTTTGGACATAAATCAATTGTATCTGCAACCTTATCGCCATCACTATCATCAGTAGCAGTTCCTCCTCTTGGATCTAATAATTTAACAGTAGAATACATTTTGTACTCACCAGGATTTAATGTTATTGAAGTAGAAGTATTTGTAATATTTTTCTCTTCTCCAGTAAAATATTCATACCAAATACCAATTTTTGTGAATGTTGTTGAAACATTTTTTTCAACAATGTCAAAATTTCCAACAACAACTGCATCAAAACTGGCGCCATCTAAAATAATAGACTTTGTTAAGGTATTACCTAAGTTTGGAGTAAAATTAGTTGTGTTAAATACATCAGGATATTTTGTTTTAAAAGCAGTTATAGTAGCCCAAGTATTGTATATGTGTTTTCTATTAGGAATGAGTTCATAATCCCATTTTATAGGTTTGTTTGAAATTCTACAATTGTTGCTGATGGTTCCGTTAGTACAAGAGTTAATTGAATAATCGTATCCTAATTCTCCAAATTGCCAAATCATTTTTGGGCCAGGAATGGTAAAGAAAAATAGTCCAGCTAATTCTTGTCGAGATAATGCAATGTTTAAATCTTTAACATTATAACTTGTGTTAGTGCTGTTTCCAAATTCTAAATTTTTATACATTAAACGTTCCTCATCATGACTTTCCATATAGCCAACCAAACTTGGTGTGTTCCAAGATCTAGATTTGTGAGAAACTCTTGAAATATCAGAGTCATTGCTATAACCCATAGTGTTTTCGTTGTAATTGTGGTTCATATTTCCCCAAAGCATAATACCATAATTGGCCCATTGGGTTTCTTCAATATTTCCTCCTAGGTGTTCAAAAATCACATAAAAATCTGCATTTGATTCCCATTGAAAATCTGCATATTTTTTTAAAACATCAACACGATCTTGTTGGTAGGCTCCAGTACAAGGTTCGTCGGTTGAAGTACAGTTTTGAGTAAATCCTTTTGTTAAATCCCATCTGAAACCATCAATTTTATATTCATCAATCCAATATTGTGTAGTTCTTTTTACATAATCTTGTGTAGCTTGTTTACTGTGGTTTAAATCGTTAAAAACACTGTAAGTATGTGTTGCTACCGGATTAAAAAATGGACTATCAGGACTTGCTTGTCCGCCATAACCACCATTGTCGGTATTCCATAGTCTGTAAAAAGGATTTTGTCCAGATGCATGATTATACACAACGTCTAAAATAATAGCAATATCTCTTTTATGGCATTCATCTATAAATTGTTTGAAAGCTGTTGGCGTTCCATAATATTTATCTAAAGCCATATGAAATGAAGGATTGTAACCCCAGGATTCGTTTCCGTCAAATTCACTAACAGGCATTAATTCAATGGCATTAATTCCTAAACCTTGTAAATAATCTAAACGTGCTTTAACAGCATCAAAACTATGAAGCTGGTCAAAATCTCTAATCAGCAATTCATAGATAATTAAATTTTCTTTTGCTGGAGGTGAGTATGTATTGGCTGTCCAGTTAAAATCGGGATCACCTGTGCGCAACAATGTAACAGCATGGTTGGTTAAACCAGCAGGGTAAGCAGGTAAATTTGGATAGGTTATTGCATTGATGTATTGATCGTTTGATTCAGCTAATATTGTTGTTGAATATGGATCGGCAATTTTTATAGCACCATCAACAAGATATTGGTACATATGATTTGTTTGGGGTGTTAATCCAGAAAGTTCAATCCAAAAACGATTGTTAGCAGTGTCTTTATTAAGTAAATAATTATTGTCTACTTCCCAATTGTTGAAATCGCCTAATAAATGAACAATGTTTTTGTTGGGAGCAAATAAAACCAATGTTGCTTTTGTGGCATCATTTGGATTTAAATTTATGCCATCTTTCATTCCGGTAGGTACAGGTTGTTCGAGGATAGAAACAATTACTTGAAATGATTCAGACTTGGTTTCGCCAGTGTTTGTAGCTTCCAAGCTGTAATTTGTGTTTTCAGTAATATTAGTATGAATAAAACTGAATGTTGTTGTATTGGTTGCAGTATTTAAAGTTGCTCCGTTGGCTTTTAATAGGAAGTCAGAAGCCAGCGTAGTAGAGGCTTCAATTGTTAAAGATGCCCCTGAACTTAAAATAGTTAAATTTTGAGTAGGATTTGTTAATGAAAGTTGAAATGATCCAACTTTAACTATATTATCTTGTGATTTTTTGTCACCAGCACCATCTTTTGCTTTTATAAGAAAGCCAATACTACCAATATTTGTTCTGTTATAAAATGTAGTAGGAGTGAGTTTATAAGAAAATGTTCCATTACCATTGTTGGTAAATTTTTGAACTTCATTTGAATTGTTCCAAGTTCCGTTGGTAGATGAATCTATAGAATTTAAATCATCTTTATCTAAAGACCAAGCCCAAAGGTAAATATCTGAAACACCCCAGGCTGCTGAAGGATTAAAATTTGAAACAGTAATTGTTATTTCATCATTTTCGTTAAAAGCAGCAGGCTCAATTGAAAAATCAACATTTTGTACTTGAGAAAAAATAAGGTTAAATGAAAATAATAAGAGAAGAAATATTATTGAGTTTTTCATTTGAAAGTATTTGTTGAATTGAGTTTTTATAATATTAAATAAAGGCTGCTAAATATAGCAGCCTTTATTTTAGTTATTAAAGTAATTTACTCTAAGGTTATTGTTTTGTTTACAGTATCTATTGTTAGTAGATATGTACCATCATCACCTATAAATCTAAAGTTACTATCTCCATCTTCTGCATTTACAAAGTTTTCATCAATTGTATATCCTTCATCTGTAAAGTGAGGGTAGTTAAAAGAATCAAATCCCCAACCTGTTCCAGTAAAGAAACGGAAGTTACCATCGTCGTTACCAGTATAAGCAGTTAAATCAACAAAACCGGAGTAAACACCAGCTCCATTACAGAAGAACGGAGCAGGAGAATCCCAACCCCAACCTGCATTGGTAATACCCAATCCAACAGCATATAAAACGTCATAATCACAAGTTCCTGTAGCTTCAGGCTCAGTCAAAGTAATAGTTTTGTTTATCTGGTCGATGGTTAATAAATATAAACCATCAGTACCTATAAATCTAAAATTACTATCTCCATCTTCTGCATTTACAAAGTTTTCATCAATTGTATATCCTTCATCTGCAAAGTGAGGGTAGTTAAAAGAATCAAATCCCCAACCTGTTCCAGTAAAGAAACGGAAGTTACCATCGTCGTTACCTGTATAAGCTGTTAAATCAACGTTTCCTGAATATAAACCATTGCCATTACAGTTAAATGCAGCAGGATAATCCCATCCCCAACTTGTATATGTAATACCTGCCCCAACAGCGTATAATTGGTCAAAATCACACACAGCAGCAGCTCCAGTATCTTCTGGTAAAACCAAAGTTAATGCAACAAAGTCACTAAGTATATCAACATCAGAATTAGCTCCAACAAAAGCTCTAAGTCTAAAATAAATGGTTCCTGTATTAGGCGCTTCAGTCTCCGGATCGTTATCTAATCCTGCGCCATTAGCGTAAACTAAAAAATCACTAATAGTTAAAGAAATATCATTACCTGAAGTAGAACTAACTACTTCAACATCACTTTCAGTACCCGTTAAAGATTTTTGTAACTCGTAAGTTACATTTGTTGGTGTTTCGAAATCTGCATTTTTCCAAGTGAAACGTTCTGCTAAGTTACTAGATGTTTCAAAAGTTAAAATGTATTCAGATAAAAAGGAATTTGAAAATTCAAGTTCACCTGAAGGAGCTGCGATAAAAGAAATAGTATCTTCTTCTATACATGAATTAAATCCAATTAATCCAATTAATAATATGATATAAATTTTAAAGTTTTTCATGGTTTTGTTTTATTTATTTTTAATATCCTTCGTTTTGTTCAATGTTAGGGTTTGTAGTAATAATGTTTGTTGGGATTGGGAACACATTTCTATAAGAATCGGAAGAAATTCCATTAGGTTGATTTCCTTTAAAAGGCCATAAATAACTTCCTGTAGTAAAGTAGTTGTAACGTACTAGATCTGTACGTCTTTGACCTTCCCAATACAATTCTCTTGATCTTTCATCTAAAATGAAATCTAAATCTAAATCTCCACTAGTTATATTCCCAGAAGTATTACCAAAGGCTCTTGCACGTAATTCATTTATTTTAGAAGTTGCTAAATTTAAATCACCAGCACCGCCTCTTAAGATAGCTTCAGCATAATTTAGGTAGATTTCAGCTAAACGAATTAAAGCTAAATCGGTATCAACATAATTACCACCAGTATCACTACCAGCATCTCCATTAGAATCAACATTTTTAAATTTAGTAACCGCATAACCATCACCAAAATTAGGAATACTTTCAATTTCTAAACTTTGACCATCAGAATGAAACATAGCTCTTTGATCTCCAACAAGGAATTTGTTAACTAAAGCAGACGTTGAACGAATACCGTACCAACCACCATTTACACCAAAGTCACTTGGTTTCATTGATCCACCAATAGCTGCATGTACTAAGAAAGTAGTACCACCCCAAGTTTGTGATTTAACTCCGTCGAAATTTAAAGTGAATATAAATTCGTTTTGAGCGCCATTGGTATCATTATCTGCTAAAAATAATTCGTCATAGGCAGTTCCATTTTCATTCGCATCATTCATATTAATTGAATAAGATGAATTTATAACATTGTTTGAAAAAGTTACACATTCATTATATTTTGCTTCACCTATCCAAACTTCAGCATTTAAATATAATTTTGATAACAGTGCCCAGGCAGCTGCTTGATCTACACGGCCGTATTCATTAGAGCCGCTTGATTTTAACAAATCCTGGATTTCTAACAATTCAGATTCCACAAATGCAAATATTTCAGTTCGATTGCTTTGTAATGGTAAGTCAGTAGAAATTTCTTTTGTTAAAGGTACATTTGCATAAAAATCCATTAGATTATAATATGCATAAGCTCTAATAAATCTTGCTTCAGCAATATAAGCCCGTACTTCTTCATCTTCTGATAATGAGGCTGCATTTTTAATAAATGAATTACTAAAAGAAACCGCTTGTGCTAAACGAGAATACATAGCTTCAGTAAAGTCATTACTACTTGACCAAGACATTCCATGTAAATCAGGTAATCCTGGGTCACCCCAACCAACTACAGCATGGTCAGTTGTAATTTCGTTCAAATTAAACAGCATTCTCGAAAATTGAGAGAAACCTTCATCAATATCCGCAATATCTGGTTGTCCATCAGGCCCTGCTTGCCCCGTAAGAGCTAGAGATCCATATAATTTTGCTAATGCACCCTTGGCATCATTAGCACTTGCAAATACATCTTCTTGTGTAAAACTATCTGGATCAATTGGCGATAAATTCAAATCGTCATGACATGAAGCCATAAAAAAAGTGATAGTTACAACAAAAATGAGTTTTTTAAATATATTTTTCATTTTTCTATTATTTTATTAAAAATCAATATTAACGCCTAATACAAATGTTCTAGGTCTAGGATAAAAATTATTGTCAATTCCACCACTTATTTCAGGATCTAAACCTTCGTAACTAGTAATTGTTAAAACATTTTGTACAGATCCATAAAATTTAAAAGCAACATCTTTAAATACATTGTCTAAACGATATCCTAGTGTTATATTGTCAATTTTGAAAAAAGAAGCATCTTCAACAAAATGATCGCTTAATAAGTTTTTCTCAGTTGTTTCAACAAAACTAGTATTTAAATAATTAGCATGTAAGTTCGTTAAAATACTATTTTCAGTTGCTCTTCTTAAATGACCACTGCTAGAAGCCACGTTGTTATAGGCATAGTTACCGATGTTACCTCTTGTTACTACAGATAAATCCCAATTTTTATAATTTAAATCAGCATTTAATCCCATAATAACATCAGCATAAGGATCATTATGTATGTATCTATCATCATCATTGATAATATTATCACCATTTCTGTCAACAAAGGCGCCTTCAATTGGAGCACCATCAGTATCATAAACTTGTTTGTAAACTAAATAACTAAATGGAGATTCACCTTCAGTATGAGTTTGAATATTATTTCCTACACCACCACTAATACCACCAACTGATTGATCAAAAGGAAGTTTTGTTACGTTATTTTCGTTGAAAGCTACATTATAACTGATATTTAATTTTAAATCGTCAGTTTGTACAGGAATCACATTAAATGTGAATTCAACACCTTTATTTTCCATATCTCCAATATTTTTATTGATACGGTTTCCAAAATTTGTAAACGGATCAATAAAAGCTGATGAAATCAGATCTTTCGTTTCCTTTAAATAAACATTAACAGAACCTGTGATTCTTCTATCTAAGAAACCATAGTCTAAACCAATATTATAAGTTCTACCAATTTCCCAACGTAATTCTTCATTTATAGGTTCTGGTCTAAAGGTTTGGTAAAAAGAATTACCAAATTGATAATTGGCAGTTGACTGGCTTCCCGAATATCTTGTTAAGAAATTATAGTCGCCTAATCCGTTAACATTACCAACTTCACCATATCCAACACGTAACTTTAATTCATCAATAAATGAATCTTTCAAAAAATTTTCTTTATGAATATTCCAAGCAGCAGCTAAAGAAGGAAAATATCCCCAACGGTCATTTGGATTTAATTTTGAAGAAGCATCAGCTCTTAATGTTGCAGTAACTAAGTATTTACTATCATAAGAATAATTGAACCTACTAAAATAAGATAAAAGTACATTCTCACTTTTATCAATAAATTCGAAATCATTTCCATCTTCTTCATTTTCACTATCATAGCTGTAATTATCAAAATCAAACTTTTGATAAGAGTAACCTGCGACTATATTTAAATTATGTACATCATTAATTGATTTATTATAAGTTACATATGCATCAAATAATTTATTAGTTGCTTCTTGAGTGTATGTGCTTCTTGATCCATTCCAAGATGTATCTGAAGTAGGAATAAATTCAGAAGTAATATTTCTACCATGACTATTAGATTTATCATAACCAACATTAACTGTGGTAGTAAGGTCTGGAAAAAAATGTAATTTATAATCGATTTTTGCGTTAGTTATAAAACGTCGTACTTCTGCAGTATCATCAACTAAATTAATTAATGCAACTGGGTTTGTAGGTGCTAAATTTAATTGATACCCATTAGCACCTGTCCAAGCAAAATAATTTTTAAATATTGAGCTTGTATCATGTACCCATTGAGTTGGATCAAAACTTGAAGCCGATCCAATTGCACCTCTATTCGCAAATTTATTTTCAGTGTACATTCCACGAGCATTTAATTCTATTTTTAAATTATCATCTAATAATGTAGGCGTTAAATTTATAGATGCTGTTGTACGCTTGAAATTGTCACCTTTTAATGTACCATCATGGTCAGAATACCCTAAAGATGCTCTCATTGGAACTCCATAAGCACTTCCTAAAGCACTAAACGTATGATCAGATCCTAGTGCGTTAGTATAAATTTCATCTTGCCAATTTGTTGTGGCCGAACCTAAACGAGTTATAGCATTTGCATCTCCAGTACTATTTACTAAATCACGAAATTGAGAAGCAGAAAGTACATCTACCTGATCAATTGCAACATAAGAAGATGTTGAAGAATTTATATTAAATTTAAACTCAGAATCTTTTCCTTTTTTTGTAGTAATCAAAATTACACCATTCGCTGCTCTAGAACCATAAATGGCTGTTGCAGAGGCGTCTTTTAAAACTACCATACTTTCAATATCATTTGGGTTGATTAAGTTTAAGGGGTTTCTTGAGCCTCCAACTCCACCGTCATTTAGAGGGATTCCATCGACTACAATTAAAGGAGAACTTGTTAAAGATAAAGAACCAAGCCCTCTAATAACAATACTTTGTCCTTCACCAGGAGCTCCACTACCAGAAGTTACAGAAACACCTGCAATTTTACCGCTGATAAGTTGCTGAGCAGAAACGATAGGTCCTTCATTAAAATCTTTAGAAGTAATTAAGTCTACAGAGCCTGTTAAATCTTCTTTTTTTGAACTACCATAACCAACAATGATAACTTCATCAAGAGCTTGTGCATTTTCAGTTAAAGCTACATTAATTGTTGTGTTGTTTGCTACGGTAAATTCTCTAGTGTTAAATCCAATATAGGAAAAAACTAAAACATCTCCTGGTTTAACATTTTCAATAGAGTAGTTTCCGTCAAAATCGGTTGCTGCTCCTTTAATAGTTCCTTTAATAATAACGCCTACTCCAGGAAGTGCAGTACCACCTGTTGCTTCTGTAACTTTTCCTTTAACAGTTTGTTGCCCAAACATGATAACAGGTATTAGAAGTATGACGCTAAACAAAAAAATTCTAAAATTTTTCATCTATTTTAAGTTAATTAATAATTAAGGTTTGTTTAAAAAATTGTACTATTTTATTACATTTCACAGTGTGAAGTTAACTACTTAACATAGATTTAACACTATTTTAAAATTTACGCAAACGTTTTCGTGTTTATAACTTTTTAACTCTAACGTTAGAGTTGATCAACTTTTTTTAAGGTTGTTTAGGGTAATTTATCAATTTTGTGTAATTATTGGATAATTTAGAATTTTAAAAATAGTATTTTGTCTTATATTTTTAGTTATTAAGTAATAATCTTATATTTGTATTTTACTTAAATATCATTATTTCCCTCATGAAGCCTAGAATAACTTTAAAGAAAATTGCAAAAGAATTTGGAGTATCAATTTCCACTGTTTCCAAGGCTTTAAAGGATAGTCATGAAATAAGTGAAGATGTTCGTGGGAGGATAAAAGCCTTTGCCGATTTTTATAATTATAAGCCCAATAGTTTAGCACTTCAATTAAGAAATCAAAAAACCTCCGTAATAGGCGTTATTGTTCCAGAGATTGTACATCATTTTTTTTCAGAAGTTATTGATGGTATTGAAAAATATGCCAACCAACACGGCTATAGTGTAATGGTATGTATATCTAATGAAAGTTACAATAAAGAGGTGTCAAACATCAGTGTTTTAACCAATGGAAGTGTTGATGGGTTAATTATTTCAATAGCGCGCGAAACACAGGAAACGCAAAATTTTAAACATTTTGAAGATTTAATAAAGGATGATTTTCCGTTAGTTTTATTTGATAGAATTATTGAAGATTTACAATGTGACAAAGTAATTATTGACGATGTTGGAGGGGCGTATAAAGCAACTGAACATTTAATTGAAATAGGATGTAAAAAAATTGCATTACTTACCACTCAAGATTATGTTTCGGTAGGCGCCTTAAGAAAAGAAGGATATCTGAAAGCATTGGTTGCAAATGGAGTTGCCATTGATGAATCTTTAATATATAAGATAGACGATTCTAAAAATTTATATGATCAGATTGAACAACTAATAAACGCTTCAAATTCACCCGATGCAATATTAGCTGTAAATGAAATTTATGCCGCAAATGCTTTAAAAGTAGCAAAGGAAAGAGGGTTAGAAATACCTGAAGATATTGCTATTATTGGCTTTACAAGTGGTTTAATTTCAGAATTTACATCACCTCCTCTAACATCAGTGGTGCAACATGGGTTTTTAATGGGGCAAAATGCAGCCGAACTTTTAATTCATAGAATAGAACATACAGCTCCTGAAGAATTTCAAAAAGAAGTGATCTCTACTAATTTAAAAATTAGAAAATCAACTCTAAGAAATTAATATTTAGTATAAATTATTGTAAAATAGCAGCTTAGATTAAAAATACATTATTTTTTTTTCAATAACTCAAAGGTTATAGTACT
>Ga0102852_1000280_pt1 | contig 9967 bp, 10 predicted proteins | sample Colrivmeta1370A3_FD_78436 | JGI IMG/M metagenome (GOLD analysis project Ga0102852, IMG submission 78436) | Estuarine microbial communities from the Columbia River estuary - metaG 1370A-3 | ecosystem: Environmental > Aquatic > Marine > Intertidal zone > Estuary | place: USA: Columbia River Estuary...
CAAAGAATAATTCTAGCCAAAAAAATAAAAAATATAGCAAAAATAGGTTGTTCCCTACGCCAGCTTCTCAACGCCTTTCAAGGTCAAGACCCTTCCTATCTGCAAACAATCAATCAAAAACCAACAAAACCTCATAAACGCTATGTTTATGGGGTTTTTATTTCCGCTAAAGTTTATCTAAAACCAAAGCAAATCAAATAAAAAGGGGCCAATTCGGGGTCAGTAAAAAGTTATTCAGAAATTGCCCAGAACAATCATTAAATCACTCTTTTCAAAAAGTATTTTAAACTAATGCAAATAATAAGTTAATTGTAAATTTAAACCGTAATCATTTGTTGACGAAGCTTCTATTGAAGGTGGATCACTATCGTAATTGTAATAAAAGGTAAATCCAACTTTAAAATTATCGCTAAAAACACTCACTTTCGGATTTAAATTAAAAGAAGTTCTGTACCTTCCTCCATCTGTAAAATAAGGTAAGTATGTTATATTGGTGTCAACCCATATTTTTGGACTGGTATATTTATACACTCTCCAAACTAGCTGAAATATTCCAGCGATATCATCTTGCCTACCGTCATTCCCATAAGATTTTTCCCTAGTTACACTTAATCCAGTACCAACATATAGCCGGTTCCAGCTATTATAAGAAATATCCTTAACACCCATCAAATCGAGCTCCCAACGCAATTTGGTTCCTAATTCGGTATTTTGACTTCCCCCAATAATGGCCTGAGCGGAAAATCCGTTATTTAATAAACGTTGCCATGTAAGATTAAAATTTGTGTAGCTTGAGTTTAGAGTATCTCCTTGATAGGTATTGTTGTCATCCCAATTTAAACTATAAAACCCTTTTTCTTTTCTATAATCAAGATTCCCAGAAAATGCTAAAGTCGCTATATCACTCCCTTTTGAATAGTTAAAACCCAAACTAAAATTACCACTTGTTCTACTCCAGAAATTTTTCTTAATAGGATAAGCTTCAATTATATCATCAATATTTACAAGTACTTTTTTGTCACCAGCAACAATATAAGTTGTTCTTTTAGTTTTGGATGCACCAAAGGAGCCAAAATAAATATGTTCATTTTTCATTTTTATTTCAAATTCTTTTGTTGAAATAATTGTATTTATTTTAACCTCTTCCAAACTTATAGTTCCCATACCATCCATTTTCCATATAACAACACCATACCCTAAACTTTTAAAGTCTCCTGTTAAAATGTTTCCATTGATATGATAAATGGTATCCGTTTTTTGCGCATGAATCTTTGATATAGGAATTAGCGCTACTACAAAAAGCAGAAGAATAATGCTGTTTTTATTTTTCAAAAAAAGATGTTTTTTTAGAGTACTAAATTAATTTTACACCTATTTTATATTCAAACTATTTTAAAACTTTCAAAAATAAAAAATAGATCCTTAAATATAATTATTAATATTTAAGAATCTATCTAAATGAATTAAAACTATTTTTTAATTCAAATCCTTGTCTTTCCAATACTTAGTACCTTGAATTGTAGCCTGAGCTGCTAGGCCTTTATTAGTTATTTGATAAAAAGTAATATCTGGTGAAATACTAATTGCACCAGCAACTGCACCTCCTTGTTTATTGTCTTTGGCCGCAGCATCTGCCTGTCCGCCACCCTGCCAGCCTTCTTCTATAAAATTACGATAAGCTTTTGTAGTTTTAAATATAAAAATACCATTGAACTTTTTAACCCCTATACCAACTCCAACGCCTCCTGAATACATTTTCATATAAGTTGATTTACCCCCACTAACTGCTTTTCCAGCTCCATTTGCAGTAGATAATAAAAGTAAATTCATACCAAAATTACTAAAAACCGCATACCCTTTTGCATTTGCAATTTCATTGCGCGCCTGTGGTTGAACTTTGTATAATTACGCAAGCGCTTTACTCGTCATTTTATCAATTTCAGCTCTTTGTTCAGTTGGACTTTTCTTCTTCTTTTTGTCTTTTTCTTGAGCGTTAATGGATGTTGATATGAACGCTATTAAAATAAGTGTAAAAAGGTTTCTTGTAAATGTTTTCATAATTTTATTTATTTGTTATTAATTATGATGTAAAATTATGCGTTTTAAATTTTTTAAGATGCGACATGCCATGTCGGATAATAAAAACAACTATAAATCAAGTTGTTATAAATTTATTTTAATTAATTTATATAATATTGAGTTTAAATTTTCAGGATAGCTTTTTCATCAACACGTTTCCAAACTTCAACAGAATGCTCCCATAACTTTGTTCCTTCTTCTGGAATATATACTTTGTAATCCATTTCTTTGGGGTTAAACATATGCATATAAGTTGCTGTTTTTCCTTCAAAATCTTCGGAAATGGTTATGTAGGAAACTGCTTTTGATGCCTTAGTTGGAGATTGAAAAAAGATTGAGAAAATACCTTTTAGCATCATTCTGATCAACCAGGGAGCGTCTCTTACAATATCTGTATTTACTGGGCCAGGACAAATAACGTTAAATGCCACATCGGGATTTGCTTTGTCCTTATTCATTCTTTTTGAAATTTCAACAGCCAACGTGTTTAAAACCAGTTTATAATAACTGTAATTGTTCATTCCTTTTTTTAGTCCATATTCAAAAAAACGTCCAAATTCATCGTGGTCTATAAATGAAGACGTTTGATGGGAATCGGACGATATAAAAATAACTCTTGAAGGTTTGTCTGTTGCTTTTTTATTGCCATTGCAAGTTGCATTTGGCACCACACCTTTATCCAACAATAAGTTCAGCAAAATAAAATTGGATAAGTAATTCACTAAAAATATTTCATCCAAACCTGAAGCTGTTTTTCTGGCTTTTGGCAAGGCTACACCAGCATTTAAAAGAGTATAATCTAGCGTTATATTTTCCTTTTTTAAATCTTCAACAAAATTGTGAATGGTGTCAATTTTACTTAAATCAAGGTATTTCATCACTACTTTATCTGACCCTGAAAGTTTTTTTACTTTTTCTCCCGCTTCTGGAATCTGACTTCTACAAGCCATAATTACAGTACCACCTCTTTTGGCTAAGTCTACTGCAATTGCAAAGCCTAAGCCAGTATTTGCTCCGGTTACCAAACAGGTTTTACCGTCTATGCGATTGTCATCGGTCAATCTTTCCGAAAGTTTTTGCTTTCTGAAAATATCTAAAATACCAGTCATACTGGCAATAACTGGGTTGTCAAAGCGTCCGTGAGCCATTTATTTGTTTTTTGAATAAAAGTTAATTGTTTTTTGAAGTGCTTCTTCGGAGGAATATTTTGGTTGGAAGTTAAAATCTTTCGAAGCTTTTTTTGATGAAAACGTAAAATCTGTGCAGGTATAGGTGACTGCAAACCGACTGAATTTAGGATTGTATTTTTTAATTGGCCGCATTAAAACGGCTGTTGCTTCAGAAAGACTTCCAATTGAATAAGCCAGTTTTTTTGGAATCCAGGCATTTTTTGGAAAAATCTTGTAACCTGCTCCTTCAACAACCTGATCAAAAAATTTAAAGAAATTAGAACCTTGGCCATCCGTAATAAAATAGATTTCTTTCTCCACTTTATTATTATTTGTCCACAAAGCATTGGCGGCCAATACATGTGCGTGTGCCATATTGCCAACATAAACGTGCTGGCATTTGGATTTTCCATTTCCCAAACGAACATAAAATCCATTTTTAGCCATATCAATCAACGAGTCTATATGGTAAGGGTCAGCTTCTCCATACACATCCGACGGTCTTAAAATACAGGTTTTTAAATCTGTTGAATGCGCATCTAAAACAGCCAATTCTCCAAGTTTTTTCGACTCACAATACACCGTGTGATGTGTTTCTGGATAGGGTTGGGTTTCATCAATATCAATCAAAGGACTTCCTGTAAAAACGGCATCTAAAGAACTCGTGTAAACTAAATGATTGATATTGTTAGCTTTACAGGCTTTTATCATGTTTTTGGTACCCTCAACATTGATATTCAAGACTTCTTGTTTCGATTTTGTACCCCAATCTATAATAGCAGCGCTGTGAATCGCAATATCTGCATTTTTACTCGCGGATTCAACAACTGTATAATCAAAAATATTACCTTGAACGAATTCAATCAATTCATTTTGAATGCCTTGATAAGGTTGTATATCAAAAATGGTGATTTTTGAAGGTTTTAAGGGTGAGTCATCGGCTAATAATTCTTCGACAATTCTACTGCCTATGAAACCTGATCCTCCCGTTAAAAATATATGAGGTTGTGAATTTTCCATGTGCTTTTTCTTCAATTTATTGTTACCTTGCTGTGTATAAAAGCAACTAAATTAGTGATTATAATTGATTTTGAAAATGAAAAAAACAATATACTTAATAAGAGGTGAAAAAGCGGAAAGTTATAATGATTTTAAAAATAGAATACTTTCGTTAGTTCATAATTTAGTTGAAAAACATGAATCAGTTTTAGTAAAAGTTGTCTTGACCGAAGAGGCGCCACCTGCAATTTCAATCATTCCATTCAAAAAAATGAAAATAGCTGCTATTTCTGTTGCAGTTGAAATAAAACCATCGTTAAATATTATTGAAGAAGCACATGGCTTTGCAGGGGCTTTTGAAGTTACAGAAGCATTGCCGGTAGCTTATGATAAAAATTGGCCCGATGGCAAAGTAACCCCTGGAGTTTGTTTATTAACCTTATTCAACCAAAAAAAAGCAATCGATTATAAAACATTCATCAATCGTTGGCACCATAGTCATACACCTCTTTCATTAAAAATTCATCCTTTAACGCATTACAACAGAAATGTTGTTGAAAAGCGTTGCTCCAATAACAAAGAAAATTGGGATGGTGTTGTTGAAGAACATTGTAAAACCAAAGCTGAATTGTTGAATCCAACCAAGTTTTTTGGAGGAGCTTTAAAAATGATTCCAAATATGATTTCTGTTTATACAGATACCAAGTCGTTTTTAGATTATGGAACAATTGAAACTTATTTAACTGCTGAATATCATATCAAAAGTTAACCTTTACTTTGTTGCTGAAACATGGTAAGCATTGTTTTATTGGCAACTGAAGCTGCCATTTTTCTCGGTAATAAACGGGTCAAAATAAAGTAGTTTAATCGATTTGAAAATCCAGGCATAAACAAAGCTTTTTCACCTAATTTTCGCAAAGCGCTTTCTGCTACTTCATGAGGTTTCATCACCAATGGCTTCATAAATCCGTAGGTAGGTTTGGTTTTTAAATAGGCAGGTGTAGCTGTTGCACCTGCAATACAAGCCATGACATCAATTCGCTGGGGTTTTAATTCGTAATGCAATGCTTCGGCTAAATTCCAAGCAAAGGCTTTGGTGGCCGCGTAACTCGAAACCAATTGCATACCAATCAACCCAGCCAATGACGACATTAATAAAATGCCTCCAGATTGTTTTTTTTCAATTAATATTTTCGAAAATTGATGCACTAATTTAATTTGTGTTCTGGTATTGATATCAATATAATTGTCTAATTCTACTTCAGAATGGTTTAGAAAAGGTTTGACCAAACTATATGCTGCATTGTAAATTAGCAAACGACAATCCACGTTTTTAATTTCCAATCGCATTTTTTCAACCGCATTTTCATCCTTTAAATCTAAGTTTATTGAAATGGTTTCAACACCAAAATTCGATTCAACTTTTTTTGAAATAGATGTAAGTTTTTCTAACTGATTGTCTACCAAAATCAAATTCATTTTTCTTTTTGCCAAAGCAAAGGTGTATGCTTCACCGAGTCCTTCGGCCGAACCAACCACAATTGCCCATGAACCATATTTATTTTTGAATTTTTTTTCAGTCATATTTTACTATTTTTACATTACTTTTAATAAAATAAAAGTACACTATTTTTAAATCTTATGCGTAAATTACTATTTGCCTTTTTAAACATTTCAAATTTTTTCAGAAAAATAAAATTGGCCATTTTAGGAAAAACCGAAGATGATGTTTATAGTCAGCGCATTGTTTCTGGAAAATCTTGGGACGAATTTTGCGACCAGTTAAAATTAGCCGGAACCAATTTAAAAGCATCAGGCACGCCACAAGATGCTTTTAACCAGGCGGAAGGTATTCGGTATTTAACAAGATTGACAAGAGTTTCGTTAGAAGCTTTTGTTGAATATGCAGACCCTTCGTTTCCAATTTTTAAAAGAATGGTACACGAAACTGTGAAAATGGGAGCCGACAATCCCGATAATTATTATTTCAATGCACAAATTGGTGGTAATTTTGAATATAAAATTACAGGAAAAAGAAACACGGCACATTATATAGGTTTTTTTACACAGAATGGAAATTATGGATCTACGGGAGGTTTATCACCCTGTGGTGCTTTGGAAGGAAAAGATTTGGTGTTGGAAGAAGATGGTAGTTTTGAGATTGTTTTAAGCAAAGAAAAACGAGGAAAAAACTGGCTAAAGATTGAAAATGAAACGGGTTTGGCAATGGTTCGTCAAACTTTTTTAAATCGTTTTGAAGAAGTTCCTGCTGAAATAAAAATTGAAAATCTGGACGGAAGAAAATCGCCTGATGCCATCACCCCAAAAATCATAGATGAAGGTTTAAAAATGGCAGCTATGTTTGTTGCAGGTGCTCCAATTTTATTTACACGCTGGGCAAATGGATTTAAAAAGCACACCAATCAATTACCGCAATTCGACCCAAAAGTTTCAAATGCTGCGGGCGGTGATGCCAACATCATTTATTACCATAGTTATTGGAATTTAAAAGAAGATGAAGCTTTGGTCATTACAGTTCAACCACCTGCTTGTGATAGCTGGAATTTTCAACTAAATAATTATTGGATGGAATCTTTAGATTACCGTTATCACACCATTTGTATCAGTAAAGGTACTGCGGAATATGAACCTGATGGAAGTCTAAAAATTATTGTTGCACATAAAAACCCAGGTTTAAAAAACTGGATAAATACCTGTGACCATTTAGAAGGAACGATGTGTTGGCGGTGGTACAGATTGGAAAAAGAAGGAACTGAAATTCAGCCCAATTGTGAGCTGGTAAAATGGGAAAGTTTAAAGTAATTATGAAGGCAGAAAACACATATACCTCAAATCAATACAAACAACAACCTGCCTGGTTTACAGCTATCAACAGTGTTTGGAAAACAACATATCCTTTAGGAACAAAATCAAACTTAGAAATTGAAAGCTTGAAAAAGGCAGCTCAAAAAGCTACCGGTTTAAGTGATTTTGGAGATTTTTGGGAGGAACCACTAAAAGTAATGTTGAAAGCTATCAATGAAGAGGCGCAGTTACATCCAATCGGACAATTTATTACACGCGAACGCATTGTAAACTTATTGTCGGTTCGTTTAAGGGCAGAGGATTATTTTAAAAAATACCCAGAGATTTTAGCGCAAGAATTGTATCCATGTATGGTAATTGTAGGTTTACAACGCACAGGAACCACAAAATTGCAAAGATTACTGGCTGCTGACCCTGATAATAGGGCTATTTTAAGTTGGGAAGCTTTAAATCCAGCACCTGTAAAAGAAGATACAAAAACAGGGGGAGAACGCATAAAGATTGCAAAAATGAGCGTTAAAGCCTTGAAGTTTATGTCTCCAGGGTTTTTTGCTATTCATCCGGTAGAATTTGAAGCGCCTGAAGAAGATGTATTGTTGTTAGATGTTTCTTTTTTGAGTACTACAACTGAGGCCACAATGAATGTGCCGAGTTATGCTGCTTGGTTGGAAAAAACAGACCAATCACCTGCATATGAATATATGGTAAAGTTGCTAAAATTGTTACAATGGCAGCGACCAGCAAAGCGTTGGGTTTTAAAAACACCGCATCATTTGGAGTTTTTACCATCGGTTGAAAAATATTTTGGAGAGGTGCAATTTATTTGGACACACCGAAACGTACAAGAATGTATTCCTTCATTTTTAAGTATGGTTTCTTATGCTCGAATATTGTTCAGCAAAGAAGTGGAACAAAAAGATGTTGCAAAACATTGGGTGCGTAAAAACGGATTTATGTTGGGAAAAGCATTGGATTATCGCGCTAAAAATAGTGCAAAAACTTTGTTCACTGACATTTCATACAAAGCATTGATAAATGATTCTATAAGTGCCATTGAGCAAATTTATGCAGATAGAGGTGAAAGTATTTCACCTGAATTAAAAGCTGTTTTTCAAAAATCAAACAAGGAAAATCCGAAAGGGAAATACGGAGTACATCAATACAAGCTTGCTGATTTTGGTATTGATGAAGCTTACATTCAACAATTCACAAAGGAATATGAACAATTTCAACAAAATTTAGATTTATAATGAGTGAAACAACCAAAAAATACAACAGTCCGTTACAAGCAACTGTAAGTGGTATTTTAGATTTATTCAAAAAAAGAGAAAGGGTTGGCGCACTAACTGAAAAAGATACTTTACAAGGGAAAAAGGTATTGATTACGGGTTCAAGTTCTGGATTGGGATTGGCAACGGCTATACAATTAGCCGCATTGGGAGCTGAAGTAATTATGGCGGTAAGAAGCGGTATTCCTGAAAAGGGAGAAGAAGTAAAGCGAGCGTCAGGAAGTGATAAAGTTAAGATGTTACAGGTAGATTTGTCTGATTTTAATTCTATAAAAAATTTGATTTCAGCGGTGAAATTGAAGATAGGAAAAATTGATGTACTGATTTGCAATGCTGCTGTGGTGGTTAGTGAAGCCCGAAAAACGGTGACCGGTTTAGATGAAATGTTTACCGTAAATTATTTATCGAAATTTTTATTGGTGAACGGTTTATTGAACGAAAACTGTTTCAATACAGCAGGTTCAATTCCTAGAATTATTTTTGTTTCTTCAGAAAGTCATAGAAATCCAACTGCTTTTGAATGGGATACTTTTGGTGAATTTCAAGCGCATAAAATGGCGAAAACGGTTGAAAGATATGGCTACTACAAGTTGTTAATGACCACTTTCTCACAAGAATTATCCAGAAGATTGAACGTTGATAAAACAAATTATTCTGTTTTTGCCTTGTGTCCAGGTCCTGTAAATTCAAACATTGCACGAGAGGCTCCAAAAATGGTTCAGCCAGTGATGAAGTTGGTATTTAAGATTTTTTTTAATTCTCCGGAAAATGCAGCAGAACCTGTTGTATATTTGACAGCTTCAAAAGTAATAGAAGGAAAGCCAACCGATTATTTGTTTTTAATGAGCAGAAAGCCTGTTGATGAATTGGCTTCAAACCCTGAAAACGGCAAACGTTTATGGGGTTTAACCGAAAAATTATTAGAAAAGTATGTCTAACAAACCATTTCAGTTTAAAGAATTTACCATTCAACAAAATAAAACAGCCATGAAAGTTGGTACCGATGGTGTTTTGTTGGGTGCTTGGGCTCAAATTAAATCGGAAGTTTTTAGTGTGTTGGATATTGGTGCAGGAACAGGTTTGATTGCCTTGATGATGGCGCAAAAAAGCAATGCGGAAGTTATTGATGCTATTGAATTAAATGACGATGCCTACGAACAAACTGTTGAGAATTTTGAAAACAGTGATTGGGGAGACCGGTTGTTTTGCTACCATGCATCTTTACAAGAATTTGTTGATGAAATTGATGATGAATATGATTTGATTATTTCCAATCCGCCATTTTACACTTCAACATATAAAGAAATTTCAGAAGAAAGAGCCATGGCGCGTCACACGGAAAGTTTAACGTATCATGAATTGTTAGGGGCAACTTCAAAATTATTGTCTGAAATAGGAAGTTGTGCTTTTATCATTCCATTTTCAGAAGAAGAAAATTTTATTGAACTAGCCAAACAACAAAAGTTATTTCTAAATAGAATTACACGGGTAAAGGGAACGGAAAATTCACCCATAAAAAGAACATTGCTACAATTTTCATTTTCAGCAACTGAAACAGAAATAGATGAACTGGTGATTGAAATTGAACGTCATCAATACACTTCA
>Ga0102852_1000285_pt1 | contig 9803 bp, 10 predicted proteins | sample Colrivmeta1370A3_FD_78436 | JGI IMG/M metagenome (GOLD analysis project Ga0102852, IMG submission 78436) | Estuarine microbial communities from the Columbia River estuary - metaG 1370A-3 | ecosystem: Environmental > Aquatic > Marine > Intertidal zone > Estuary | place: USA: Columbia River Estuary...
AATAATAAAGACGTTAGAAATGAAAAATTATAAAATATTACTGTTTATATTCTTATTGGCTCCTTTATTTACTTTTTCACAAGAAAAAGTAAAGGACTCAGTTGTAGAAAAACCAGAACGTCCTGCGTTTGAAAGTTCAAGTCTTATAGACAACCAAACTAATGTGTTATTTAACAAAAACACCTTAGAAGTCATGATGCAACACCGGTTTGGTGCTATTGACGGAGAAAATACTTTACTTGGTATTTACGGACCTTCTAATATTAGAATAGGAGCTACTTATTCTATTTTAGACTGGCTTACTGTAGGTTATGGCATCACTAAAAAGAATATCACTAGTGACTTTAGCTTAAAAGTTGGATTATTAAACCAAACCCGTTCTGGAAGCATCCCTTTAAGTATCACTTATTATGGAAATGCAGCCATTGATGGCCGCTCAGGAAATAATGGGGATAATGCTGGATTCTTAACAAGGCAAGACAGATACTCTTATTTCCATCAATTGATTTTTGCTAAACGCTTTAGTCCAGATTTCTCATTCCAAATAGCACCAAGTATGACACACTACAATGCTGTTGATTTCGGAAATGAAAATGATCGTTTTGCCGTTGCTTTTGGCGGACGTTATAAAATAAGTCCTAATACCTCTTTAATTCTTGATTATAGTCAACCTATAACAAAACTTAATGATAATAGTAATAACGATCCTGGAATTAGTTTAGGTGCAGAATTTTCAACTTCTGGACATGCTTTCCAAGTATTTATCGCTAATTACAATGGCATATTACCACAATATAACAACATGAACGATGCCAATGATTTCTTTAGTAAAGGAGGCATTTTAATTGGATTTAACATTACAAGACGATATAGTTTCTAATTTAAATAACAAAAGAACATGAAAGACCAACCATCTGGAAAAGAGAAAAAAATATCAAGAAGAGGCATGTTACCATTACTAGGAAGTGGATTACTTATTCCCTTCCTAGGGTTTGGTAAAACAGAAGATTCTATTGAAACTACTACCGCAGAAGATGAGGAGTATAAATTCTTATTAAAGCCAGACGGCACCACCGTCAAAGTTAAGGCAAGCGCCATAAAAAACTCAAAAATTATTAAGAAAAACGTATCAAATACATCGTTTCTTTCATGGCTCAATAAAAAATTATAATCCTTATTAACCACCAATAAATATGGAAGATAACAACAAAAACTCGAGACGTAAATTTCTTGATAAAGGCCTTAAATTGGGTCTTGCCACCGCCATTGGCGGGATGGCCATTTCAAAAATTTCCAAATTAAGTGCAAAATCAAACACCGGTACTGGTGAATTTGTAGAATTAATGACTACAGATGGCACTTTGATTCAAGTAGATTCATCTGAAATTGTTGAAGTTGTTCACACAACGGATCCCGACAAGAAATATAATGTTAGGGAAGGCAAGCCTAACAGAAAATATGTTATGGTTATTGATTTAGCCAAATGTAAAAATGCTTTAAAATGTCAGACTGCTTGTAACAAGCATCACTATATAACAGGTGAGCATGCTTGGCTTAAGGTGTATCAAATGCAGGAAGATGAAGATACTGCACCTTACTGGATGCCAACTACCTGTATGCATTGCGATCATCCTGCTTGTGTTACCGTTTGCCCGGTAGACGCCACTTTTAAACGCAGAGATGGATTGGTATTAATTGATAATGAACGTTGTATTGGTTGCCGTTTTTGTATGGCGGCGTGCCCATATTCAACACGTGTATTCAATTGGAGTGAACCAAATCAAGGTGATATGACAATGGATATGGAAATGGATATGAAAGCGGAGGGCTCATGCCATTCATCACCAGAATTTGCAGGTTTACCTAGTGTAATAGGTACCGTAGATAAGTGTGATTTCTGTCCGCATTCTATAGATAAAGGAGAACTACCACACTGTGTAACTGCATGCCCAAATGGTGTTTTCTATTTTGGTGATAAGTATGAAGATACGGTTACTAATGGCGACGAGACCGTAAGGTTAAGCAAATTATTAAGAGATAAAAGCGGTTATAGGCTCATGGAAGGCTTAGGTACCAAACCTAGCGTTTACTATTTGCCTCCTGTAAACAGATTAGTCGATTTTGAAGAAGGATTAGAATATTTTACAGAATTTAAGTCTGTTGAAAACCCTGAAAAATCATGAAAAATTACGATACGTTATTAAACGATTTAGCGCCACAGAAATTTGGTAGAAAAGGCGTTATTTGGACGACCCTTTTAGTAGTTGTAAGCATTGCTGGAATTATAGCATATATAGATCAAGTCATCCAAGGTCAGGTGGTTACCAACATGAGTGATTATGCTTTATGGGGCGTTTATATCTCAAACTTTGTGTTTTTTGTAGCTACTAGTTTTGTTAGTACCATCACGGTTGCTGTTTTAAGGCTTACAAAGAATGCCTGGAGAACTCCTATTGTTAGAATTGCTGAAATTATTTCTGTAGCCGCTATCATAATGGCTGGACTTACTATCATGATTGATATGGGAAGACCAGACCGGTTGTTGTATTTATTTATTTACGGCAGAATGCAATCACCAATTATTTGGGATGTTATAATCATTCCAACATTTATGGCCATAGCCCTATTATTATTATATTTCCCATTATTACCTGATTTCGCTCTGTTAAAAAAACATTTTAAAAACACAAAACCGAAACTTAGCAAATGGTATGGAATATTATCACTTAATTGGACAGGAAGTGATGCTCAAAAATCAATTCATATAAAATCCATTCATTTAATTTCACTATTAATTATTCCAGCAGGTTTTATGCTACAAACCGTTGACGCCTGGTTGTTTTCAACTTTATTTAGAGTGGGTTGGGATAGCACCAATATGGGTGCCTATTTTATTTCAGGAGCCGCTGTTGCTGGTATTGGAGCACTCATTACCGTTTTATACGTTATTAGAAGATCTTATAATTTGGAGAATTATATTACTGACTTTCATTTTGATAAATTAGGTAAGTTTTTAGCATTAACCTGTTTAATTTACTTATACTTTAATATCAATGAATATTTAATACCAGAATTTACTTCTAAAAAAGAAGAAATCACACATTTAAATGTACTGGTTACTGGTGAATATGCCCCTTTATTCTGGTTTGTTATTGTTGGTGGATTAGTGATTCCTATCATCGTTTTATTTTTCAAAAAAGGAAGAAGCCCTTTAGCCATATTTTGGGTTAGTATCCTTGTTGTTTTAGGTTCTTGGTGGAAACGTTACCTTATTGTTACCCCAACGTTATTACATCCCTTTTTACCAATACAAGGTGTTCCAGAAGCTTGGCGCCACTATTTTCCAAGCCTCCATGAATGGTTAATTACGGCTGCAACATTAGCCATGTGTTTGTTGATTATAACCATTTTAGTTAGGTACTTACCTGTTATTCCTATTCAAAGAACAGCTGATGAGCAAGAACAATTAAAAACTGGTAAAAACTTAGAATCATGAAAAAAACAATAAACTACCGTTTCGTTTTTCTGATAATAATCAGTGGTTTTTTCTTAAGTATTAATGTACAAAACCTATACGCTCAAGAAACTAAAAAAAACACAATCAGGTTAAAAGCAGATTATATAAAAACCATGAACAAAGAAATAGCTTTTAATTTAAGAGCTTCTTCAAAAGTTGATGGATCAAACATAGATGTTGCAAATATTGAACTAACTGTTTTTAATGAATATAATGATGATAGCGTTAAGTTAGGAAGTACCATTACTGACTCAGAGGGCAAAAGCACATTTGTAGTTAATGACTTAAATCTAATAAAACCAGATTCAACAGGTTTATATAATATATTAGTCTCGTTTAAAGGAAATGATGCCTATAAACGCGCCTCTAAAAGTGTAACCTATAAAGACGCTACTATTGAAGCAAAAATAATTACTAAAGATAGTGTTAACTATATAACAGCAACTCTGAAAGATACTGCTACAGATAGTGTATTGAGTGATCAGATATTAAATGTACAAGTGCAACGATTATTCAGACCTTTAAGAATTGGCCCGGAATTTAATAGCACAGATGAATCTGGCACTATTATTGTACCTATAGAAGAAGGAATACCTGGTGTAGATGGGATGTTAACTTTTGAAGTGGTTCTCAAGGATAATGATGATTACGGAACCGTAAAAGCACAAGTTACCGCAGCTCTAGGAACCCCAGTAGTAGATGAATCAACTTTTGATGAAAGAACTATGTGGTCTCCAAGAAATAAAACACCTTTATTCTTACTTATAGTTCCTAATTTAATTACTTTAGGAATTTGGGGAATAATTATATATTTAATATTAAATTTGGTTAAAATAAAAAAATCATAAACTAAAATTAGAACAATGAAAACAATTAAAATTTTTACAGTAGCAGGAGCCTTTGCTTTTATTTTCTTTTCTTTCACTACTATTATGCAGGATAAATGGGTTGTGCCTGCAAAATATGTAACAATGAAAAATCCCGTTCCTGCACAAACAGATGCAGCCATTGGAAAATCATTATATGATAAACATTGCAAATCATGCCATGGAAAAGAAGGTTACGGAGACGGACCAAAAGCGGATGGTTTAAAAGGTGATTTAGGTGACTTTTCAACAGCAGAATACCATAAACAAACTGATGGTGAGTTATTTTATAAAACTACCTTTGGAAGAGATGATATGCCTGAGTTTGCAAAAAAATTACCAGATGATGAAGACAGATGGTTAATAGTAAACTACATGAGAACTTTAAAAGAATAACTTATTAAATTGATATAATCTTAAAAAAACCGAACCTTTTGTTCGGTTTTTTTTGCTTTAAACAGTGGACAGCCGACAAGTTCTGGGTAGACTTCGTTTTTAACAGATTCATAATGACTGGGAGTGTAGTTATTATTAAAAAGATGCTTCCCCTCCATCTGGCTCATAGCAGGATAACCTCTTTCAATGACGATTACAGTTTTTATGCTCAATTCATGACATTATAATGGGTAAATCATGTAAGTGATATCTGCAATTGTATAACGGTTACGAACTTAAAATAATTATATTTAATAAATAAAACTTAGTACAATGAAAAAAACATTCATACTTGGAACACTACTGGTAATATTTGTTCTTTACAATTGTAAAAATAAAGAAACACAACCCGAAGAAATAATGGTTCCTGAAAAAACAAATCCACAAGTTTTAGAAGAAACAGACACTAGCATTCAGATCAGTCCATTTGAAAAAGAAGTTAAAAAAAATGAACCTGACGCAGTAACACCTGCTAAAAACACTACAGAAGTCACTAAAACTGCGCCAGCACCTGTAAAAGTTGAAACTACAACTAAAACAGTTACTAACCCCATTATAGAAAAGGAACCTGAAGTAATAACTAACACGCCAGTTGTAACAAAAACTGAAACTAAGACTGAGGTCATAATGGATGCCCCAGTTGAAACAAAAACGGAACCCAAAGTTACAGAAGTACCTACAACTACTGACTTAAATACCTGGAAGGTACCATCTAAATATGTAACCATGAAAAATCCTATACCGGCTAAACAAGATGCTGCTATTGGAAAATCATTATTTGATAAGCACTGCAAGTCCTGCCATGGAAAAGAAGGTTACGGAGACGGGCCAAAAGCAGCGGATTTAAAAGGCGATTTAGGAGACTTTTCAACAGCAGAATTCCATAAACAAACAGATGGTGCGTTGTTTTATAAAACGACCTTTGGAAGAGATGATATGCCTGAGTTTTCAAAAAAATTACCAGATGATGAAGACAGGTGGTTAATAGTAAACTACATGAGAACTTTAAAATAATAACAAATTATTTTATTTAAAATTTTAAAAAACCGAACATTATGTTTGGTTTTTTTTATGCTTTTCATAAATTATTAAATTATTATAACCGCAGTAAAAATGGCAAAAACCCAATATTTTGTTGTGTAACATTTATTACTATCTATCTCATTAAATTTTTGTATTAATATTTCCATTCACATGACTTTTGTCATAGGATTATCTGTCATAGCTTTCTATTTTTATTCATCCTTCCAGTAGTACAAATCTCTAGTTTCTTATATTATGAATAATAACGACTCTGAAAAAAGGAGTACTAACAGACGGAAATTCTTAAAATTAGGATTAATGTCCAGTGTTACTGCTCTAGCCGGTACTTCATTAATTTCAAATTTTGCTTCACAAGAAGAAAAAAAACCATCAGGAGAGAAAATAAGACTCTTAACTCCTGACGGAAAAATTGTTGAAGTTGATGCCACTAATATTAACAAATATCCAGAGGCACTCATAACTCCTGAGGAATCCAGAAAGGGAATTCCTGACAGGAAATTTGTAATGGTTATTGATTTAGCCAGATGTAAAAATGCAAGGAAATGCGTTGAAACTTGCCAGAAAGCACATCAATTAGATTACAATCAAGAATTTATGAAAATTCAACTGCTTCAAGACAATGAAAATGTTTCACCTCATTGGTTTCCAAAACCCTGTTTTCACTGCGACGAACCGCCCTGCGTAACCGTATGTCCAACAGGAGCTACTTTTAAAAGAGAAGACGGCATTGTTTTAATTGATAATCAACGATGCATTGGATGTAAATTCTGTATTACAAGTTGCCCTTATTCTGCACGTATTTTTAATTGGGGACATAATGATAAGTTTGAAAATAAAGAGATTCCTTATTCTCCGGAAACGCAGATACCAGCGGCAGAAGGAACTGTCATGAAATGTGATTTTTGTCCAGATATGTTAAGACAAGGTAAATTACCTCATTGTGCACAATCTTGCCCAATGGGAGTTATCTATTTTGGAGATAAAAATGAAGATATTGTGACTAACGGTGAAGAAACTGTCAGCTTTACAGAATTAATTAATAATCGAGGTGGCTACCGCTATCTTGAACATTTAGGAACTAAACCTAATGTGTATTATCTACCGGCTGTGAACAGGCAATTCCCTTTAGAACGTGGATTTGATGTTGATGAGGATATCATTAAAAGATATGACAAAGTTCCCTACGTTAAAGATTTAAAAGCACAGGGTAAAATTTAACCTAAAATGACTCTTAATTATGGACACAAATAGTAGAAAAAGAGAATTAGTTAAAGAATTTTCGCCAATGTTAGTAAAATCCAGTTTCTTATCAAGCGTTTGGATTCTAACATTGATTGCAATTATAGCAGTGGGCCTGTACGCTTTTTATTTACAATTAACTCAAGGTCATGAAATTACCGGCATGAGAGATAATGTTGTATGGGGCGTATATATTATAAATTTTATATTTTTTGTAGGTTTAAGCTACTCTGGCGCCTTTATTTCAGGAATATTACATTTTTTTAAAACTCCTTGGAAAAATTCTGTGACAAGAATTGTTGAAATCATGACGATTTTATCAATAATTGTTGGTCCTATTTTTATTTTATTATGTATTGGAAGATTAGATAGATTATATTACTTATTTCTATATCCAAGAATTCAATCACCGATTACCTGGGATATTATTGCCATAATCACAGATATTTTTGGATGTTTTTTATATCTGTATTTAACTTTTATTCCTGACTTTGCTATTCTAAGAGATAATACCGATTTAAAGCTTCCTAACTGGAGAAAAAAATTGTATACGTTTTTGGCAATTAATTACCAGGATACTGAATCTCAACGTGAGAGATTACATAAAATAACCAGTATTATGTCCAAAATGATTATTGCAATGGCTATAGTAGCCTACACCGTACTTGCATGGATTTTTAGCTTAACACTACAACCTGGATGGAACAGTACCATTTTTGCACCTGATTTTATTTTCTCTGGGCTATATTCAGGCGTTGGTGTTATAATCATAGCCATGTTTATCATTAGAAAATATTATAAATTAGAAAAATATATCATTCACTCTCATTTTGTAATGGCTGGCTACGTATTATTAGTACTATCCTTATTATTTGGGTACTTTACATTTAGTGATTATTTTGCAAAATGGTTTAGTCATAAACCAGCAGACATCTATCTGTTAAACACTTTATTTGGTCATTATTTCTGGCAATTCATTCTCGCTAATTATATTGGCGTTATAGTTCCTTTATTCTTTTTGTCAATTAAAAAAATCAGAACTATTAAATCAATAACTTTTGCCGCTTTAATTGCCGTTTGTGGTTTATGGTTAAACAGGTATTTAGTGGTTGTACCTACTTTAGAAAGTCCCTATATCCCTATTCAAGATACAAGACTAGAATTTATGCATTATAACGCAACTTGGATAGAGTGGTCTTTAAGTTTTGCCGGAATAGCAGCCTTTATATTGTTCTTCCTTTTAATTATGAGATTAGTACCTGTCATTTCTATGTCTGAAATTATTCAACATGAAAGACATCTAGAAACTAAACAAGATGCATCACTTAAAAAATAAAAAATTATGAGAACTAAAATCACACAACATCTAGCAATCATAATAGCCATAGGGTTCTTATTTAATTTTCAAAGTTATGCTCAAGAAAACGACGCAGAAAACTACAGAATTCGTTTTGGCTTAAGCACAAAAAAACAACCAGATAATTCCCGCGTTTTAGAAGCATCCTTTGTTGGAACCCATAAAAAAGACCGAAAAGACAGAGTGCCGGTTTATAATGCTGATATCAACTTTTATAACGTTACGGAAGAAGGTGACCTTCTTTTAGGAACTGTTAAAACGGATCAAGAAGGTACCGCTCAATTAACGATGCCTGGAAATCAAAAGTATATAACTAATGATGAAGGATATATAAATTTTAAAGCCGTTTTTGATGGCACTGACGACTTAGATGGTGAAGAAAGTGAACTTACTGTTAAAGATATTTTAATGGAATTAAACTTAGAAGTCATTGATAGTGTAAGGACCGTTATTATAAATGCCTTTGCATTAGATAGTTTAAACACCAAAATACCTATTGAAGATGCAGCTATAAAAGTTGCTGTTGGCGGTTATATTTCAAACATGCCAATACAAGAAGGCACTATTGAAGGTGGTGAATTTCAATTTAAATTTCCGGCAAATATCTCTGGAGATAAAAACGGAAATATTGATGTTATAGCGTCTATTTTAGATAGCGATGAGTTTGGCAATGTTGTTCAGAAAAAAAATATCAATTGGGGCGTCAATAAGAAAATAGAAATTGAATCTAATAAACTATGGTCAAGTGCCGCTCCTATCTGGATGTATATCGTATTGTCAATTTTATTAATTGGTGTTTGGGCCAATTATGTATATAGTATTATAAACCTCATGAATATTAGGAAAGAGGGCAAAGAACTTGATTTAAAAATTAAAAAATAAACATTAAAATTAATTAAAATGAAAACAGTAAAACTAGTAATGATTATTGGCCTTATAAGTTTGGCTCTTTTAGCTTTTACAAAAGTAGAGCAAGACAAATGGGTAGTTCCCGCAAAGTATAAAACTATGAAAAACCCAACAGACGCAAAAGTTGATATATCAATTGGTAAGTCGCTTTACGAAAAACATTGTAAATCTTGTCATGGTAAACAAGGTTATGGTGACGGTACAAAAGCTGATGGATTGAAAGGTGACTTAGGTGATTTTTCTTCTGAAGAATACCAAAAACAAACTGATGGTGAATTATTCTATAAAACTTCTTTTGGCAGAGATGATATGCCAGAATATACTAAAAAAATACCAAATGATGAAGACCGTTGGTTAATAGTAAACTACATGAGAACCTTGAAAGAATAATTTAATTTATATTTCAAATAAAAAAGCCGAACCCTAGGGTTCGGCT
>Ga0102852_1000297_pt1 | contig 9421 bp, 6 predicted proteins | sample Colrivmeta1370A3_FD_78436 | JGI IMG/M metagenome (GOLD analysis project Ga0102852, IMG submission 78436) | Estuarine microbial communities from the Columbia River estuary - metaG 1370A-3 | ecosystem: Environmental > Aquatic > Marine > Intertidal zone > Estuary | place: USA: Columbia River Estuary...
ACCGACCATTCATACTCTAACTTACGTTCGCGTTCTCTTATCATCATTGAATAAAAAAGAGAAATTATACTGATCACAATAATATATGTCTTTAGTGCAGTTATCATACTATAGTACCTTTCTCAAGTGTTTCTTCTGGTTCAATATATTCTTTAAATGACAACATTGTTAGTCCTTATTTGCTGAACGATAAAAATCTGGTTATACTAAGCATCTTCTTGCCTATATACTCGCCGATAGTTCCAGGATTGGCTTCAGCTATCTCAACAGGCGTGTCCCAAATCTTCGTGGCTGTTGCTTGAGCAAATCCAGATGTAATTTCGTTTACAACTGCTGTGGTTGGCGCAACTGCTACTGACAATGATGATACAGTCAAAGTAATTTCGATGTTGTGTGGATTAAGGGTATTAACAAAAAGGTTATCCCCGGTATCTGTATACACGTTTCCAATTAATTTAAGACGATGATCACCTTCCCAAGTCCTCATTCTCCATCCATTTTTCAGGAAGAAAGTTGTTCCTAGTCTATCACCACCAGGCAATGGGTTACCACCAATCACATCGATCGCTGGTAACCAATTTCTATTGCCCTTATGAGATACCCACTCTTTCCAGTTAGAATAAACATCTGACGCAAAGGTTAAAGTAGTAACGCCAGGGTTTACAATAATTAACTTATTAGCACCATCAAAAGTAACTGGTTGGGGGTTGAGCCACTGGTCCCAAAATCCATAGTTATACTGTAGCATCAGTTACCCCTTATCTAACTTCTGCCCACGAAAACGCCATCTCAACAGAGCAAGGATTAGTGCCAGTAGATCGTCCCGCAACTGTCATAAAGGTATCTACGTCAGTTATCGTGTGACCACGTCTGATATAATGTGATCTAACATAATCAAAGTGATCTGCGACGTCATACGTATGTGATCCTGCATCGAAATAATGCATACCGACAACATGGCCACCGGAATATGTTGTCGCCGAACGTTCCAACTCAACACCTGATTCTTCATCATGCTCTACCCAATTAGCGGTACCGGCATCTAACGTTGGGCTAATGAGAACTACAAGATGCATTGGCTCAGTACATTTAAAGCTAATTTCCCGTGGTAATGCATACGATCTGTTATCTCTGCCATTAAATGTCTGTGCCATTCTCATAGACATGATTGGCGTTACTGTCGGCATACCAACTGGTAAACTCTTATTTGGTACCATCGCTGCGAAGTCATGATGATGCGGTCTAAACACACCTTCAGTTTTAACAGCAGCTGAGTAGATAAACATTTCAGACGTTGATGCTGAGATGCCTTTGTTTTCAATATCGTAACGAATAGGCAGCGAACCTGTCCGCATATAAGTTGTAGCACGGTTGTTGGCGTTTTCAATGGTATGGCAAACAACACGATCGCCTGTCGGCGCGAATACACCAAAACGAATTTGACCTGCTCCAAGCCACTGGAAATCGATCCAATAGATATTGACCTTTGTAACGTCAATGGCCATGTTTGAAAAACCTTCTCCGTTTAATCGGTCTCCGTTCCATTCTGATTGCGGTATGATTTCCTTTCTGGAAATTCCGTCTGGCGTAGATGATCGAAGTCTTACTTCAAGTGTGTTATCTGTCAGCTGGAAATACACACCATCCATGTCATCAAAATATCCCCACTCTCTAACAACGTTCGTTTTACCCGAATCTCCGATTCGTACGGTCATTTCGATAAACTGGGAATTACCAACCGAATATCTATGATATTTCTTTGATGTTATTTTACATTCTGCACCAATATCAGTACCAACTTGCATTCGCTTACCGGCTTCATTTGGTATCCATGTATGATTACCCGTTCCTAATGTAATTTGTTCGAAATCATCGCCGCCGTCATAGATAGTGTGCATATATTCAGCAATCGTTGTTGGTGTAGATACACGCATCTTACCGAAAGCATCGAACTGAGGCGAACCTTCATAGAATCGTGTATAAGCAGCACCTCGATTGTCAACGTCTTGGCCGTAGGACGGATTAGTTGAACCTACAATGACAGTGTTGTTTGTATGTAACATTTCTGGCTTGCCTTCTACTACAGCCCACTTCACGCCATCAGAATACAAATCTTCGCCTGCCATAAACATGTCAACGCCTTCAGCCGAGTCATGTGAAGTTGTGGTAGTTACAACGCCTGTGGTTGGTGTATGATGATCTACTTTTGTAACAACACCCTCATACCCCGTTGTATTGCCAGTAATATGCTCGCCAACAGGTATATCAAAAGCCATATCTGAAAACTCAGTATCAATAGTTTGCGTAACTACGAATCTTTTACCTGTGCCGTCTGGCGGCATTCCAATCGAGTGTGTTGAGCTCATAAGTACTTCCTTTGAATAATTTTATTTATTTATACTAAAAAAAGGTGGTATATTTCAACCACCTATTTCAATTACACTGGATCAGAATAGTTACGTTCTAGTGCAGCAACCAATGCGATATTTTGTCCGACTGTAGCCGAAATCGTATAGGTTGTTGATACGTACTGTGCTGATCGAAGACCAAGAGCAACAACAGTCACGCCGGCATCAGTACCGCCTGTTCGGCCGCCTTGTATGTTATTATCATAATCATAATCGAATGATATAAGACCTGTGGTATTCTTATTACGGATCTCAAAAGTCATTGCGGCGTCAGTAGCTTCAAAAGCATTGGCTACTGTAATAGTAGTCGCATCAGAAGTTTCGATCCAATAATAACCCACATTCAAACCTGAGGTAACTACAAGGACTTTGCCATCAAAATCAGATACAGTCCATCCAGCTGCAGCAGAAGTCAATACAAACCCACCAGCAGCTGCCGAACCGTTAGTATTGGTATTAGCCCCAGAAGTCGGAGTTGCCAATTGATAATGAAGATCACCATCGATAGCCACTGCACTATTATTCTCTACGATTGTAGCAGTTGAAGTGCCGAAGTTACCTGCAGGGTTTGTGGTATAAAACATTACATACTTAGTAGAAGCGTCATCAATCAAGTTGTTGTTGAATGCAATATTACCAGCAGCAACGAAAGGCTCAGATCTTTCTATACCCAAATCATCAACGAATTTGATACGGTTAGTATCGTTGGTATTATAACCATCAATATAAACACCGCCACCATCGGATTGACGAACTGTCTTTAATGTATCACCAACGAAGACCAATAATGGGTCCGCAAGATAACCGTTGACAGTACCCGCCAATGCATCGATATCTACGTCTTGACGTAATGACCACTGTACAAACTGATATATTTGCTCGGCAGTTGCATCATTACCATTAATTACTACATGGAAATCGTAAGGTGTTCCACCAATATTGCGGGACTGTGGAGTTGCGTAATAATCGATAGACATATCAGTAAACGGAGCAACATCCGCTACGCTATCTGCTGTTGCGTCAATCGAGATATCTGCAATGTTAACTTTCAAGTCAGATGATTCACCTAACGGGAATCGATATACCTGATATGTGACTGTTGAAGCACCAATCGCTGTTGTGGTAGATTTATCAAATACCCAACCTTGAGGGGTGGCATCAGGATCTGGTCTGTTAGCTACTGTAAGTACTACAGAACGATTATCGAAAGCGCCGTTACTGACGTCACCGTAAATCTGTACTGCTTCGTTTACAGGACCAGAATACGTGAAGTCAGTTTTGTTAGTATCACTTGCCCAAGCGTAATAAACTGTATGCGTTGAATCAATCGAGCCAAGTGTCACAACACCCATATATTCACGAGTAACTACACCAACACTGGTTTTTTCTGCCCAACCACCAGATCGAATTAACTTACGCGTAGCATCAACATCAGGAACCCAACCGTTAATAAATTCGAACTGCTCACCAGTAATGGCTTCCATAGGAAATGCGTACTTGATTAGTGTTGCATCAGATTTCCAAATTTCTTTAAATTTAGAATATAATGCCTGAAGAGTAACGCCATCAGTAGTCAATGCACCGACTACTGATAATGTTACTTCGAGAGTTGTTGTATCCAGTGTAATCATTTGAGAGCCGGACGGTACGCCTGCTATCTCATATGTTAGATCATCTGGATCTGTAATTATAGCCATTTTTGTATTTCCTCATTTATGGATTCGAATAATTGCGATCAAATAATTGTTGTATAGGCAGAGAAGCATTTCCCGCGCCTAACTCAAAGTTGTCAATTCTATAGTATTTATAATCTGCTTTATGTATAATAATATCGAAAAACGTTAAAGGCACATATGTGTAGATAAATGGAAATGACATTCCAGAATCTTCAATGCCATCCAATTCAGTTGCGGTACCAGCAGTATAAATTCTTACTTCAGAATTTGCTACTAGGCCTGTCAAATTCAAGGTTGTTTGCCCTGCTATTACTGTCACAACAGCGCCAGCAGATCTAATTGTTGGGGTTGAACTACCAGCCGCAACGTTAATTGTTAATGTTCCAGATGCAACATTGACAAATATGGTTTCATTTCCTGTAGATCCATCTATAGTGGCGTACGCGTCATCTACAGAATCCCAAGTCATCGTACCTGACCCAAGACTTGTTAATTCTACAGCATGGCCTGTTCCTAATGACGTAAAGTTACACCACTTAATAAGTGCCAAATCAGTGGTGACCACAGAAGCAGTGTCTCCATTATTAGTAATAACACAAGACTCTAAATTGCCACCATTCAATGTAATTTGATTAGTTGCTCGCCAAGTACATGATTGTGCAGACACACCAACATTCAACGAAGTGGTATCAATCTTTGCAAAAGCACATGATAATAACGTAGAGGTAGTGGTTGCATTATTAAAAATCAACTTACCTCTGTTGTTTGTACCAGCGGCTTCAATAGTAATAGAATCAAGATAAAATTCTGTGGCTGCGTCATCTATAATAATTTGAGTAAAATCTGTTGTTGTATGTGGAGTATCAATCAATGTGATGGTTTTGTTTTGGTCCTGAAAATAAGCTGGAGTTGGTGTCCCTGCATTATTCTGACCAATTACTAGCTTGCCCTGAAGCTCATATGAAGAACCACCCAAAAATGTTAACAATCCCCATCGATTGGCTACTGCATTATCTAAGGTAGCAGCACTTGAAAAATTCGCGGGTGTTGCTATATCGCCGGCAGTTACAAACATGCCAGTGCCATATCTCATTACATCCACACCCAAATTCGCACCCTTTACGGTAGCGATTGTAGAAATAGTAGCCCCGAAATATGATGGCGAAGCTCCAGGAACTCCAGTCAAAGTTCTATATGGCTCTGAAGCATTTGCGGTAGTTACATAATTTATAGGATATGACTTACCTGTTCTCGCAACAGCTCCATACGTATCACTTCCTTCTACATGAAATGAATTATACGCAGAAGTAGCGGAACCTATAACAATACAAACGCCTCTATTGACCAACAGATCTACAAGTCCTGGCGTTGCTACGAAAATACGGACTAATATATGATCACCAGCACCTAACGTTACGCCAGCGCCATTATATACAGCGCCCTTTTCAGCGTTAGTTACTGACTTATCTACACAGTTAATCCCTTGAGTTGATAAGTCAGGAGATGCTGATAAACCGGCACCACCACCACCTAACGCTGACCATCCAGTCAAATTTTCTGCTTCTGTAATTAATGTCAAATCTGTGGTATAAACTGCAACTGCCATTATCTACTCCTTAGTATGTGTATGAGGCTCTATTGTCCCATACATGTACCTGATCACCAGTTCCATTGGCCCACAAGATATTGACGTCATTGCCACCCAAATCTTCGACACGCTTAATTCTCCATAATGGATTAGCAGGGGAAGAACCTGGAGCTGCTTCGCCTATATACGTGTACGTGCCTTCTGTATCGATCAATTTATCAAATAACACTTCTAACTCCAAACGTAGGCGATCTAATATATTTGTGATACTTTCTGATACGAACCTTTGTTTATTCTGATCGTATATTAAAATGGCATTACCATCTACTAGATTTCGATGCTTAAATTCAACATCACGATTATCTAATATGCTATGTGAACCACCACCACCGCCTATACCTGCCGCGATAGTTTTTGAAAAGTCTGAAAGTCTTTTAGAAACCTTCTTATCAATCTTTTTATATTCTATATCTATAGAGGTATTTATACGTTCAAGTTCTTTGTCTAAAATACTTTGAAACGGAGGTGTATGGCCTATTGGACCCCTTTCTCCAGTATCTCCTTTATCTCCCTTATCACCACGTTCTCCATCCTTGCCATCTTTTCCGTCACGGCCGTTAATTCCATCATTTCCATCGCGGCCATCATTTCCGTTATGGCCATCAATACCGTCACGACCAGCTGAACCGTCAAGGCCATCTTTACCGTCCTTACCGTCCTTACCATCTTTTCCATCTTTTCCGTCCTTGCCATCTTCGCCAAGGTCACCTTTTTCGCCTTGCAATCCTTGAGGGCCGGGCAATCCATCTTCGCCATTATTGCCATCCTCCGGTATTGGGATTGATTCATTATAACGCTTCTGTGCTTGGAATAGATTATATTCTAACGCATACAATTCTATATTTTTACTTGAAGGAACTACCAATTCAATATCATTGTTTTCTTTGAGTCTATAGACTGAACTATCTTCTTTATTCCATATAAGGTCACCCGCATCAAGAAGCTTTGTTATTATAGTTCCGTCTTCTTCTTGTACACATACATTAGCAAGGTTATGTGCGTGCGGGTTTATATTGATCCATTTTGAATGAAATCCCTCGCCTGTCTCTACAAGCTTTCGAAATTTAACATTAATTTCATCACCCTGATATAAGAACACATGTTCTTCAGGGACATATGAACCATCCCAATGATTGATATCAACGACACGATCAGTAGTGCCCTGTAAATCCTCAAGACCTACAAAGTATTTATTTCCTTCACACATTACAAAATCACCGACTTCCAATATGTAAGAAGTCGATGGAGTAATGATCATTTTATAATCTGGGATATATGTAAACCGGTCAATTGACTCAGTAAAGGTATCCAGATCAGAAATATAATCTACATTATACAGTGGCATTCCGTCACCTCATTTGTGAATGGGATTATATATAATCCCATTATTTATACTCTACTGGTACACAAAACAGTTTCTATAACACCGGATATAATCCTTAAACTTGACTCGTTTACCTCGAGCATGTCGGTGGTGCAATTTTGTTACTGACGATTCGTGATTATGATCGACTTCATCGATTTCAGTTACCGTCAAAGTTTCAGGATCCAACGCATGTTTGTACGGAATTACCATGCCGCCCTGTTCTTCAGTTACTTTTAAAACTGTACACTCGATAAACTTCGTTACGTCTTCTTCCTCGAAATCCGAGACGGCTACTACTTGATTGTTATTGTTTCGTACTATTATTAACATTTTATAACTCCTTGGAAATTACTGGGAATTTACCAGTGACGAGGGTAGAATCAGAAACAAATGTTTCAGCTTCCCAAAACACATTGCCATTTTTAACAAAAGCATTATATACTTCACTTGTTGAGCCGATACGCCAGTGACTGGTAGTATCGTACGATAGCCCATCTATCACAACATTTGCCAGAGCATACGGACTACCAGCTACTGCTGCTGCTGATGGAACTTTTGATCCCATCATACCAATCTGTTCGATGGTTCCGTCAACACCTAGTTTAAACATTGCTAAACTATTAGACTTTATATGTTCAGCAGTGGCGCTAATATAAGAAGCTCCAGTGCAGAACCATGATATGTCCCCAGCTGTATATGAAATTGCGGAACCATCATAGTAAGTATATGTCGGATCAATTGGTTGTACTGTTGTAACGAGATAATTTGTTTCTACATACGAAACCATATCAAGGTACTCTATAATTGGCTCATTCGATGCTACAACGAATCCTATGTTACCTATGCGATCAGACAAGTGTCCGTAATCGTAGAAAGCCTTCACTGTTACACCAGTAAAGCATGTTGCGAAAGCATTTGTCAGTTCTATTTCAGCATTTCCAAAATTAGTCATGTTCGCAGGATTGCACGTGACCAAATGACCAAAATAAAAATTTGCTTGTGTCGGTACTCGATCTGCGATAGCGTTCGTACTCATGGTAATAGTTGTATCCGTAAATGAAATTACCTTAGTGCCTTCTACAAACCACTCGGCCCAGCCAGCCCTCAGCACCACACCTGGTTGCATGGAAGTCGGTATCGCGCCGGTTATTGTAATCGTATTTGAGCCCACAACAGCCGTAAAGCTCGTACTGATATAGCTGTTGCTGCTCAATAAATTATATGGTGCTTCATCACCTACGTGGTAAGGCCAAGATAGATCAAAAGGTTTGCCCGATGCCTCTGCCACCTGACCAATTAAACTATTGCCGGTCAACGATAAAAAAGTTAAATACTTTTCTGGATAGTCTAAACTGAAGTTAGATCTAAAGGTGCCTGACGGATCCCAAGGATTGTTATTGAGCCAAGTTGTTACTCCAGTGGTAGTAAAGGTAGAGGTACACGTCATTGGAGGCACGGTGGTGTTTTCGGAGCCTTCGAACAAATAGCGTTTCCCAGCTTCGAACTCAATCCCTGTCAGATCAGTGTACTCGTCCAAGCTCATGGTTATTATGTCCGATCCGGTGTGATCTGAAATACCTTCGAATTCACCAAACGAATATAAAATATCACCATCGATTCGATTATCTAATGCGTAATACGTGCTAGAATCTGAACCTTTTAAACGGACAAGATTTATAGACTGGATTGCATCTCTCTCTGGCGTTAGCACTACGGAAACTGTAATATACGAACTATCCTGAGCTGGATGACGATCAACTCCAATAAAATCTGCATCAGCATCAGTTAAAGACCATTCAGTTTCGTATGTTGCAGCAAAAATACCAGTCGCAGCATTATATGCCGGTTTTGCCTCTGCATCGAGGTTAATGCCACACATTACCTTTTGATCTAGTGCTACATATTTACCATCTTTACTTACACGACCAACACATATCACATTAACGGTACCAACGGTCATGACCGTGAATACAATGCCATCCGAACCTATATCAGACACCCACCGACTGACCCAGTAATCGATTGTCAGGTCGGCAGACAGTTCATTACCAGTTCGCGTTAGATACTCAGCCTTTAATGCGTCAGTATCCAGTGATTTAGGTGAATGTTCAGTGTTAATGGATACAAAATCAAGCATGTGACCGTTAGCTTTATATACTGCATGTCCATGAGAATTTAACTTTAGATAATAGTCTCCGACATGTCTTCCTTGTCTACCATCAGCACGTGTCTGACTTGCGCTTAGTCCTCCAGTATAGGCACCGATCATTGCCTCATTATGAAGTTTTTTCATGCGATCCTCGCCGAACAGATATTCAGCAGC
>Ga0102852_1000299_pt1 | contig 9394 bp, 9 predicted proteins | sample Colrivmeta1370A3_FD_78436 | JGI IMG/M metagenome (GOLD analysis project Ga0102852, IMG submission 78436) | Estuarine microbial communities from the Columbia River estuary - metaG 1370A-3 | ecosystem: Environmental > Aquatic > Marine > Intertidal zone > Estuary | place: USA: Columbia River Estuary...
AGTTTTTTGGTTACTTTTTTTAAAAAAAAGTAGTTTTTTGGTTACTTTTTTTAAAAAAAAGTAGTTTTTTGGTTACTTTTTTTAAAAAAAAGTAGTTTAAAAATAAAAAAGTTTACTAAATTAAAAAAGATGAGTAAAATTGATCAAGAATTTACAGTTGTTAAAAGTAAACGAACTGTAACAAATAAGAAAACATTTACAAATGAAAAACGTTATGAAAACGATGTTAAAAATTTACAAAGGAAAATTTATAGTCCAAAAGTAGATTTGGTATCATGTTCTGATTCGTTCAAGGTTAGAATCGAATTACCTGGTGTACCAATTGATACAATTAAAGTTGAACTTAAAGAACAACAAATTGTATTAATTTCAGGTGTAAGAATAAGTTTACATGAAGAAGAAACTGATAAAGTAATTTATAGCGAGACAAAATATGGTAATTTTATTAGAAGAGTGAAATTACCAGAATTAGTTGAACGTTTTTATTTTAATCAAAATAAATGCGATTTAGTAAATGGTGTTCTTTATTTACAATTTCAAAAAAAAATAAAACCAACTTTTGAAGGTACCTTTACCGACGAAAATAAAGGTACCTTTACCGACGAAAATAAAGGTAATATAGAAATGGGAGAAATAGGAGAAAGGGTAGTTTGGTCCGATATGATTTAATTTCAATTTCAATTGTATCTCAATTCATCATCTTTTAATATTATATATTTAATATCTGTATTTTCATCATTTATTTTATTATAATAATCTTCAAATGTAATATCTTTATAATTAATAGATTTAAAGAATCTTTTTTGCATTGATTTTAATTTATTTTGTTTATGAATAAGAAGACGTTTACTTCCTAATTTATTATAAAGATCTATAATTTTAGTATTATCTAACGTTAATAAAATAAGATGGATGTTAGGATCAATGAAATCATTTAATTTTGCAAAGTCATCTAAAATATCTGTATCAATAATACAAATAATTCTATCATTTTCTTTTATTATTTTTTTATCAATATTTTGCTTAACATGAAAATCTGTAAAATATAGATATGGATTATCTAATAACATCTGTTTAAACATTTTTCTATTATCATTTGCTGTAAATATATATATATGATTACTATAAATATCACTGATATCTTTTAAAAGACTTAATTTATATAAAATATTACTTATTATATCTGAATTATCTTTTCTATCATCATTCGCTATTAAAATATTCTTTTTGTAAAATTCTGAAGGTTTTAATATATATTTCTTTAATTCAAATTTTTCTTTACTTTCACTTTCACTTTCACTTTCATGATAGCTTGAAGATCTTGATAAAGACGATAAAGATACCTTGTCTTCTTGTGTTTTAAATTCGTTAACTGGTAAACTAATTTGTTTATTTTCTTCTTCATCTGTAAAAATACTACCTTGCCGTCTATCGACGTCGTCGGTAAAGGTACCTTGCCGTCTATCGTCGACATTGCCGTCTTCTGAAAAAGATGATTCTGTAAATAAATTAGATCCTTCTTCTTGTGATGGTGTAAATGAACCACCGACACTAACAAAATCTTCTTGTTTTTTAACAGACTCTTTTTTAACAGACGCCTTTTTTTTAACAGAATCTTTTTGTTTTTTAACAGAATATTCTTGTTTTTTAACAGAATCTTCTTTTTTAACAGAATCTTCTTGTTTTTTAACAGAATCTTCTTTTTTAACAGAATCTTTTTGTTTTTTAACAGAATCTTTTTGTTTTTTAACAGACTCTTTTTTAACAGACGCTTTTTTAATAGAATCTTTTTGTTTTTTAATAGACGCCTTTTTTTTAATAGAATCTTCTTCTTTTTTAATAGACTCTTTATCGCTTTTTTTTTCTATTTTTAATGGAACATGTATTTCATTACTTATAGTTGTATTTTGAAGTATATCAGCGTCTTTATCGTAGTTAATGACTTTATTGTTTTTTTTAACGCGAGTTTTTTGTTCTTCTTTAACACTATTATTTACAAAAAATACAGTTAAAAAATCAGTTAATCTATCCATGTATATATATAAACAAAATCAATAAAAAAATAAGATCTTTTAAACGAAATTACAATACATTCCAATATTTACTGATGATATTTTCCATATTAGGAAATAGTGTATTAAATATTTTTTTATAATACATATCTTCTTTAGAATTAGGTATTACTCCACTTGTACCTTTAACAAAGACGTCGTTAGACGGCAAGGTAGTATTTTGAATGTAATTATAAAATTCTGTATCTGTAATTTGTTGATTAAAACAAGTTGATAAAAAATCAGTAAATGTATTGAAACTTTCAGAAATGTCTTTTCTAGAATTCCATAATATCTCCTTTTGAATTTTTTCATTATCAAATGATTTACGTATAATATATTTTTCAATAGGATCTCTTGAATAACCAGACATTTGTGGTCGTTGTAAAGAAGGATGAATTGATAATATATATTCTACAAAATCCTTTGAAAGAAATGGATATCTAATTTCTAAACCAAAAAACCCAGATAATTTATCTGATCGTAACAAATCGTATTTATGTAAATTAAAAAGTAATTCTATGCTTTTTTCTCTAAATTCTTTATCGTTTAATGTAAATAATTCATCATAACCACAACATTCATCTAAACCCTCGCCTGAAAGTAGTACTTTTATATCAGTCTTTTCTTTAATGTATTTTAACAAATAATATAAAGGTATACTTTTTCTAATGGTAACAGGATCATATGTTTCTAATCCTTTTATAATATTTGGTATTTCAGGTAAAATTAAATTGTAATCTGATAAACTTACAATGTGATGATGTATTATAATATTGTATGTTTTTTCTAAATATAAAACATGATTTTTTGCATTAATAACATCATCATTATCTAAATCGCCTATCGTAAAAACTGATAAAGGATTATCATAACCGTATTCAACTAAATATTTTACTAAAATACTAAGAATGATACAGCTATCAAAACCACCACTTAATAATAAACCTACTTTTTTATCAGATAAATTAAACCTTTCAATTACACTTTTATTTAATATTAAATTTATATTTTTATAAATACTACTTAATGTATTTGGATCAGGTTTATTATAAATACAATTTGATAAATCTGAATAAAAAGATAAATCATAATATGTAGTAAATTCGTCACTTATATTTTTTTGCATATTTTTTTGCATACTGTTTTGTGAACTTGAATTAATAGCTTTTTGATAAGACCAAAAACATCCTGGTGGTATTTCTGTTACTATATAATCTGGATTTTTTAACAATTCTTTTGGAATACCCTTTAATTCTGTTGTAAATAGATAAAACATTTCAGATAAATTTTCGTTTTTAGCAATGTATTTTACCATGTATAATGGTCGTGTTCCAAAAAGATCTCTTACAACAAAAGCATTAATGTTTTTTAAATTAAATGTTGTAGTATTTTCTGTTAAAACAAAAGAATATTCTCCGTTTATTTTTTTTAAAGATTCTACAAGACCTTTTTCTGAATTTTTTTCTTTATCAGCATATTTAATATATAATGGTAATATAATTTCACAATCTGATTGTGATTGTAAATCTTTATCAGTAAATCCTTCTGATTCAATGAGATCTCCGTAATTATAAATTTCTCCATTACATAATAATTTTCTTTTAGGTCTATTACGTAATTCTGGATATGAACTTATTTTATGTAAAATAGGATCTTCAAATGGCTGAGATCCATCTTCTGAAATATCATTTATACTCATTCTATGATAACCGTAGTTAAAGGTTATTTGTTTATATTCCTTTAGTTCTCTTTTACTTAAAATGGAACTTATTTGTTGAGTATTTATATTGTTAATAACAGGTGTGTTTTCAATTAGAAATTGAGTATCGTCTTCACCTCTTGATTTCATGTTCATAAATGAATTTATATATTCTATATTAATAGGCGGTTTAGACATGTTGTATAATAAAAAAAGAATAGCTCCCATCTACAAATAGATTATAGTTTGAAAAACTGTTTTTAACGTAACTCGTAATTTATTTTTTATTATTTTTAATAATAATATAAATTTCATCATATTTTTTATAAATAATTTCTTTATCGTTCTTGTTAATTTTTTTAACACTTATTTTTTCTTTAATATGATCTATAAATTCTTCTTTATCAGCTTCAGTTTCTGTACCTTTTAATTTTTTTATAATAAAGTAAAGTAATTCTTCATTAATTATCTTTTCAATTTGCTTTGTTATAATTGTCTTGGTTGAAATTTTTTTAATAGTCTTTTTTTTATCAATAGAGTTTGAATTCGTAGTACCTCTACCGTCTCCGACGTTAATCGGTAAGGTACCTCTACCGTCTCCGACGTTAATCGGTAAGGTACCTTGATTTTCTTGATTTTCTTTTATATTATTTAAAACAAACTCGTTTTTATCTTTATTATACAATAGAATTTTTATATTATCAATAATTCCAGAAGTAACATTCCATGTGTAATTACGATATACTATTTTTTTTTCTAAAAATGCATTTTTTAATAAATCATATAAATGTTGAACCTTGTCAGTTTGAGAATCTGTATTTTTTTTTATAAAATATTCAGAATATTCATAAAATCTTTCTAAACGTTCTTCATTTGATAAAAGTGTCCATTTTTTAAAATATTTTCCTTCTCTAGATATTTTAATCTCTTTTTTATTTCCAGTAAACCCTATTTTTTTAAAAAAGTCTTCACGATTTGTTAGATAAGAATATAAATTATTATTTAAATTGTTCCTTGTATTATTAATAAACTTTTCATTATTTTGAATAGATTTTATTATTTCATCGTAATCATGTACTAAATTATCAAATTCTTCTATACATAATATTTTAAACATTTTGACCATTTTATCTAATTCGTTTTTAGAATTAGTGTCATTAATTACAATTTGTATATTATATTTAATAGATAAATATTCATGTATTGGTAAAGATGTTTCTGAAAAAAGTATTGACATATTATTAACAAATCCTTTATATCGTTCTTTTATTCTTTTTGATTTTATACTACATTCGACGTATTCTTTAAAAAACGCAATACTATCATTATAAATCTCTTTTTGAGAATCTACAAGTGTGCTTGTAATAAAATTATCAATTTGATCTTCCAACTTTTGTTTTTCATCTTTTAAAAGATTTATTGATTTATATTCATATAAATCTTTGTATAAATTATAATAATATTCTCCATTGTCTTCTGTTGATGATAACCATTCTAATCTTTTTATACTTTTAGTGTCTTTAGAATGCGTTTCTTCTTTAATAAATGGACATAAACCATATTTTTTTATAATAGATTCGTGTAAAAATAAATTACCAGGTAATAATTTACAATCATTTTCTAGATATATTTTCTCAATCTCTTTGGATTCTATATATGTTTTTCTTACAAGTTCTCTTTGTTCTTTTGCTTTTTTAGCTTTATCTATAGCTTCTGTATCATTTTTCTTTTTTTTTGCAGCTCTAAAATCTAAACTATCCATTGCTTTTTGAACAGCAAGTATTCTATTGTTTTTAGTCATTTCAGATCTTTCATTTTTATAAATGATTTTCAAATCTTCGTTTAATTTTTTTAATTGATCCATCTTTTGCTGTTTTAAATTAGTATTTTTCTTACGTTCTTCATTTGAAATTTGCGTTTTATTTAGCTTTACAATCATTTCTATTTCATTTTTCAACATATCAACCATTTGTAATGTAGATTTTTTTGCTCCAAGATCTAAGGTAGAATTCGTTTCTTGTCGTCTACCTTGCCGTCTATCGACAGCGTCGGTAAAGGTACCTTGCCGTCTATCGACAGCGTCGGTAAAGGTATTTACATCTTTATTAACCTTAACATCTAAAGTTAAAGAAACAGTATTCATTTATAATATATATAATAGGAGATCTTCTTTATTCAATTTTTTACACATTTTCCCATTTTAAAAGAATTACATTATTTTCTTTTAATATATTTTTACTTAGACTATCAATTTCAGGTGAATAATCTTCTATATATACAACTCTTTTAATTTTACATTGTAAAATTTTTTTAACACAGCTAATACATGGTATTAATGTAACATACATTGTAGAATCTTTTAAATCGGTTTTATTAACAAATAATAATGCATTTTCTTCAGCGTGTAAGCACATGCATAAATCTAAAGCCTTTCCTGAAGAATTTCCATTCTTATTTTCTTTATTATTAAATTGATCCATGCATCTTTTACAACCTCCTTCATAACAATTCTTTGTATTTATAGGAGTTCCATTGTAACCTAAAGAAAGAATTCTATTGTCTTTTACTACAAGACATCCTACCTTTCTTTTAATACAATTACTCCTACTTTTTGTTAATAATGAAATTGAAACAAAATACTCATCCCAACTTGGTCTACTAAATTCCATAATTTCACCTTTGTTCATTGTATTTTACATTTAATAAAAATAAAATTTACAGCGGCACCTTTACCGACGCTGTCGATATACGGCAAGGTATTCGTTCGAAATACGATGCGCCTCTTTTGGAACGATGGTTCCATTAGCAACTTGACGCCACCGATAATGTAAGATAAGAATAAAACTGTTGTAACTGTTGTATAATGTATATTAAAATGAAACCGTATATATTATACAATTCTCCATTCCTAAAGTTTTTTAAAGTATGGTTTAAATTGGTAAAAATCATTCCTGTAAATTTAGACCATATACTGTTTTTATTTAAAAAAATATATAGTTTTCAAATGATATTTTGAAAGATTCTAAAAACACGATTGGAATGTTTTTCAGGAATGGGGGGGGAGACTTTTTTTTTTAGAGACTTTAATATAGATTTATAGAAATTTTTACATTTTTATATTTTTTATTTATTTTTTTAAAAAAGTTTTTCAAGATTATAATTTAATAATTTTTATTTAAAAAAATATAATAATACAATATAATAATATATATGAATGAAAGAAAAAGAGAATATAGATAATACATGTGTTTTTTGTAATTCTTTTTTTAATCAAAAGTATAATCTAAATAAACATTTAAGAGAAAATAGATGCGAATCCTTTAAAAAAATGAACGCATTAGATATCCATAATATGTTAACAAAGAATAATGTTAAAAGTAATATAAATACATATAATGAAAAATGCACTGTAAACAATATAAACAATATAAACAATATACATATCGAGCGTATAGAAATTGTAAATCATATAAATAATCTAGATACTGCTTATATAGAACCGAGTAAAATGAAAGAATTGGTTGATGAATACAATTATCCTAAATTAAATTTATTACTTAGTAATTATATAAAAGACATTATTTGTAATAAAAATCAACCACAAAATCATTCTGTAAAATACGTTAAAAAGAAGCCACCTACGTATAATTCATTAGTACAGGATTCTGATGGTAATTTAATAAATGTTGTTAAAAATTTAAAAGATTCATGTGAATTATTAACAGATCCTATTTTAGAAATTTTAAAAACTAAATTAAAACAGTATATAAAATATTATAAAAAGGATGATGATTATGATATTGATACAGTAAATGATATATGTAAGGAATTGAATAAAGATGCAGTTAAAAAAGCTTTAGGTTCCGTATTACAAAATGACATATTAAATGATATTCAAATGAAATTTACAAAATTTAATTAAAAATATATTCGTTATTGTTTAAAAAGGAATTTATTTTCTAATAATAAAGTATGATACCTGATAAACTTTTGATTAACTTGAAAATAATAAGTAAAATACAGAAAAATGGCAGAATAGCTCGTAGTTTTGATGGTATTATTTCATTAGAAAATGATGCATTTTATCAATCTGTTAAGCGTTTTATAACAAATGATTCTAGAAAACAAGCTGTTTTTGAATAAATAGCGTTGTAACTGAATGTATTGATATTTTACATCATATTACAAATTCCAAATTTATGCACAAAATGTATTATCAAACCAATGAATATATAAAAAATTGTGAATGTATAGGACTTTTGTTAAAAGAAATGGAATATGCTAAATGTGGTGTAGATAATTTAAAGTTTACATATCAAAATGATCCAAATATTGTTTCTCAAATTGATATACTCTTACTCAAAATTAACACAATCATTAAAGATTTTTCTCAAAAATTAATGTTTTTTCAAAGTTTTATACAAAATGATCAATATATACAATATAATACATTTCCACAAGAAATACCTAATGGAAAAGAAATGTTGTCATCTAGTTTTAGTAATGGTGGAAATGTCGGAAGCTTTAATAATAGTAACGGAGGAAATGTTGGAAGTTTTAATCAAAAGACTGAAATATATGATGAAAATAAATATACAGAATTACAATCTGTAAAGATAGAAGGAGAGATTGATAACAAAGATATATTAGATGATGTACATGAAGAAATGTATTAAAGTTCTGTCCATATAGATAATGCGTCACTATAAGATAATTGCGTTTTATTTAATTTACTGTTAACTAAATTATGTAAATCAACTGACCAGTAAAACAAAACCATATGTTTAGATAAATCTTTATCTTTTAATGTAATTAAAAATTCCTTATAAGTATTTACACATGTTGGGCACGGAATTATATGCGAGATTGATTCAAGTATATTTTTTACATGAGTATGATATTCTAATAAATTACTTCCATTGTAAATAGTTATAGTATGAATAAATGACCAAAGATAAGGCCCCCATTGATATTTTTGTTTAAATTGCATATATTATACAAAATATATAATATATTAATTAAGAACGAATTGGTCAAAATACAATGATTTTTAAAAGTTGTAATTAATTAAATTAAAAAAATTAAATTGCATTGTATATATATATGAGCATAAGTAGTAATTTTCCTTTTGATATAAAAAATAATGATGAAGAGGATAGTGAAGTTTTACCATTTGTAAAAGAATATAGCAACTATGTATTTCCTGGTCAAAATATAAGGATAATACCAGATACTGTTATTCCTCTTGATAAAGTACCAGATTTCAAAGACTTTTTACAAGAAAATTTTACACAAGCACCACAAAAGGAACAAGTACCTCAACAACAAGCGCCACAAGTACCTCAAGTACAACAAAAGGTACAAGCACCTAAACAACAAGCACCACAAGCACCTCAAGTACAACAAGCACCTAAACAACAAGCACCTCAAGTACCTCAAGCACCTAAACAACAAGCACAACAAGTACCTCAAGCACAACAAGTACCTCAAGTACCACAACAAAAGGCACAAGCACCTCAACAACAAGTACCTCAAGTACAACAAGCACCTAAACAACAAAAGGCACAAGCACCTCAACAACAAGTACCACAACAAAAGGCACAAGCACCTCAACAACAAGTACCACAACAAAAGGAACAAG
>Ga0102852_1000312_pt1 | contig 9161 bp, 8 predicted proteins | sample Colrivmeta1370A3_FD_78436 | JGI IMG/M metagenome (GOLD analysis project Ga0102852, IMG submission 78436) | Estuarine microbial communities from the Columbia River estuary - metaG 1370A-3 | ecosystem: Environmental > Aquatic > Marine > Intertidal zone > Estuary | place: USA: Columbia River Estuary...
ACATGTTCTCGTTGTACATGAAAGCCGCTGCAAACGTTGCAGCCTCCTTCTCGGTGACACCTGTGACGTCTGCTACAATGGCTTTGGTCAGAACCTCCAAATTCCGGTCGTAGCTGCTTCCCCTACGCACCAGGAAGTCCCTAGCTAGGATCCGTATGCAACTAGTCCGCACACGTTCGTCTTGGTACGGCTGGCTGACTAAAGAGCAAACGTACCTGAGAATCCACATGTTTACAAACTGTCGACGTCCCACCAAGTCTGCGCCTGGATCTCCCGGGCACAGGATTCCAGTCAGCCAAAGTCTGTACAGGCGAAAACCCCGCTCATTTTCATCCATCACAGAAGCGTTGCCATCCGAGTATATTTTTTGGCTGATGTGACTTGCCTCCTCCCAGGGCGCAACCACTTTAACAAAGCTCATGTAGTTTTTATTCTTTTTAGACAACCAGTCGTGCGAACATTATCTCGTGATCGCTAGCACGCCATACCTCCTCAGAACTCTCGTGGACGTAACGAGCCGCAATGACCTGGGATTCCACGCAAGAGACGCCACCTCCTGGTCTGAGAAGCATGTAATCGAGTCTATGGTTTTCAGAGTTACAATTGGTCAAATCCGAGACCACAAAACCCTCTGCGTAGGTGGGAAAGTCCTCCATGCCATGACAGTCCACAATGCTCGGTGAGAGTTCTAGCAGTCTTGCCAGCGGCGTTCCTGCTTTGCTTGGGGCGTAGTGTGAGTTGAAATCTCCACACAGCAACACAGCCTCATCAGCGTCTATGTTTTGGTTGATGAACTTCGCCAGAAGCTCTGCACATTGCATCTGCTCTCTCAGAATTAGCGGAAAATGGGTGTTCATAGCGTGGAAAATCGTTCCAGCTTCTCTGTGCATAAAACTGGTGTGGGTAAAGATTCTCACATGAGCGCACTGGGTGCCATTGAACACGGACTTATGAGTGCAGTGAGTGCTTGGGGGACAAGGAGATATTCCTTCGTCTCCCAGGACATAAGTGGTAGAGTTGAGGTATTGCAGCGAGTCCCCGTCAAATAATATCTGGGTCCCCTCGTCCCCTTTGCGTCTAGCATATCCTGTGGATCTCCAGGATTTCCCCATTACTCGCGCAATGTCGTGGGCGTAGTCTTCTCGCGCCTCTTGGAGCGCAATGAGATCTGGCTGACATTCAGACAGCGCGCTTACAATTGGGCTACAGCGTTCGGTCCATGAATGAGGCGAGGGATCTTTGTTGCACCGTACGTTGTAGGATACACACGTGACAGTTACCCTACTGTCTTCATCTAGTGATATCTGATCCTCGGGAGAGCTCGGTTCATCGTGCATGCTCGGTTCATCAGGAGATCTCTCTGTAGATGGATAGTTAGCTTCAACGAACGTGTTCCGTTCCACAGGATAGTTCTGTTCCACAGGAGCTTCTTCAGATAATATCTGTTCTCCTGTGTCTACGAACTCGGTCTGTGTGGATACTAAAGCAACGGTCTGCACCGAGGGAATGAGTTTTTGTGTATAACTGTCCAAGTCGTCTCCAATATTGTCCCATACCGACTTCTTGACGAGATCTTTGTCCTTCTGCTTTGTGGGTGACGTTAGTGGAGGGAGAGGGGGGGGCTCGGGCGACTGTTTGTGGTGGGACCTTGACTCGAGTCGAGTTTCAAGGCGAGCGATAGTTGCTGCAGCATCTGCGTTCTTGCGATGCAGCTCCTTGACGTAATCCATGTGATCTTTTCGAGATTTAATATGGGTACCGGTGGAGGGTGGCCTGTTAGACTCTGTAGTCCTCTTAGAAAGTATTGTGTGTTCTTTTCCTACATAAATAAGTACCCCTACGAGAGTGGACAATGCCACGACTATCGCAGTTGCCGCAAGGAAGACCGCCCACATAAGATTTGTTTTGCTTTGTTGTCTTTATTCAGGGTTGGCTGACGGCGCACACTTTCAGAGAGTGGCCGAATTCTCCACAGCCCCGACAAGCAATCAAGGGACAAAGGGCCTGGAGGTGGGATCTGGCATGACAGTAGAAGCAACCTGGCCCCAAAGCATCCCTGGATACTGCTATGGCAGGGGTATTGTCTCTACCAGGCTCTACTGTGGTGTCGAGTACTGTTGTCGTGACGCTTGAATACTCCTGAGTCCCAGGAATTGTGGTCGGTGGACTGGGCTGTTGTGTGGACATGCGGTTTTGTTTTTATGGTCAGTCGACACACCTCCAGAAAGCATCGAGCGGTCGCCCGGGCGTCCCCGAGCGCGGAGTGCGCTTGCTCCACTCCTTCGCCTTCGAACAGGTGCGCTACCAGCTCATTCAACTTGGGCCACTTAGGGCGACCTCTGCCCCGCGTCAGCCCACACCGTTTCGTGTTGTCAATCATGGTACAGTGCAGTGAAGCCTTGCTCAGCTCTTCAAACAAAGCGAAGTGGCCCGCGCGGAGGCTCTCTGAAGCAAGAACATGCCAATCAAAAAAGATGTTGTGGCCTACTAGAAGAGGAAGCTCGCCCGATGCGCTACGGCCGCGGACTAGCGCCTCCCACAGCTTCTGAAGAGCGTTCCAAGTGGTGTTGGGCGCCTTCAAGATTTCAGCGCGGCTGATACCGTGCACCTGTTCTGCGCTTGCGTCCAAGGTGAATTCTCCTGCTGGTCTGACCCGCAGATCGGTTTCACGGACGAAACTGCCGCTATGCATCTCGACCCACGCCACCTCGATCACCCGAGACCCTTGGTAGGCCTCCAAGTAATGTGGGGCGTGGAACTGCGCGAAACCGGCAAATTCAGGAAGTCCGGTAGTCTCGGTGTCAATGCAAATGACTCTTTGGGGAAAGATGTTTGTCATCACCAAATCTTCCTTTTACTTTTTTCATTGCAATGAGACAATTTTTGGCCTTGAGAGCGCCCGTAAAACACCTGTTCTGAACAGAACTAGCAAAAAGAAAGAACAACATCCATACAGGAATCGGCGATGGTGGCCGACGTTCGGAACTCGGACAACAGCACCACCGCGCGCTACTTTGGGCGCTGCGCGAGCGAAGAGACTTACAAGGCTCTAGGGAAGAAAGTGGAGTTATGCGGTCGACTCACGCAAGATTCCATCCATCTCGTAAAATTGTATGCGCGATTGTATAGCCTACTGACATCAGCGAGTTCGAGACGCCGTCGTATGGCATTAGTGACCCAATCCGCTGCGGATTTGTGCGCAGACTTCATTTTCGCGACAACGCTGCGCCGGTCGTCTTTGTGAGAATACATTGTCCCATTCATTTCAATGATGCAAATTCAACTCTTACAACGCTTCCTAGAAAATCCAACAGAACTTTTCTAGAGTTGTGGTGAAGCATAACGTCTTCCTGGGCGCGTAGCCAAGCTGCTGTTTTAGAAACAGCCTTGGTGTTCATTGCGGACCAGACTCTGCCCAGAATGTCTGGGGTGCCCTGGGAGGTCTCTCTGTACTCCTCTTTACGCTCGAATGTTGGCCGTTCCTCCGACGTCTCCGAAGTCTCCAGCACCCGCGACAAAACAAGAAGCCCGTACGCACCCAGACGAGGCTCCAGTTCCCTAAGAACCGGCGACCCTGCTTCGAGAGTTTGGATTGCGGACTTGTTCAACGACTCCAGGGACTTGTTCTCATCTGAGACATGAAGGCATTTGCACGTCCACAGCCACAGTGCGGCGGCATGCCCAAGTTCGAACTGTGACTTGCGCACCACCAGTCCACAATACGCGGCACACAGGCATAGGCGCAGATCCATCACCAAAACGGCGTCATCTTTTGGCGGGCCAAACACGTTCAACAAGGCGGACGGGGAGCTGCAGAACATGCGCGCGCGTCTTACATCATCTTGGGCGCGCAACTGCAGCTGCTTGGCTCTCCCCGACTTCCACCGTCCAGCAAAGACTTTCTGCTGCTTCCTGGAAGGCATGGCGATCTTGTCCAAAAAGACCGGAAACGTCTTGCCGTCCAACCCTGTCAGGAGAGCACAGGACCCATTGCCAATCAATGGCATCGCCTGAATGTCCACAAGAGGCAGGACGCCCGCGGAAGGGTTTCCTGGCTCTAGCGTGACGAATTCGCCAATCTCCCGTTCATGCGACAGATAGTAGCGGCCTTCTTGGGTGGGGTCCCCTGGAAGTCTCAAGGGACGCCAGCCTCCCATCTGTGGCCCTTCATCGGCAACGTAGTCGAACATGTTTGCACCGACGCTGTTTGGGTCGTCCAGTTGCAGCGCGAAGTAGTAGTTCTCGAAAGTGACGCGCATGCGGCACTGACCGTCTAGGACCACCTCTTGATCCTCTCGGGGGATTACGGGTGGGTGGAGAATGCACTCTTCCTCTCGCAATCCCCAGTCTTTAACTGCGCTGAGGTTGTTCCACTTCATATCTGAAAAGCTTGTAGACTGAGGGTGCCTATTTCTGTGGGCTACGTGCAGATAGTGCTGGATCGACGTCAAAACGTGGGGGCCTCCCTTGGGGTGTAGGTAGAACTCATGTGCGTAGCTTGCCTGGGCCAACTTGTTCCAGTAAGGGAATGGGGTACATGGAAACTCCGCGAATGCACCCTTGACTCGGGGGTCTAGCAAGTTCCCGATGTGTAATGCATGCCGAGAAGTGTTGAGCGTGCTCAACAAACCTTCTAAGTCCAGGCCTTCGAGGTACCCAGGCGGTAGCCATGCCCGCAGGTACTCTTCGTCAGTGCTTGAAGTTGGGGAGTATGGAATCATGGTGACGTCCGCCATGTTATCTGTGTATGTGTGTGTGTTTGTGTGTACTTGCTAACGGCTACCTGTATAATACAAATTCAAATTGGAACAAGTCCTAACATCGCATATACAACTAACGGTTGCTTGTACAAAATCAAATTGAAAAAAACCGAACCAGAGACCAAAATGTGTATGTCTCGTCGTCAGACGACGAGACATACACAAAAGTGGCTCCGGTTCGCTTTTTCACTTTTGGAATCGGTACGAGTAACCGTTACCTGTCGATATCAACATTGCTTGTACAACTAACGGTTGCTTGTACAAAATCAAATTGGAAAAATCCGAACCAGAGACCAAAATGTGTATGTCTCGTCGACTAATAATCCCTGAAAACATTCGATCAGGTATCATGCAACAGGCGACGAAGAAACAACGCAGAGAACAATCAGACAGCCTCACAAGACCGAAAAATGGAACCGAAAGAAGCTCAAAACCATCATGAGCCTGAAGAACTTGGAGCCGGAGACGAGCGACCAGCTTCGCAGGATCCTAAAGAGACTCGGCAAAGGTGGCCGCGGCCTCATAGTGACGTACAAACCATCCACCACGACCGGCATCGGGCGGTTATATGGTCAGGGATTCCAGTGTATCCCCAGTTGGATCCGCCGCCTCATGGCCCGAGGCACCACGACATCGACTTCAAAAACTGTGCACCCACCTTCTGGGTGCAGATTACAGAGAATGCGCTTCCCGGAGCATACCCTCGTCCAATGATGCGCCGTTACGTGGATCACCGCGAACAAGTTCTGGCTGAGGATCTGGGGCACATAGAGAGTGGTCAGGCCAAGACTGACATTTTGAAAATCACCCGCCACTTTTGGACTCGGTACGAGTAACCGTTATCTGTCGACAATAACCTTGTCTATGTCGCGTTCGGAATGGCTCGCTCCGCAAACGCCAACTACAGGTTCCGATGACGCTTGCGAACACATCTGACTATAATACATTATTGTAAACTTTGTAATATATAAGGCGCATTGGGACACAGTGTGCGTCCTCGTGCGACGACGAGTCATACAGAAAAGTTTCACACTCCTTCTCGAGAAGCTGAAAGTGCATCTCTAGTTTGGGTGTACAGATCTCGCTGAGAGGTAAACACCGCCTGTAGCACTTCGACGCTCTCACGCGACACTGGAGAGTCAACTGGGAAAGCCATGCTGAAGTAGTTTATAGTGTCTTGCGCCTTCTCGCTCAGGACATGTGCCATGTATCCTACGTGCGGATAGTTTGTTTGTCCCAGAAGGGCAGCCTCGAAGCACGTGCTCATATCGTTCAGTGTTTCTATCAGGGATATACACAACGGCACTTTTGTGGGCAAGAAGAGGCACACGAGCCTCAAGAGCTTTCCGCATGTGCTAGGCAGGTCCAAGTCGGCGTATCCCAGGGATTGACAATGCTTGATGCGAGGATCTACGCCTTCCATTGGGGACTTGCGCGAGAATGAGCTTTTTGCAGAACACACCGCTACTCCAGACAAAGCACCGAATGCAGCGGCTTCTAAAAACCGCAGCTTCTTGCCGCTAAACGCGTTTGTCAGAATAGCCTGTAAGTTCATCGACTCTCTTTTCTTTTTTTTACAATTTGAGAAGCTCCTGAACGGCCACTATGAGAGGTGACCTGAAGCTCGTGCGCATTTTGACGCGGGATCCTTTTCCCATCTGAAGTACCTCCACGAGATGATCAACTGAGAACCACTTGATTCTATCCTTTTCTAGAAGTCTTGGCGGAACTTCCCCTTGGAAAGAAAGGATGTTGTGGCGAGGGCGAAAGATTAGCGGAAAAGCATTTTCGACGGGTCGGTCCTGTAGAGATCGTCTACTGTCCGAAAATCTAGTTGAAGCCTTTGGATTGAAAGGCACTCTCTTCAGAAAGAAGACGCGCTTGTACTCTATTATAGTATTGTCTACGCCTCTTGGCGTATCCTGCTTCTGTTGCAACGTTTGTTCTATTCGGCAAGTGTAAACTCCATTCATCAGATCCCGCTCCACATTTTTGTAATAGGCGCCCGGGGTGCGAAGTGGGCGTTTGAATGAAATTTGTAAACTGCACAAGCACTCCTCGCAAAACTCCCGAGCGGCTGCTTTTCTGACGTCACCCCCATCCTCTGCATCCAGTGCTCCCCCAAGGTCTCCCCAAGAGCCTGTGAAGGTTGAACGCGCTAGCAGGACATAAATAGTTCCTGTTATTTCGTCACATGCGTATGGGATAATCGCCGCAGTCCTCGTGTCTGAAACACGCTTTTCTCGTATCATTTTGTGTGACACGTCTTGTTTTTGTTTTGTGAACTCGAGTCGTCTGAGTGAACAGAGTCAACACAAAACAAAAGGGTATCCAATACCATGTCGAGAGAATCTTCTTGTCAGTATAACAACCAACGTTTTCCTTGCGGGCCAACTTCCCCTGGCTCACAGGGTGAGGAGGAAGGTGCAGAAAGCAGCCGCGTCCGTAGGGGAGGTCCAACTGCAATCCGGCGCCACCCGCTCCACGAAAACTATTCATTCGAATCTCGTAGCCAAGCGGGGGACGACGGCGCCCGACACAGCCTTCGGGGAGATAGAGCACGGCGCGATGACACCATCTCCCGACAATACAGAGGGTGGCGCGAAAACGTCAGCGTCCAACAGGAAGAAAGAGCGCGGCGCGAGAACGTCAGCGTGCAACAGGAATACAGAGCGCGGAGCGAGAACGCCAACGTCCAAGAAGACAGAGGGAGGCGTCGCGAGGAACCTCTTGCATCTGGGGAAGCCCAAATTGCCTCTCGTATAGTGGAAGCACTTGAATCTATGGCTTCGGAAATGAAGCGTCTAAACGAGAACCTTGACAGAATGATAGACTCAAAGAAATAAAAACCTCATGCCTTCAAGCAACCGAGCTTCCGCCCTGCGCTACCAGATTAAGCAGCTACGTTTGGAGAATTCGAGATTGAAAGCCGAATTGTTTAGAAAAGGAGGCAGTGGTGGTAGTCGCAGCACTGCTCTTAGTATGGCTGCAAAAGGGTCCTTAGTGGCTGCGGCTGCCGGGGCAACCGCGATAACCGGGGCGGCAGGGTACGGGGGATACAAATACCTCCAGTTTAGTAAACGTCTGATGCACAAAATAGCACGTTTCCCCCAGGAAGACGATAAAGCAAGTCCTGAAGAGGTATCCAAGGCTTTCCTGCTGATCCTTAGAGACGCCGCCGAAACATATCCAGGTGCAACAAAGGTCGTGCGCGACCGTTTGGAGCAGCAGCTGGTACCCGGGCAACAAGTGACGTGGCTGCGCAAGTTCTTGGCGTCATCACTAGAACAGAAATCTACCAAGGATTTATATGCGGCAGTGGAAGTAGTAGAAGAAGCAAATCCCGGTCTTCTGCGAGAGATCTTATACAGTATGGTCCCGAGTGACTTGGACGCAGACCTTCGAGCCGGAGAGCAGGCGAAGCCAAAAAGGCCGCCTGTTGCGAAGCCGACAGCGGCGTCCACGAAGACCACCATTGCAGAGCTCCTTGAAGGAGTGCCAACTTGCCAAGATGCGTCCGTGTTTGTTGCAGGGCTCTTAAAGTACGCGGCCGCCCACGACACTGTCCTGGCCAGCGCTATCGGAGGAATTCTTGGGAAAATTCTTGGAGAAAAAGACGTGAACCAGATCGTAGCATCCGGAGGTACTCATAGCGCTGAAGGTTTAATTCAATCACTGGACGCACTTTCTTGTTGCAGTGAGGAGGACGGAGATGACGTATGTCAGTCGGGCCTGCATCTGCTCGTGTTCTACCAAGCGGGTAAAGAGCTGAGTGAGAAATCGGTCCACGAGGCAGACCAGCGTTTTAAAAAGCGTTTTCAAGAAACGCTCAGAAATAAAAGGCATCACGAAGCTTTGTCGACGCCAGGTTGGAAGCCCTCCGATCACGCTCACTTCACTGAACTGATCAACCAATTCGTGATGCTCGTCGATCGAGCAAACCCGCATCTGTTACGGGACGTCTTCACGTTAGTTTTGGAAACTCTGCCAGCTGGGGATGTCCAGCAGGAAAGATCTCACTTGAAGTATACCATGGAGACTGCACTCGCACGCGGGTCACCTTTCGTTAAGGTCTTATTGGAGGCGAGCATGGTAACTGGGGAGTCCATAGCATCTTCCCTGGCACATACCCTGCTCACACGAATCCCGGAGATTACAAAGGCTTCATCAGAAACTCCAAGCAGCGCGAAGAATTCTCCAGGTCTGCCTGATTGTAAGAGAATGGCCTGGCAGAAGTTCCTCGAAGATAAAATCTCCGACGAAACAAACTGCGATATCCCCCTGTTCGAATTTTTAGCGCAGGTAACCGAAGTTTACCCATTGGGTGCAGCTATAAAGACGCACTTGTTGGCGAAGTTGCCTTGGTACCAACAAGGTGTTATCAATCTGTATCCTGACCAC
>Ga0102852_1000323_pt1 | contig 8978 bp, 6 predicted proteins | sample Colrivmeta1370A3_FD_78436 | JGI IMG/M metagenome (GOLD analysis project Ga0102852, IMG submission 78436) | Estuarine microbial communities from the Columbia River estuary - metaG 1370A-3 | ecosystem: Environmental > Aquatic > Marine > Intertidal zone > Estuary | place: USA: Columbia River Estuary...
GGATTTTTACTATTATCCCTAACGCAAAACAATATAACGAATATACTTGGTTGGTATTTTAAATACAACGCAAGTTCGTTAAAGTTTTTATAAGATTCTGAAAAAAAATTAAGATAAAAAGTCGCTATTCAAAATCATAGGTATCACAAGTCCAACAACTATGGCTGAAATGACCATAATCCAGTCACGTTTAGATAATCTAAACAGCGTTTGAGCCAGAAACCCTAAAAACAAAACAGTGAATACAATGATGACTTGTGAAATTTCAATACCTAAGGCAAACTCAATCAATAAAAAGAATTTATTGTCTGTTTTACCAGCAAGCATATGAAACTCGCGAGCAAATCCCAAACCGTGAATTAATCCAAAAAACAAGGTTGAAAAAAACAATACACCAATTTTTTCCTTTTGAGCCCCTTTTCCAGCTGTAAATACGTTAAAAAGGGCAACAATTAAAATGGTTACAGGAATTAAAAATTCTATTATTTGACCATCTATTCTAACAATATCATACGCCGCTAAAACTAATGAAAGGGTATGCCCTAAAGTAAAAACAGACACTAATATAAGGACACGTTTCCAGTCTTTAAACATGTATGGCACGGTTAGCGCAATCAGGAATAACACGTGGTCATAAGCGTTAATATTAAGCACATGGTTAATACCGTACTCCACATTGAACCAAAAGTTTTCAAGCATATTATTTGGGGTTTGAATTATTCAAATATAAAGTTTTTTTAATTACGCATTCTTGTATTTTTCACCCAAATGCGTTAGCATCTCCTTGGTGATTTGCTCAAGAGAAAAATCATGTTTCCATTTCCAGTCTTTCCTCGCATAAGTGTCATCAATGCTTTTAGGCCAACTATCGGCAATTTCTTGCCTGTAGTCAGGTTTATAAGTGATGCTAAATTCTGGTATTTGTTGTTTAATAGATTGTGCCAGTTCTTTAGGTGTAAAACTGATGCCGGATAAGTTATAAGAAGACCGAATCTTAACATCCTTATCTTTAGCACTCATAATATCAACGGTTGCTTTTATAGCATCATCCATAAACATCATAGGCAAAGCCGTGTTTTCATTTAAGAAACATTCATATTTTTTGTCTGTAATGGCTTTATGATAAATTTCAACCGCATAATCAGTAGTTCCTCCACCCGGCAAGGTTTTCCAGCTAATAATACCCGGATAACGCAAACTTCTAACATCGACGCCATATTTGTTATGATAGTATTCACACCAGCGTTCACCAACTTGTTTAGTAATCCCATATACTGTAGACGGTTCCATTACCGTAAATTGGGGGGTATTTTCTTTAGGTGTTGTTGAACCATAAACGGCAATACTTGATGGCCAAAACACTTTTTTAATAAATTTTGCCTTGGCAAGATTTAAAACATGAAAAAGTGAATTCATATTTAAATCCCACGCTTTCATGGGATACTTTTCACCGGTAGCACTTAAAATGGCCGCCATTAAATAGACCGTATTAATGCGATGCTTTTCAACACAAATTTTAACGGCTGCATAATCCTGTGCATCCACAATCTCAAAAATACCAGAATTGACAATATCTATATTACTATAACTTATATCACTTGCAATGACATTTTTATCACCATATAAAGCTCTTAATTTATAGGTAAGTTCAGATCCAATTTGTCCACAAGCTCCAATAATTAATATTTTAGGGTTCATTAATTTGAATTTAATTAAGAATTCGTCAAAATTACTAAGAATTCAACAATGAAATTATATTAAAATGAAAAATAATAAAAACCAATTGCATATTATTTAAAAAAAAATAATGTATTCTGTTATATTTGTAATTCTCACAAAAAAAATTAATTAATGAAGACTTATTTTTTAGGAGCTTTTTGTATAAGTTTTGCTTTACTATCATGTGGTCAACAAAAAGAGAGTGACAACAATGTAATAATTGAAGCCCCTGTTCCCACAAAAATAAGTGAAAAGGATATTTCACAATTTAAATTTTTAGAATACAGTTTAGACATCAAAACTAAAAAAGAGATAGAAAATTGGACCTCCTTCAAGGAACTTGAAGACCTCGTAATACGCGTTAAAAAAGGCGATTTATCATATTTTAAAGATAATAATGAAGTGATTACAAAGTTTGTCAATGAACTTAAAGAAAAAATCCCTGACACTTTAAATACCCCATCTGTAAACGCCAGAATAATCGCCTTAGAAACAAAAATTTATAAACTTGAAAGTTTGTACAATCTATCTACAACTTCAAAAGATGAATTAAGCCTGATGATTAAAGAGTTTTTAGAGTCAATCTCAAACCTTAATTTACAAATGAACAAAAAGCTAGAAAAAGATTCACAAATTAGTGAAACACCTTAATAAACAAATGAAAAAACTTTTATTAATACCCATTTTTTTATATTCCCTAACCTTTCAAGCACAATTCAATGAAGATGCGCCTTGGATAGAATCTATTAATACTAAAAGAGCTAAATCTTCAAACCCTGTTACTTTTAAAGAAATTATTACTGCGTTTGATTCTTACTGGGAAACTAGAGATCCTAATGTGCGAGGCAGCGGTTATAAACCATTTAAACGTTGGGAAAATCATTGGAAAAATTATGTAAAAGAAGATGGCACTCTGCCAAGCGCTGCAGAAATTTGGAATACTACATTAGAAGCTAAACAGGCAAAATCAAGTTTGGCAGATTTAAGTAATTGGATTTCATTGGGCCCATCAGATTTTGCCAATCGGTCAACTTCATACCTGAATATAGGAAGAGTTAATGCTATTATTGTTGACCCCAATAACTCAAACACCTATTACTCAGGAGCGCCAGCAGGTGGTATTTGGAAATCAACTGATTCAGGTGCAACATGGATTCCGTTAGGAGACAATCTCCCACAAATTGGAGTTTCTGGAATTGCCATTGATTTTAATAATTCTAATATTATTTATGTTGCAACAGGCGATGATGATGGTGGTGATACAAGTAGTGTCGGTGTTTTAAAATCAATTGATGGCGGGTTAACATGGAATACCACTGGTTTGAACACAACCAACTCTCCGACTTCTATGAATGATATATATATAAGTCCTAGCGATTCCAACACCATTTGGGTGGCAACAAATAATGGAGTTTATAAAACAATAGATGGTGGAACTACCTGGACTAACACAAATAATACGGGAGGTTTAAATATTAAAGACATTAAATTAAAACCAAGTAATCCAAATATTATTTATGCTGTAACCACAAACTCATTTTATACTTCCAATAACGGAGGTACTTCATTTGGATTATCAGGGTCTGGTTTACCAGCCTCATCTAGCAGACTAGTTTTAGACGTAACGCCTGCAAACCCAAATGCTGTTTTTGTTTTAAGTGCTGATAACAGTAATGAATTCCAGGGACTTTACAAGTCTGTTAATTCAGGCAGTTCGTTTACTTCTCAATCAACCAAAGCCACCATTGGCAATATTTTTGGATCAACACAAACATGGTACGATATGGCATTAGCCGTATCTGATACCAATGAGAATGAAATTTACACGGGAGTTTTAGATATCAATAAATCAACCAATGGAGGAAGTTCCTTTTCCAAAATTAACACTTGGTATATTCGTGATGCCTCTTATACTCATGCCGATATTCATTTGCTTCGCTTTTTTTACGGGACCCTTTTTGCAGGAACTGATGGCGGTTTTTTTAAATCAACAGACAAAGGAAATAGTTTTTCAGACTTAACAACGGGCATGGAAATAAGTCAGTTTTATAGAATTTCTGTATCTAAAAAAACCTCAGGGAAAATAGCTGGTGGATTACAGGATAATGGTGGTTTTGGCTTTGCCAATAACCAATGGATTAACTATCACGGAGGTGATGGCATGGATGCAGCTATAGACCCCAATAACGATAATCTTTACTATGGTTTTATGCAAAGAGGCGAAACATTATTTATCTCTTCAGATTCAGGTCAAGGGAATAATATCACTGTTAGTTCACCAGAATCAGGTGCCTGGGTAACCCCTTTAGCTATTAACAGCGAAAGTGAAGTATATGCCGGCTACAATAGTCTTTACAAATTATGCGGTACCAACTGGGAATCCATTTCACCAACATTCGATAGCAGCGCAAAAGTTTTAGAGATAGATGACAACAATCCTGATATTATTTTTGTAGCCTTTGGCAATATTTTATGGAAAAGTATTGACAGAGGTATAAGCTTTTCAGAAATTGGAAGTTTTTCATCAGATATTACATCTGTTGAAATTAATCATAATAACAGTGATGTTATTTATCTTACAACATCTGGAATAAACGGGAAAGTTTTAAAATCTAATGACGGAGGCCTTACCTTTCCTGTTGACCTTTCTAAAGGAGTTACAAGAGTCACTAAAAATATCATTAAGCACCAAGATTTACATTCCCAAAATCCACTTTATTTAGGAACTAACATTGGGGTTTACAGATATGATGATTCTACTGGTGCTTGGGAATTATTTGACAATAATTTGCCAAATGTCCCAATAACTGATCTGGAAATTAATTTGGCGGATGGCAATATTACTGCGGGCACCTATGGAAGAGGTGTTTGGAGATCTGCAATTCAAACTGAAACTGTATCAAACGAAATCGCTTTTGAATCTATTGAAGGATTAACTCCTAGTTGTGGTAATATTTCTGGTTTGCAGGCTAAAGTTAAAAATGGAGGAAGCAACCCTGTTAACAGCATTAACATCGAATATGTTTTTAATGGTATTTCAAATAATTTTAATTGGACAGGAACTTTGGCTACAGGAACTTCTGCCCTAATTGACATACCTACATTAACTCCAACTACTGGATTACAAAAATTAAAAGTGATTTTAAATTCTGCAACTGACACTTATATTTCTAATAATTCAGCAACTAAATACTTCTCATCAAATTCTGCGGGAACTGCAAATAATATCAATGATTTTGAAGATGTAAATGATGAATTGCTTGTGATAGATGGTTTAGGTGATTTATGTGGAAATTCAGGTTACTGGGAAAAAGGAATTGCAACGGGACTAATACTGAACAGTTCTGGCAATAATGTTTATGCAACAAATCTGGCCGGAGAATATGCTCCTGACACCAAGAGTTTTTTGATTTCACCCTGTTACGATTTATCTCAAACAACAAATCCTGTCTTAAAGTTTGATATGGCCTATGATCTAGAAGAAAACTGGGATGTATTTTATGTTGAATATTCAACTGACGGTTCAAACTGGAATGTTCTTGGAACTTCTAATGATACTAATTGGTATAATAGCGACAGAACTTTGGCGTCTTCTGGCGGAACGGATTGCTATAATTGTCCTGGTGCTCAATGGACCGGAACAAATTCTAATTTAAAAGAATACAGCCATGAGCTATCTTCCATAGGTAATCCAACCAACATCACCTTTAGATTCGTTTTTCATTCTGATCCGGCTGTTGAACAGGAAGGTGTTATTATTGATAATTTGATTGTTGAAGGCACCACATTATCCAGCGAAAGTTTTGATAAAACAGATATTGCCATTTACCCAAATCCTTCAAAAAATATTTTCAATTTAAAAACAAAAAGCATTTATAATTTCGATTTTAATGTAACTGACATTACTGGAAAAATAGTGATGCAAAAAAGAAATGTTGAAATTCAGGGGAGCCAATATCAGATAGATATGACTGCATTTACATCAGGTATATATTTTTTAAACATCAGGTCAAATGGCGGTACACTTTCCAAAAAGCTTGTTTTAAATTAATGTGATTAATTCTCTAAATATTTTAAAATTGTAGCAATGAAAAAAAAGTTTTTTTTAAGTATGATTCTTCTAGCTGGTTTATTGCCATGCAAAATAACAGCACAAGAAGCTAAAAAAAATCAAAAAAATCCAGGGATCAATCTTGAATTTATGGACAACTCCGTAACTCCTGTAGATAACTTTTTTAAATATGTAAACGGTAAATGGTTAGATAATACAGAAATTCCCGATGATAGAACCAGATGGGGAAGTTTTGATGAACTAAGAAAAAGAACTGATGATGATGTGCTTTCTATTTTGAATGCCGCCATGTCAGATAATAAAGATTTCAATAAAATTAAAATATTTCCTGGGTCAGATCAAGAAAAGGCAGTCCAATTATTTCAAACCATCATGGATACTGTTAGCAGAAATAAAAAAGGTATGGACCCTATCAAGCCTTATTTAGCCAAAATTAATGCCATTCAAAATATTAATGACCTTCAAAAGTATTTGATTGAAATAGAACCTACAGGCGGTGCCGGATTCTTTGGATTCAGAGTTGGAGCAGATCCAAAAGACAGTAATATGAATTCTGCTTATTTAGGGTCTGGACGTTTAGGATTACCAGACAGAGATTATTATGTTAAGGACGATGCAGATTCCAAAGAAAAAAGAGAAAAATATGTGGCTCATATTACCAAAATGCTACAGTTTTTAGGAGATAATGAAACGGATGCTAATACGCAAGCGAAACAAATTCTTGCTTTTGAAACTCGATTAGCTGAACCAAGAATGGACAAAGTTGAGAGACGAGATGCCCGTAAGCGTTATAACCCGAGATCTATTTCTGAATTGCAAAACATGGTGCCTGCAATTAATTGGAAAAATTACTTTGAAGGGATAGGGGTAAAAAAAATAGATACCATTATTGTTAGTGAGGTTAAATACATGGATACACTTCAAACTATTTTTACCGAAAACAATGTCTCTGATTGGAAAGCTTACCTGCGTTGGTCTGCATTAAATAGAGCTTCTGGTATGTTAAGTACTGATATAGAAACTGCTAGTTGGGAATTTTATGGTAAAGACTTGAGAGGCGCCAAAAAGGAACGTCCCAGAAATGAAAGTGCCTTACAAACTTTGAATGGAACAATAGGTGAGGCTTTAGGCAAATTATATGTAGAGCAAAAGTTTCCGCCCGAGGCTAAAGAAAAGGCAGAAAAAATGATAGCAAACGTTATCAAAGCTTTTGAAAACAGAATTAAATCCGTGTCCTGGATGACTGATGACACTAAACAAAAAGCTATAGAAAAACTATTAGCTTTAAAAGTTAAAATTGCCTATCCAGACCAATGGAGAGATTATTCTGATTTAGAGATTAAAGGCGTTGAAGATGGTGGTTCTTATTTACAGAATATGCTTAATGCTAGTGCTTGGAATCACAATAAAAATTTAGAAGATTTAGGGAACCCTGTAGACAAAAGCAGATGGGGTATGGCGCCACAAATAGTAAATGCCTATTTTAGTCCTTCTTTTAATGAAATTGTATTTCCAGCAGCTATTTTACAACCTCCATTTTATAATTATCTCGCCGATGATGCCGTTAATTACGGAGGTATAGGTGCGGTAATAGGGCATGAAATTTCTCATTGTTTTGATGATTCCGGATCGCGATATGATAAAAACGGTAATTTGAACAATTGGTGGACGGATGAAGATTTAAAACAATTTGAAATTTTAGGAAAAAGTCTTGCTGATCAATATAGTGCTATAGAAGTTTTACCGGAAACATTTATAAATGGTGCCTTCACACTAGGCGAAAATATTGGTGATTTAGGAGGTGTTAATGCGGCTTATGACGCATTACAATTGAGTTTTAAACAAAATGGAAGACCTGGAAACATTGATGGATTAACTCCAGAACAACGCTTCTTTATCTCTTGGGCTACCGTTTGGAGAACTAAAGCTAGAGAAGATGCTTTAAAAAATCTTATAAAAACAGATCCACATTCACCTGGAATGAACAGAGCTGTCCAACCATTATTAAATATAGATACTTTTTATGAAGCCTTTAATATTAAAGAATCAGATAAAATGTATTTAGAACCAAATGAACGAGTGAAAATTTGGTAAAAAAAAATGGCATTTTCAAAAATTTGAAAATGCCATTTTTTTTCTTATGCTTTATTAATTAATTTTTTGGTTGAGCGGCGGCAGCCTGAATTGCTTGTTTTTGTCTGAGTAGTTCATTCTTTGTTAATTGAATCATATTAAAATTAGGAGCCGATTTTAAAGCTGCATCCAAAATATCCACAGCGGCATCTATATTAGCTTTTTTATCTTTATTATAAGTTACTAAGGCATTTAAATACATAAATGCAGATTTTAATGGTACTTCATAAGGTGATTGCATTTCGTAATATGTTTTAGTCATATCTTCTTTTGAATTAGCTAATCCATAAGTAATATGTTTTTCTGCTTCTGCCAAATTTTGTGTTTGCAAATTCAATTCGGCCAATTCATAAGCTATAAGAGCATTTGGATTTCTTTTAAACATATCTTCAAAAAACCCAATAGCTAATTTTGGTTGACCTAATGATTTAAGAGAGACCGCTTTTACTTTGATGGCTATATCAGAATCGTTTGCGATTTTATCAATCCCAATAGTGTTTAAAGCTTGAGCATATTGGCCTTCACTCATATAAATATAGCCTAAGGTATCAAGCCTTTCCTGAGAAGGAGAAAGGATATTTAAATGTGTTAATGCGCCTATTACCCCATTTACATCACTTTGCTTTTTCATTTGTTTATAGTAAGCTTCATAATGCATTATTAAATCAGAGTTGGTCTGAGCATTTATTTGAAAACTAGTTACTAATAAAATCAATACTATTAATCGTTTCATCTTTATGTGTTTTTAATTTAATTTGAATGCGTTAAAACTATAAAAAATTAACATTTAATATCTTAAAAGAATGCTAATTATTTTTTGGCCACTAAATGATGCGTTACTAATTAAATGAAGACTTCACTTCAGTTAAGTGAGAATATTATATGTTCTTCAATACTTGCTAACAAAAGCACTTTAGGAAAACTCAAAAAAAATAATTACATTTAGTTTTCTTAAAATAAAATATTATGGGTATTAAAAGTTTTCTTGCCGCCAGACGTACAACCAAAAAAACCACAGGTGATGCACCTTTAAGGGTAAGTGACTACATGACTA
>Ga0102852_1000344_pt1 | contig 8612 bp, 6 predicted proteins | sample Colrivmeta1370A3_FD_78436 | JGI IMG/M metagenome (GOLD analysis project Ga0102852, IMG submission 78436) | Estuarine microbial communities from the Columbia River estuary - metaG 1370A-3 | ecosystem: Environmental > Aquatic > Marine > Intertidal zone > Estuary | place: USA: Columbia River Estuary...
AACGGAGCTTTTTTTAAATGTATATAATTATTAAATTAATATTTATATTTGTTAAAATTTAGAATATGAAAAACATTCTTGTTCCAATAGGAACGTCAAAAAAATCAGTTAATACTTTACAATATGCAATAGATTTTGCGACCATTTCTAATGCTAAAATTTATGTAATTCAAGTTTTTTCTTCTGCACGAGCAACAGGAGTTCTTAAAAATGTTGATGCAATTATAGAAAAAGAAGCCAAAGAGAAATTAGAGCATATTTTATCTCAAGTAGATTCAAAAAATATTGAAATCAAATCTGCTGTTATTAAAGGTGATGTAATAGATATTATTAAAAAAGCTACAGAAGAATTGAATATTGATTTAATTATTTCTTCAGCAAAATTATCTACTTCAGACTCTTCAATTTATTTGGGAGAAGTTGTAGGAGGTATAATTAAGCAAACTGAATTGCCATTATTAATTGTGCCAAAAGAGTATGTTTTTAGGCCAATAAATATAATTTTGTTAGGATTACGTTCAGGATTGATTAAAAAAGAAGGAGTTTTGAATCCGTTAAAAGATATTGTGGATCTTTTTAAAGCTAAAGTGAATTTATTACATGTTATTACGCCAAATAACTCTTTGGAAGATAATTCATTACATCAAGATTTTGAAGAAATTGCGGATACAATTTTTAATAGTGAAAATGCAACAGTTTATCAAGGAATTTTAGAACATTTAATTGAAATAAACCCTGATATGATATGTGTTATTAGAAATAAACGAGGATTTTTAATTCGTCTTTTAGAACAAAACACCATTAAAAAAGTTGATTTTGAAAGTAGAGTTCCTTTATTAGTTTTAAAAGGAAATTTATAATAAATATAGGGGATGTAGCTCATCTGGCTAGAGCGCTTGACTGGCAGTCAAGAGGTAGTGGGTTCGACTCCCATCTTCTCCACTAGTGATAGTAAGGCTTACAAGAAATTGTAGGCCTTTTTTATTTTTATCATTTGCCTACAATTTGCCCATAAAATTAAAGGTTTTAGCAAATTAAAGCTTGGCGAATGCCAGCCTTTTATTACAATTTTTTATAAAAAAAACACCAAAATAGAGTGTAATTTATAAGTCAATATTTAATTTTAACAAGGTTTTAATCTATAATAGATTTAATTTTTTAAATTTGTAAAGTATTATGAAGCAATTATTTAGAAAGATATCGTCAATCCTAATGGCTTTTGTGGTCCTTTTTTCCACAATGTCATTTACCTATAGTGAGCACTATTGTGGTGACTTTCTTGTGGATAGCGCGTTATTTTCTAAAGCAGAATCGTGTGGAATGGCAATGGAAACTGCGTCTGCCGAAAGTGATTGTAATTCCTTTAAAAAAGATTGTTGTTCAGATAATGTAAAACAAATTGAAGGCCAGTCGAATCTTAAAATTGATTTTAATAGCCTTACAATTCCACAACAAGATTTTGTTGTTGCATTCACATTTTCTTATATAAACTTATTTGAAAGTATTGAAAAAAGAATCAATGCTTTTGAAAATTACTCACCACCTTTAGTCAATAAAGACATAGCTGTACTTTATCAGGTTTTCAGAATTTGATTTTAAACTTTTTGAGTTGAATTGTTGTTTTTTTGGTTTTTAAACTAAAATAATAGCTACATACCTAATGCTTTTAGGATTCAATATTCATTAAAGTTTAAAATTCATTTATATGTTAAATAAAATAATTCGCTATTTTTTAGAAAATAGATTTGTAACCATCCTCTTATTATTGGTTTTTATAGGTTGGGGATTAGCAACTGCTCCATTTGATTGGAAAACTGGTTTTATACCAAAAGATGCAGTTCCTGTAGATGCAATACCCGATATTGGTGAAAATCAGCAAATTGTATTTACTGATTGGCCTGGGAAATCGCCTCAAGATATTGAGGATCAAATTACGTATCCACTTACTACTTCATTAGTTGGAATTCCTGGAGTTAAAACCATTAGAAGTACTTCAATGTTTGGTTTTTCAAGCATTTATATCATTTTTGATGAAGATGTGGAATTTTATTGGAGTAGAAGCAGAATATTAGAAAAACTAAATTCTTTGCCAAGTGGCTTGTTGCCAGCCGATGCCAAGCCAATGCTTGGGCCTGATGCTACAGGTTTAGGACAGGTTTTTTGGTACACATTAGAAGGTAGAGATTCTAACGGAAATGTTACTGGTGGTTGGGATTTACATGAACTTCGTAAAGTACAAGACTTCTACGTAAAATATGGTTTAAACGCTGCCAACGGTGTTTCAGAAGTTGCATCTATTGGTGGGCATGTGCAAGAATATCAAGTTGATGTGAATCCAGATGCTTTAAAAGCCTACGGAATTGGTTTTGATATGGTGATGATGGCCATAAAAAACAGCAATAGAGATATTGGTGCCAATACTATTGAAATTAATAAAGCTGAATATATGGTTCGTGGATTGGGCTATATAAAATCGTTGGCAGATATTGAAAATGCCGTTGTCACTGTTAATGAAAATACACCAATATTAATTAAAGATGTAGCTTTTGTTAGTTTAGGAGCCGAACCAAGAAGAGGTGTTTTAGATAAGGAAGGTGCAGAAGTAGTTGGAGGTGTAGTAATTGCCCGATATGGTTCAAATCCACTCGAAGTAATTGATAATGTAAAGGAAAAAATCAATGAAATTTCAACAGGATTACCTAAAAAAACTTTGACAGATGGTACTGTGAGTCAGTTAACTATTGTTCCTTTTTATGATAGAACAGCGCTTATTCAAGAAACTATTGGGACATTAGAAAGTGCACTTTCAGAAGAAGTTATTATTAGCATTATTGTAGTAATTATATTGCTATTTAATTTAAGGGCTTCTTTTATTATAGCCAGCTTATTGCCATTGGCAGTAATTATGACGTTTATTATTATGCGTTATGCAGGTGTAGATGCAAATGTGGTGGCATTATCTGGAATAGCTATTGCCATTGGAGTCATGGTAGATGTTGGAATTGTTTTTGTTGAAAATAATATTCGATATCTCGAAATGCCTGAAAATATAGGTAAAAAAGGAAAAGATCTTATATCTGTAATTTATAACGCTACTGTTGAAATTGCACCAGCAATTACTGTGGCTATTGCAACTACAGTTGTAAGTTTTTTGCCTGTATTTTTTATGGAACATGCCGAAGGGAAACTATTTAGACCTTTAGCTTTTACGAAAACATTCGCCTTAGGAGCATCGTTTTTAATTGGTGTCATATTTTTACCAACATTAGCGTATATAATTTTTGGTGTTAATTTTTCAAAACAAAAATTCAGTAAGTATTGGAATGGATGATTAGTGATCGCTGGAATTATTTTAGCTTTTGTATTTAACAACATAATTCCAGTAGCATTAACTTTAATTGGACTGAAAAATATACTTGAAGGTATTTATCCAACGTATTTAAAAAAACAGTCTAATATAATTACCATAGGAATAGCACTGCTATTTACCACGTATATTTTAACTACTTCTTGGAATCCACTTGGGCACCAAAATAGTTTATTTTCAAATTATTTAATGGTAGTATTTATCATTGCCGTTGTACTTTCTTTCATCATTGCAGTTATTTATTATTACGAAGTAATTTTACTATGGTGCTTAAATAATAAGGGGAAATTTTTATTGTTACCATTATTTACCATCCTTTTTGGTTTATTTATTTGGGTTGGATTTAGTAGTGTCTTTGGTTTTACCGCTATAGGGTTTGATAAAGTTGGTGTTAATATTAGAACTACAGCTCTTTATTCCTATTTAGATCATAAATTCCCTGGGATTGGTAAAGAATTTATGCCATCATTAAACGAAGGTAGCTTTTTATTAATGCCAACTTCAATGCCTCATGCAGGGATTGAAGAAACTACCAAAACAGTACAATTATTGGATATGGCTGTTGCTACAATTCCAGAAGTTGAAGTGGTTGTGGGGAAGTTGGGAAGAGCCGAAACTGCGTTAGATCCTGCGCCAATTTCAATGTATGAAAATGTAATTAATTACAAATCGGAATATATTTTAAATGAAAAAGGACATAAAGAAACTTTTAAGGTTGATGAAAATAATAATTTCATATTAACAACTGGCGATACTATTTCTAACGAAAAGGCCATTTTAAAAAGAATTTCAGCTAAACAATTAATTGGAGATGGAGAGGGTGAAATTTTTAGAAATTGGAGAGAAGAAATTAAATCACCAAATGATATTTGGAATGAAATTGTGAAAGTTACCAATTTCCCTGGAATAACCTCAGCACCTAAATTACAACCTATTGAAACGCGTTTAGTAATGCTTCAAACAGGAATGAGAGCTCCAATGGGAATTAAAGTGTATGGTCCAGATTTAAATACCATTCAACAATTTGGAATTCAACTTGAAAATATTCTAAAAACAGTGCCTTCAGTAAAATCAGAAGCTGTTTTTGCAGATAGAATAGTTGGAAAACCTTATTTAAATATAAATATTGATAGAGCTAAAATTGCACGTTATGGTTTAAGTATTGAACAAACTCAACAAGCCATTGAAACCGCTGTTGGCGGGATGCCAATAACCACAACTGTTGAAGGAAGAGAGCGTTACAATGTACGAGTTCGCTATCCAAGAGAATTGCGTGATGATCCTGAAAAGTTGAAAAAAATATTGATTCCTACACCAACAATGGCTCAAGTTCCATTGGGTGAATTGGTTTCAATAGCATATGTTCAAGGACCACAAATGATAAAAAGTGAAGATACTTTTTTAGTTGGCTACGTGTTGTTCGATAAAAAAGAAGGTTATGCAGAGGTTGATGTAGTTGAAGATGCGCAACAAATTATTGATGCTAAAATAGCTTCAGGGGAATTAATTGTACCTGCTCATGTAAATTATAAATTTTCTGGAAATTTTGAAAACCAAGTGAGAGCTGTGAAACGATTATCAATTGTAATTCCAATATGTTTAGGAATTATTTTTCTGTTATTGTTTTTTCAATTTAAAACGGTTATTGCTTCCACCATACATTTTTCAGGAGTATTTGTAGCTTTTGCAGGTGGGTTTATAATGATCTGGCTTTGGGGACAAGATTGGTTCATGAACTTCAATATTTCTGGAGTTAATATGCGCGATTTGTTTCAAATGCATCCAATTAATTTAAGTGTTGCTGTTTGGGTTGGGTTTATAGCCTTATTTGGAATTGCAACTGATGATGGTGTATTAATGGGAACTTATATTCATCAAGTTTTTGAAGAAAGAAATCCACAAACAGTAGAAGAGGTTAGAAATGCCGTTGTAGATGCAGGTAAAAAACGAGTTAGACCTGCAATGATGACTACAGCAGTTACCATCATAGCTTTAATCCCTGTATTAACTTCTACTGGAAAAGGTTCAGATATTATGGTGCCTATGGCAATTCCAACGTTTGGCGGAATGATTATTCAAATCATGACAATTTTTGTTGTGCCAATTTTACAAGCGCATTGGAGAGAATCAGTCATTAAAAAAAGTAATAAATGAAAGCGAAAATAAAATATAAGATATTAAATATGAGATATTTAATAGTGATAGGTTTACTGTTCTCACTGAATGTAAATGGTCAAAAATTAGAGGAGTATTTGCTGATAGCTTCAAAAAACAATTCAGAAATTAAAGCAGCTTATACTGAGTTTGAAATTGCGATGCAAAAATCACCTCAAGTTAAATCGTTGCCAGATCCAACACTAACCTTGAGTGCTTTTGGACGCATGGTTGAAACAAGAGTTGGTGCTCAAGAAGCTCGTTTTAGTATTATGCAAATGTTTCCTTGGTTTGGAACTTTAGCAGCCAAAGAGAATGTTGCTAATTTATTAGCTGAAGCAGCTTTTCAAAAATATGTTGATACTAAAAATGAGGTTTTGTTGAATGTAAAAAAAATGTATGCTGAATTTTATGAACTTCATAAAATGATAAATCTAGAGGAACAAAACCTTCAAATTTTAGAAACATATAGGATACTTTCCTTAAGTAAATTTCAAAATGGAAATGGTGCAATGGTGGATGTTGTGCGAATTGATATTAAGAGAAATGAAAGTAGTACTGACATTGAACTTTTGAAGGAGCAATACAATCCACTTCAAATAGGATTTAACAGTATGTTAAATGTTGGGTTGAATGAGCCGATAAATCATATAGATTCATTGCCATTAAATGATATTTCATTCGAAAAATATACCGATGATTTATTTGATTCAAATCCAAAATTAGTAGTTCTAGATAAGAAAAAGAAAGCGTATGAATCACAAAAATTAATAGAGAAAAAAGAAGGGCTACCTATGATAGGAATTGGTTTAGATTATTCCATTATTTCAAAAAGAGATGTACCTGATTTAGAAATGAATGGTCAAGACGCTATTATGCCAATGCTAACTTTAACGTTGCCAATTTTCAGAAAAAAATACAAAGCTGCTCAAAAGGAAGTAGAGCTTATGATAAAAGGTACTGAGTATGAAAAAGAAGCAATTCAGAATAATTTAAAAGCAACTTATAGTATGTCCGCATTTAATTTTCAAAAAGCCAAAAAACTACGTGAATTGTATTTAAAGCAAATTGAAGCTACACAACAAGCAATAAAATTACTGCTGGCGGCCTATAGTAATTCAGGTTCCAATTTTGAAGAAATTTTAATGATGAACCAAGATTTATTAATGCTTAAGACAGCCATAATTACTGCAAATAAAAATCAATTTACAGCACAAGCGCAACTAGAATATTTACTTTCAAAAGACAATTAATTATGACAACAAAAGCTAAAAATATACTAAAAGCAACAGGAATTCTTTTGATAGGATTGTTGTTGGGATGGATACTTTTTGGAGGAAATAATACTTCAAATGAAATCCACGACCACACTACAGAACAAGCTGAAAATACAATTTGGACATGTTCAATGCATCCACAAATTAAACAGCCAGAAGCTGGTAAGTGTCCGCTTTGTGGAATGGATTTAATTCCATTGGTAAATCAGTCAGCGGATATGAATTCTATTGAAATGACAGAAAATGCACTAAAGTTAGCCAATATTCAAACAATGATTGTAGGGACTAAAAACGCCAATAAGGAAATTCGTTTGAATGGAAAAGTTCAGATTGATGAGCGAAAGTTATATACCCAAACCACTCATATTCCTGGTAGAGTTGAACAATTAACTATTAATTTTACAGGAGATAAGGTAAGTAAAGGTCAAACTTTGGCAATGGTATATTCTCCAGAATTGGTGACAGCTCAAGAAGAATTATTACAAGCAAATACTATTAAAAGTGCACAACCAGATTTATTTGAAGCTGCTAAACAGAAATTACAAAATTGGAAAATTAGTGATAACACCATTTCAAAAATTTTAAGTTTAGGTAAGGCCATTCAAAAATTTCCAATAACTGCTGATGTTTCAGGAATTGTAACTGCAAAAAAAGTGGCCTTAGGTGACTACGTAAATCGTGGGATGCCATTATTTGAAATAGCTGATTTAACCTCTGTATGGATACTTTTTGATGTGTATGAGAGTGACATGACTTGGGTGAAAATAGGCGATAAAGTTTCGTATACCATTCAATCATTTCCAGGGGAAACATTTGAAGGTGCTATTTCTTTTATAGATCCTATGATAAATGCTCAAACTAGAATTGCAACAGCACGAGTTGAAATTAAAAACGTTGCAAATAAATTAAAACCTGAAATGTTTGCTTCTGGAATTATAAAAAATAAAGCGAGTAAAACTGCTTCACAAGAAATTGTGATTCCAAAATCTGCTATTATGTGGACAGGTGAAAGATCCATTGTATATATTAAGAATAAAAACACAACAAGTTTTATGTTGAGAGAAGTAACTTTAGGAGCTTCATTGGGTGATTTTTATGTAATAAAAAACGGGTTGAATGATGGAGAAGAAATTGTTGTAAACGGAACATTTACAGTAGATTCAGCTTCGCAATTAGCAGGAAAACCAAGTATGATGAATGTTGATGGTGGAAAAGAAACAATAGGTCATGAATCAATAAATATAGGTGATAAGGGAGCCTCAATATCGATGGATAATACTTCGATAACGACAAAAAGAGTTTCAGTTTCAAAAGAGTTTCAGCAGCAATTAAATACTGTTTTTGATAAATACCTTGCTTTAAAAGATGCTTTGGTAAATGATAACGCAATAATTGCTCAAAAATCTGCAAGTGAATTAATGAAATTAATTGGTAAGGTTGATATGAAGTTATTGACTAATAAAGAAGCACATACTCATTGGATGGCAATTACAAAAGAAATTTCAAATTCATCAAAATTAATTAATTCAACATCAGTAATTGAGAGTCAAAGAATTAACTTTATCAACTTATCAAAAAGTATTTCAAAAGCTGTTGAAGTATTTGGAATCAATAAAAAGGTGTATCAACAATTTTGCCCCATGGCAAATAATGATAAAGGAGCCATTTGGTTAAGCTCCAATGAAAAAATAATGAACCCATACTTTGGTGCCTCTATGTTAAGTTGCGGAACCGTTCAAAAAATTATAGAATAATAATTTAAAACAATATAAAATGAAAACACAAAAATTAGTAGCTGTTTTAATAATTGCATT
>Ga0102852_1000349_pt1 | contig 8461 bp, 6 predicted proteins | sample Colrivmeta1370A3_FD_78436 | JGI IMG/M metagenome (GOLD analysis project Ga0102852, IMG submission 78436) | Estuarine microbial communities from the Columbia River estuary - metaG 1370A-3 | ecosystem: Environmental > Aquatic > Marine > Intertidal zone > Estuary | place: USA: Columbia River Estuary...
AAAAGCAGAAGTGCCAAATGGCCATGATGCAGATTTTGTGGTGAAGTCCAAAAGCAATCTTGTTTTAGTAGGAACTAGAATCATTGGGCTTAAGGGAGAGAAATACAAATCAAGCTTAGCGGCTCATAGAATATACAAAGCAGATGCAAACAGTGATGATCAAAAATTTATACAAGCATCTGAAACCCCACAATGGAGAGGTAACCAATCGCATGGCTTAGAATTTTGGCAGGATTTAAACCGAGTATTACAGAATGAACCTGTTGTGGACAGAAACCGATTTATTTTAACTCAATTAAGAGGAACTGGAATTGAAAGAGGTTTGACATTTGAACCGGACCAAAGACAAAAGGACATACTTCTTGAAGCCGAAAAAATGGGAAATGCCATGGCCATGGTGAATACTTTTAGCAGAGAATCATATAAAGAGAAACATTGGCCAAATAGAAACTGGCTTTACGTTTTAAATATGGAATACCTGGATCACATGCATCCAAATTATTATGAAGTAACTGAAGTTGCTTCTTACACATATGAGGCAATCACAACTTCTAAAGGGATGGTTTTGAACAACATTGGAAGTGGATCGAAGTATTTAGGTGCATACATTGATGATGAGGGCAATTGGTTGGATGGCAAGAACAATTATGAAATTATTGTACCCAAAGACGCTCCAGCGAATCAATTCTGGTCCATTACAATTTATGATAACGATACACGCTGCATTATTCAAAATGAACAAGGCAAATCTGACATAAGCTCGGTAATGGAAAATATAAAAGTTGACGCTGATGGCAGCACAAGGATATTTGTTGGTGAAAAGGCTCCTGAGGGATATGAAAATAATTGGATTCAATCTAACCCAAATAAAGGTTTCTTCGCGTACCTCAGACTCTATGGTCCCCTTGAGTCGTACTATGACAAATCTTGGATAATGCCTAATGTAAAAAAGGTAAAATAAACACTCTACAACAATGTATAAAGGGCATTAAAACGCCCTTTATACCAACCGTTGGCAAACATTAAAACACAAACCAAAAAACAATCTTCAAAATGAAAAATTTAATCCTTTTTTTAGCTCTTATTCTTTTGACTTTTAGCTGTAAAGAAAAAGAAGCATCAACTGTCGAAGCTACTAGTGATAAGGTTTTGACGTCTGATACTGATTTAATTCAAAATGTACCGACTCCAGGTACTGAAAAAGTGGCTTACTCTCCTTATCCGGAACAAGATTTCCCGAATCAGGTGCTTTTTGGCGATACGCACTTGCATACTAGTTATTCAACCGATGCAGGTATGGTGGGTGCCATTCTAGGGCCTGAAGAAGCTTATCGCTTTGCACGCGGCGAACAAATAACTTCCAACCATGGTTTACCGGCGCAACTTAAGCGACCCCTGGATTTTCTTGTAATTGCAGACCATGCTGAAAATCTAGGCCTGGCTCCTCTCATTAAAGTTTCCGATCCTTCAGTTCTTTCCAACGAATGGGGAAAGATGGTGCATGATCTTGTGAAGTCCGGTAAGTCTACAAGGGCCTTTAACGAATGGATTGCCAAAATGCAGGCACTCGATGACCCATTTGCCGGCAATACAAAAATGGCTGAAACCGCCTGGAAGGATATTACAGCTGCTGCTGAAAAATATAATGAACCTGGACGATTTACTGCTCTAATCGGTTTTGAGTGGACTTCAGGACCGAGCGGTGACAACTTGCACAGGAACGTACTTTTTAGAGATGGAAAAGATAAAGCTGATCAAATCATTCCAATTTCTTACTACGATACCAGCGACCCAGAGGAATTATGGGAATGGATGGACAATTATGAGACCAAAACTGGAGGGCGCATGCTGGCTATTCCGCACAACGGTAATGTTTCAAACGGACGGATGTTCGACGATGTAACCCTAATCACTAAAGAAGCATTGAGCCGTGACTATGCAGAGCGGCGCAGTCGGTGGGAACCTGTATATGAAGTGACCCAATCGAAAGGTGATGGTGAAACCCATCCGCTGTTATCTCAGAATGACGAATTTTCTGACTTTGAAACCTGGGACAAGGGAAGTTTTGGTCCAGCCCTTCATACGGAAGATATGCTGCCAAAAGAATATGCGCGCGAAGCACTGAAACGCGGTTTGGCTTATGAAGAAAAACTTGGTGCTAATCCATTTAAGTTTGGCATGATCGGTTCAACCGATGCGCATACGGGCCTTTCTACTACATCAGAGGATAATTTTTTTGGAAAGGTTGCCATGCTGGAGCCCACGGCCGATCCAGTTCGCTTTGAGGAGGTCATAATAGGCCGAGTTCCTCAAGATCGTCCTGAAGAACATAAGATCAGGGCAGTTGAAGCATCCGCTGCAGGTCTTGCCGGTGTCTGGTCTCGCGAAAACACTCGTGAAGCTATCTGGGATGCCTTCAAAAGAAAAGAAGTATTCGCTACAACAGGCACGCGATTACGTGTACGTGTCTTTGGTGGATTCAATTATTTGAAAGATGATTTAGCCCGCTCTGATTTTGCGAATTATGGTTATAATAATGGAGTCCCCATGGGAGGTGACCTGACAAATGCTCCTTCAGGTAAGACACCTGGTTTCTTGGTCCGTGCTGTACGCGACCCAGATGGCGCTAATCTAGACCGAATACAGATCATCAAGGGGTGGGTTGATACTGATGGCAACACCCAGGAGAAGATATACGACATTGCAGTATCCAATAATCGAAAAATAGGTTCCAACGGTCGCTGCAAGACACCTGTGGGTAATACCGTAAATGTGGAAAACGCTACTTTTAACAATTCCATAGGAGCACCATTATTAGAGACTTTCTGGGCTGATCCGGATTTCAACCCCACACAGCGGGCTTTCTATTATGTGCGTGTACTCGAGATACCTACACCAAGATGGACAACTATCGATGCTAAGGTATTCGGTATAGAACTGCCTGAAAATGTGCCACCTTCTATCCAGGAAAGGGCATATAGTTCACCTATTTGGTATGCACCAATGGTTCAACAATAAAAAAAGGATTATCAAATAAATTCCTGATGAAAACTTAAATATAAAAGAAAAATGAATAAAATATTCACGTTTGCGACTATAGTATTTATAATGACTGGTTGCATTGAGAAAACTGAGAAACAAGAGGTAGCTACAGATACCGAAGTAGCTTCTAAGGAAAATGAAGTTAAATCCAATCCGCTTAATGATGTTTATTGGGGGGATACTCATTTGCATACAGATATATCATTGGATGCAGGGGCATTTGGTAATAGAGTTAGTATTGACGAAGCCTACAGATTTGCCAAAGGTGAAGAAGTTTTTTCTTCAACCGGTTTAAAAGCTAAATTATCCAGACCATTAGATTTTTTAGTTGTTGCAGATCATTCTGATGCGATGGGGATTTTTCCTGGATTGGTGGCTGAAGAAGAATTTATAATGAAAACACCTGAAGGCAAAAGGTGGAAAAAATTACTAGATGAAGGTAAAGCAGCAGAATGCGCTAATGATATAATAACAAACTTTTCCAACAATAATTTATCGTTCAAAACAAATGATCCTGAGATGATGAAACCTGTTTGGGAAAAAATTGTAAAAACAGCCGAAAAATACAACGACCCTGGTAATTTCACTGCGTTTATAGGTTATGAATGGTCTTCCATAATTAAAGGGAACAACTTACACAGGTGTGTTATATATAGAGATGATGCTGATAAAACCTTAGATCATTTACCATTTACTTTAGAAGATAGTCCGGATCCAGAGGATTTATGGAAGAATATGGCTATGTATGAGAAAAATACTGGCGGTCAGGTACTGGCAATTCCTCATAATGGAAACTTAAGCAATGGATTAATGTTTGCAGAAACCCGAATTAATGGGGAAGCAGTTAATGAATCATACGCGAAAGAACGAATTAAAAGAGAACCGCTATACGAGGTAACACAAATGAAAGGAGACGGAGAAACTCATCCTTATCTTTCTCCAAACGATGAGTTTGCCGACTTTGAGAGATGGGATAAAGCAAATCTTGATTATTCAGAACTGAAAACCGATGACATGCTCCAATATGAATATGCACGTTCTGCTCTTAAAAATGGAATTAAATACCAAGATCAATTAGGCGTAAACCCTTTCAAATTCGGTATGGTAGGTAGTACAGATTCTCATACTTCTTTGGCAACCGCAGATGACAATAATTTTTTTGGTAAAGCTGCAAATGGTGAACCTTCTAAAGAAAGAGCATATCATCCTTTTATAAAATCCAAAAAAGGGACCATTTACACATATGAAACAGTTGCGTCTGGTTATGCAGCTGTTTGGGCAAAGTCAAATACACGAAAAGATTTGTATGATGCTATGGCACGAAAAGAAACTTATGGCACTACCGGCTCTAGAATTAAATTAAGATTTTTTGGTGGTTGGGATTTTTCTGAATCAGACCTTAGTGATAATTATGCTCAAGCAGGTTATAATAAAGGAGTGCCCATGGGAGGAGATTTAACTAAATCTATATCTGATGCACCATCGTTTATGGTTTATGCAATGATGGATCCGGAATCTGGAAGTTTAGATAGAGTTCAAATGGTAAAAGGATGGGTAAATGCCGATGGTAGTTTAGGAGAAAAAGTGTATGATATTGCTTGGAGCGGAGATCGTAAAATGGATGAGAATGGTAAAATTCCTTCCGTTGGAAATTCAGTAAACATAGAAGATGCAACTTGGTCCAATGATATTGGAGCAGCTGAATTAAGCAAAGTGTGGACAGATCCTAGTTTTGACAGTTCTCAACAATCTTTTTACTATGTAAGAGTGATAGAAATACCAACTCCGCGATGGACGCTCTATGATAAAGTAAAGTATGGCGCAGAATTAGGACCAGAAATACCACTAACAACAACAGAAAGAGCTTATAGTTCGCCTATATGGTATACTCCTCAATAAGAAGTTACACGATTGATTCTTGATATAAAGGAGTGGTAGAGATTTTTAACATAGATTTTGATATGAAAAGACTTTTAAAAGAACCTTTAGTACATTTTTTAATGGTTGGAGCCTTATTATTCCTTTTTTATGCATTGGTAAATACAGAGAGAAATGAAAGTGAAATTATCATAGATGATTATTTAGTGAATGAATTGGTTGCTAAATGGGTATTAAAAAGAAACAGGCAGCCAACACTGGAAGAATTGGAAGACTTGATTGATCAGTACATCCAGCAAGAAGTTTTATATAAAGAAGCTTTGATTATGAACCTTGACCATAATGATGAAATTGTGAAAAGGCGTTTGGCTCAAAAAATGGAATTTATTTCTGACGGTTTAGCAGAATCATTGCAACCAACCCAAGAAATGTTGATAGCTTACTACGAAAAAAACAGGAAGAATTATAAAAAAGATCCTTCATATACTTTAAGACAGGTTTATTTTAGTACTGAAAAAAGGAAGAATGCCATGACTGATGCTATAAATGCACTAGTTTCAAAATCTCCAGAAACACAGGGAGATCAACTTTTAATGCCAAGTGAATATAATGATGTCAGTAGTTATTTAATTGCGAAAGACTTTGGTTCTACTTTTGCCAAAAGTTTAGATTCATTAGAACTGGACCGATGGGTAGGGCCTATTAATTCTGGTTTTGGTGTTCATATTGTTTTTATAAAAGAAAAAAAAGAAGCAGGCTATTATACCTATGAAGAGGTTCTTAATAAAGTAACAGTTGATTATAATTTTGATGCAAGTAGCGATTTCAAGGTTGAACTAATTAACACACTCTTAAAAAACTACAAGATCGTAATTAATGTCGAAGATGTAAACCTAAAGAATGAACTCAATGAAAAATTTTAGTATTACTATTATTTTGTTGATGACATTTCTGTCTATGTCAGCACATGAGGTAAGACCCGCTTATTTTAGCATCACACAGCAGAATAATACTATGTTTCAAGTGGTATGGAAAATTCCAGCTATGGGGAACGCTATACCAAAAATCTATCCAGTGCTTCCCAACGGTTGGGAAATTATTGACGAACAATCAAACTTATTACCCGGAAGTCTTCGTAGAACTTATTTAGTGAAGATAAAAAATGGAGTTGAAGGGAATAAACTTCATTTTGATGGATTAAATAAAACACTCATTGAAGTATTGGTATCCATCAAAAAAAGTGATGGAGTGCAGTATTCATCGAGAATTAAACCATCCAATCCTAGTTATTTAATTCCTGTAACACCAGATAGATTTAACGTCATTAAAACATATTTACAACTAGGAATTGAACATATTCTTCTTGGTATAGATCATCTATTATTTGTTTTGGCATTATTGCTAATTACAAAAGGATTCGGAAAATTATTTAAAACAATTACGGCATTTACGGTTGCTCATAGTATAACATTGTCACTGGCTGCTCTGGGTTTTATTGGCCTTCCAGGAGCTCCTGTTGAGGCAGTTATAGCTTTGAGTATAGTTTTTCTGGCAGTTGAATTAGTACAATATTATGAAGGTCGGAAAGGATTAACTGTGCGATTTCCTTGGATAGTAGCATTTACATTTGGGTTGTTGCACGGTTTTGGTTTTGCAGGTGCATTGGTTGATCTAGGATTGCCTCAAGTTGATATCCCTTGGGCATTATTGTTTTTTAATATAGGTGTGGAACTTGGTCAAATTACATTTGTAATTGGTGCATTAATTGTAATATGGATATTAGGTAAGCTAAAAATAAAATGGCCTTTTTGGATCAAAAAAGTACCTCCATACGCAATTGGAAGTCTAGCCTCATTTTGGTTGTTTGAACGAGTATTGAATTTTATCTAAAATAATAACGATTTGCCAACAATGTATAAAAATAATAGCCGAGATATTGATAAATTGAACGATTGTAGCATGCTTGAAGATTCTTTTAATTTGAAAGGAAAGAATTACTAAATCGGCTACTATTCTTATACTAACCGTTGTACCCAATTAAAGTATAGATTATGAAAACACTCAAGATTAAGATAAAATTTCTTCCACTATTAGTTCTAATAGCGATAGTGGTTTTGGGGTGTGAATCAAAAAATAAGAGTACACAATCTACTGAAGAAGTAATCCCTACTTCTAGAGACCTATCTGTCCAAAAAGTTATTTCAGCACTAGCGGATTCTATTAATTTGGAAATCAATAATGGAAAATACGGATTGATTGACCGTTTTATGGTCATACAAAACGAAAAATTATTAGCCGATTTTAAATACGAGCAGGACTATGAAACCATCGCTCAAAAATTTGACACCACTAATCATCAATATAATTACAATCATCCAAATTGGCATCCTTATTACAAGAAGACTAACTTACATACACTTCAATCTGCTACCAAAAGTATAACATCAATTCTTTTAGGTATAGCTTTAGATTCCAATAAAGATTTTGATGCTAACACAACACTCGTCTCACTATTTGGCAATTACGATGTTCAATCTTGGGATAAAAGAAAGCGAGAGATGACCATTGAAGATTTACTAACTATGAGAAGTGGACTTAAATGGAACGAGGCGGACTACACCGACCCATTAAATGATTGCGTTTTGTTGGAGGAAAGTAATGAATGGGTAAAGTTTATTCTGGATAAACCTTTAGATACAATTCCGGGTACAAAATTCAATTACAATAGTGGAGTAAGTGTTTTACTAGGTAAAATTGTTCGGATTATAACAGGAAAGCGAATTGATAAATGGGCAGAAGAAAAACTATTTGAGCCTCTTGGCATAAGAGAGTATTATTGGAAAGAGACACCTGATGGGGAAATTGATACTGAAGGAGGTCTGTATCTTTCATCTGAAGATCTATCAAAAATTGGTTTATTACTTCTTAATAAAGGGAAATGGGATGAAAGACAAATTGTATCTGAAAATTGGATTACCGCTTCAACAAGTCCCATAGTCGAAGACGTAAAACGCGATAAAAAGCATAAAATAGGATATGGTTATCAATGGTGGATTCCAGAACATACTAATGGTAAAAGTGTTATTTATTCTGCGAATGGTTTCGGAGGACAATTTTTAATGGTAGCACCAGAATATGAATTAATAGTCGTTTTTAACGGATGGAATATTAATGACAGGGCTGAAAAGTCTACTTTTCGAGTTTTACAAGACAGATTAATCCCTGCACTTAGGAATAAATAACTGGGTACAACAAAACCTAAACCGCATTAAAACGCAGTTTAGCCAAACCGTTGGCAAACATTAAAACAAAAACTAAAAAACAATCTTCAAAATGAAAAATTTAATACTTTGTATAGCTCTTATTCTTTTGATTTTTAGCTGTAAAGAAAAAGAAGTATCAACGGTCGAAGCTACTATTGATAAGGTTTTGACGTCTGATACTGATTTAATTCAAAATGTACCGACTCCAGGTACTGAAAAAGTGGCTTACTCTCCTTATCCGGAACAAGATTTCCCGAATCAGGTGCTTTTTGGCGATA
>Ga0102852_1000355_pt1 | contig 8393 bp, 6 predicted proteins | sample Colrivmeta1370A3_FD_78436 | JGI IMG/M metagenome (GOLD analysis project Ga0102852, IMG submission 78436) | Estuarine microbial communities from the Columbia River estuary - metaG 1370A-3 | ecosystem: Environmental > Aquatic > Marine > Intertidal zone > Estuary | place: USA: Columbia River Estuary...
ACGAGCTGCTCGAACTGCTCGACATCAGCCACCTCCGCAAGTCCGTCACCGGCACGCTCTCCGCCGGCGAGTCCACCCGCGTCAACCTCGCCAAGGCCCTGCTCAACCGACCGCGGCTTCTCCTGCTCGACGAACCGACCGCCTCGCTCGACCCCGACATCGCCGACCGCGTGCGCAAGCTGCTCCGCCACCTCCAACAGGAAACCGGACTTTCCATCCTCTACACCTCGCACAACATGCGCGACATCGAGGAAGTCTGTGACCGGCTCGTCTTCCTCCACGGCGGCAAGGTCCTCGCCGAAGGCACGCCCGGCGAGGTGAAAACGCGCTTCAACCAAGCCTCGCTGGAAGACTTCTTCATCGGCGTGGCCCGCGGCGAGATCGACGCCATCGGGCTCAAATAACTTTTCCTAGCAACTCATGCCGTTCTCCATCCACACCGTCAGCGCGCTCGTCCTCCGCTACGTGTTCCTCTACACGCGCCACCCGGTGCGCTTCGTGGAACTGATCTTCTGGCCGCTGGTCGATCTGCTCGTCTGGGGATTCCTAACCATCTACCTCCAGAAAACCGCGGCTGCCGGATTCCCCGCGAGCATCACCTTCCTCATCGGCGGAATGATCCTGTGGGACGTCCTGTTCCGCTCCTGGAGTGCCCCCGAAAGTTGATCCACTTCTTATGAGAGTTGGTAGTGGTGTTTTAGTTTGTTAGGTTTGGATGAAGGTGGCTTCTTCGAGTCAGGATTGGAAATCAGACGGCTCTTTTCAAGTGCCGAAGCGCAAGGGTTGTTCACAGGCTCCGGGAGCCGAGAATGGGTCCGAAACTCGTCGGAGGCGGACGGAGCCTGTGAACAACCCGGTGGGTTCAGGCAGGCGGCCGCGAACTCGACGGGCGTCAGGTCTCCCAGAGACGAGTGCGGACGGCGGTGGTTGTATTTGTCCCGGTGCTCGCCGCCCAGCACCTTGGCTTCCAGCAGGCTCGCAAAACTTTCCACGTTGAGGAACTCGTCGCGAAACCTCGCGTTGAAGCTCTCGCTGTAGCAGTTCTGCCAAGGTGAGCCCGGTTCGATGAAGAGGGTTTTGAACCCTTTTTCCGCGATCCAGTCCTTCACGGCATTGGCCACGAACTCCGGCCCGTTGTCCGAACGGATGAACTCCGGAACGCCGCGTCGCGCGACAAGTTCGTCGAGAATTTCGATCACGTCGCCGCTCGTCATCGAGCGCTCCACTTCCAGCGACAGGCATTCGCGGGTGAACTCGTCGAGCACTGGAAGCCATTTGAGCCGACCGCCCGATTCGGTCTGGTCGAACACGAAATCATAGCTCCAGACGTGGTTGATCCGCTCGGCTTGCAGGCGTTGTGTTCCGTTTTCTGAGTTGCCCATGCGGCGCTTCTTGCGGGCCTTCGGCGGCACCCGGAGTCCTTCCTTTTTCCAGATCCGGTGCACCCGCTTCAGATTCACATCCCAGCCCTCGCGGACCAAGTGACGCCGCACGCCGCGGTAACCGGCACGGGGTTCCCGCACGGCAATCCGCCGGATCGCGGCAGTCAGGCGCGCGTCGTCCTCTTTGGGCTTGGCCCTGTAGCGCTGGCTGCTGCGCGCCTGTCCAAGAGTCCGGCAGGCCCGGCGCTCGCTCGCTTCCAGGCGCTGGCACACATGCGCCACCACCTCGCGTTTGCGGGCCGGGCCTACCATTTTCCCTCCGCGACCTCCTTCAAAATGGCCATGTCGAGTGCTTGATCGGCCACCAGCCTCTTCAGGCGGGCGTTCTCCTTTTCAAGTTCCTTGAGCCGTTTGAGGGCGTCCTTCTTGACGCCGGAATACTGACTCTTCCAACGCTGGTAGGTCGCCATGCTCACCGCAATGAGCCGGCAGGCTTCCTCCACGGTCTTGCCGCCGGCCAAGGCCTCTTCGGCGCTCCGCAGCTTCTTGATGATCTCCTCGGGGGTGTGTCGTTTTCTTTTCATGGGAGTCGTTGGCGCTCACGCGCCGGGACTCTCATAACTTATGGACCAGTTTTTGGGGAGCATTCCACACGGGTTGTGCGCCGCCCGCCGCGGTCTTCGCGCCAGACGGTGGCATCCTTGCGCCAGTGGTTTTTGTTTTCCACCGACCAGTGCTTGCAGCCGATCCCGACGAGCCGGGCATGGCTTGCATCGCTTTCGCGCAGGGTGGTGAGGAAGTGGCGGGTCTCGTTCTTGAAGTCTCCGGCGCTCTTCTTCTCGCAGTGATGGCGGGTGATGCTCACCAATTGCCGCGCTCCGGGGAACAGGGCGGCATCAAGGTCCCATTCGCAGACACGCAGATAGCGCCATTCGATGCGCCCGTGGCCGGTCTCGATCCCGGAGGTCGAGTCGGCGGGACGCGAATCGAGTCTGTCTTTAGCGGGCTGATAGAGAGTGGACGGGTTGTCCTTGAGTGCCTCGGCCAGGGAGACGGGATCGATGGCGTTGATCAGATCGTTGAAGGCATCGTAGCCGGGCATGAGGAGCAGGCGGCTTTCCGGATGGCGGCGGGTCAGGCCTTGCGACTTCGACCCTGTCGCCAAGACGCTGGAACTCGTCATCGATTTCGAGCGGGGAGGAGCAGCGACAACTTCAGGAGCAGATCTGCAAGGAACACGGCAAAATCGCGCGCGCTGTCTCGATACGCGAGTTCCTGGCCGCCCCGTGGAACTATCAGTTGCGCGAGGATGCCGAGCAACACCTTGAGTCGGTCATGTCCTGGTGCCGCCGGGCGCGGATGCAGCCTTTTGTAAAACTCGGCAAGAAACTAAACAGGCACATGGACGGCATCCTTGGATACTTCAACAACTTCAGTAAGCGCTCAGCAGAGCACCTCTCGCATTTTAGCCAGATTTCTGGCGGCCATGGCATCTATGCAACCCGGCTCTCGATGGTCTGACAGGCGGCCGGTCGGGCTTTAATCCAGTTGACCGGCAGCAGAGCTTGAAGTTCTTCCGGGGCGGGGTTGTGCATCAGCTTTTCGAAGACCCACTCGAAGTGGGCGAAAGGATCCGCTCCGTGGCGGCGCACTTGCTCGACGAATGTGTAGATGCCCGCGCTGCGCCAGCCGGTGTGCTCGCCGCCGATAAACATCCAGTTCTTGTGACCGAGCTTGGTGGGGCGGATGGCGCTTTCTGTGAGATTGTTGTCAAACTCGACCTGGCCGTCCATGAAGCAGGCTTCGAGGTGCGACCATTGGTTGGCGGCATACGCCTGGGCGTTGCCCAGCTTGCTTCGGGGCGTGATCCCGCGGAAGCGACCGAGCCTGCGGATCAGTTTGGCAGGGGATCATAGGATTTCCTGGATTCGAGCCAGCGGGTGCGCTGCCGGTCGAGGGGACCGGCGTTTCCTTCACGCAACCGTTTCTCGACCTGGTAGATGCTGCCGGTCAGAAGCAGGATGCGCGCGGCGATGCGTGGATGCTCGTCACGGGCTTCCTTGAATTTCCGAGTGATGTGGGTGAGGCAGGAGACCGGGGCAATCTGTAATTTCGGGTGACGCTCGATGAAGGTGCGGTAAGCACGCAGGCCGTCGCTCTGCAGATGGCCGTTGAATGACGGTTTTCCATCCCCTCCGATGAGGATGTGGTCGAGGCAGGTGTTGGCGCGGCTTTTGTGCCAGTCGAAAAGGACTCCGTGTTCGGCGTGGTGATAGACCCAGAACTACCCCGACGCGGTCTTTCCGGCGCCGGGCTCCAAACATCGCACCGGGGTTTCATCGACCTTGATGTAGTCGGCCTCGCGCATGCGGGTGGCGATGAGTTGATAGAAGGTCGGCCGCGAGTGGGAGGGCGGCCCGGGAAGCGATTTCAATGGCGGTGCCACAGGGCAGGACGATGCGAAGCGGGGCTGCGGATGCGTTCGTCGGAGTCTCCAAGAGGACTTCGGCAAAAGCGGGTTCCGATAAAGGACGCGTTGACACAGCCTCTCGCCGCTTGCGAACGCAGGCGATGAATGTCTGGTATTGGATGCCGTGCTGGCGCGTGAAACTCCGCTCGCTCATGCCGCTGCGGTCAAAGACTACAAGCAGTGCCTGGCGCTGGTCTGGAGCGTATCGCAGGCGACCGCCCTTACCGGTGCGTATGATCGGAGATTGGGCGGATGGGTGATCAGTTGGCATGGATTGCATACACAGGGATTTATGCCCTTTATGAGGCCGAGTGGCTAAAGGACGTCGGTTGACCGCTTACGGTGCCGTCGAAGTAGAGGGGTTCCCGCGGGGTGTGGTTTGATCACCACGTTTCCGCACCCGGATCCAAGCCGCCAGGGTGGGATACTTGATTCCGCATTGCCGCGCGAAGACCGGGACGCTCAAGCTGCTGGATTCAAAAGTGGCGAGAACCTCGCACTTGTGTTCGGGAGTGTATCGGGTGCGTCCGGTTTGACCGGATTCCACGATGACGCCGGCGGCCTGGTCGATGTTGGTTTCCATAGGGCGGGCATCCCACGCCATAACAACCGCCGCCGGATAGAAGGGTTCTGTTGACCGCTTACGATCGAAGCGGTCAACGGGCTGCTGCAACTCGCCCGCCGAAGAGACAGAGGCTACCGCACATTCCGTAACTTCCAAGCTATGACTGGATTGCAGGCGGCCTAACCACAGAAGACCGTCCAGCCCCAACCCAATAAATGTTCAGCCGTGCCCAAAAAAAGAGCCCGGCTCCAATTGCTTGGAGCCGGGCATATACCTGGCGACGACCTACTCTCACAAGACCTATCGTCTCACTACCATTGGCGCTGCAGCGTTTCACTTCCGGGTTCGGAATGGGACCGGGTGGTTCCACCGCGCTCTGGTCACCAGAGGGCAACACCGGAAATATCGGTGCTGGGACTCTGGGGATCTGAGCTTGGCTTCTTTCCGCCCGCTCTCTGACATCCACACGGAGACTTCTAATTCTTCAACCTGACAACTCACAATCCATTCACGGTCACTTGCTTTCACTAATTCAAAAATAGGAATCAAGCCAAACGGATGATTAGTACTTCTCGGCTGAATACGTTACCGCACTTACACCTGAAGCCTATCAACGTCGTAGTCTTCGACGATCCTTAAGGGAAAATTCATCTTGGGAGTAGCTTGGCGCTTAGATGCTTTCAGCGCTTATCTATTCCATACTTAGCTACCCGGCCATGCCCTTGACAGGACAACCGGTGCACCAGAGGTATGTCGATTCCGGTCCTCTCGTACTAGGAACCGAACCCCTCAATTTTCCTGCGCCCACAGAGGATAGAGGACCGAACTGTCTCGCGACGTTCTGAACCCAGCTCGCGTGCCGCTTTAACCGGCGAACAGCCGGACCCTTGGGACCTTCTCCAGCCCCAGGATGCGACGAGCCGACATCGAGGTGCCAAACTTCATCGTCGATATGAACTCTTGGATGAAATCAGCCTGTTATCCCTAAGGTACCTTTTATCCGTTGAGCGACGGCAATTCCACATTCAACCGCCGGATCACTTAGGCCTACTTTCGTATCTGCTCGACTTGTGGGTCTCACAGTTAGGCGGGCTTATGCCTATGCACTCAACACACGGTTACCGACCGTGCTGAGCCCACCTTCGCGCTCCTCCGTTACTCTTTGGGAGGATACCGCCCCAGTAAAACTGACCGGCTGACAATGTCTCTCGCCCGGATTCACGGGTCGAGGTTAGATCTTCCAACACCCAAGGGTGGTATCTCACTGGCGACTCCGCGGCCCCCTAAAGGACCACATCAAAGTCTCCCACTTATGCTGAGCATGAAAATCGAAAAACCAATGACAGCTTACAGTTAAGGTCTATAGGGTCTTTCCGTCCTTCTGCGGGTAGGCGGCATCTTCACCGCCATTACAATTTCACTGAGCACCTGGTTGAGACAGCGCCCAACTCGTTTCACGATTCGTGCAGGTCGGAACTTACCCGACAAGGAATTTCGCTACCTTAGGACCGTTATAGTTACGGCCGACATTCACGGGGACTTGGGCTCAAAGCTTCGCCTTGCGGCTAACATCTTACCTTAATCTTTCCGCATTGGTCACGTGTCACATCCTATACTTGGCCTTACGGCTTGGCAGAATGCTGTGTTTTTGCTAAACAGTCGGTTGGGCCATTTCACTGCGGCCTGGACTAGTCCAGGCACCCCTTATCCCTAAGTTACGGGGCCAATTTGCCGAGTTCCTTAACCAGGGTTCACTCTTACGCCTTGGTATATTCTACCCACCCACCTGTGTCGGTTTACGGTACAGGTTCCTTAGCATACACCGGATCTTTTCTCGGCACCGCCTTTGGTAATACGGATTGGCCGTAGCCGCACCTCGGAATTCAATTACCTAGTTACCTCCAGCCATGCGTCAATCCGGGTTAAGGGTCGGAAGTGCAGGAATATTAACCTGCTGTCCATCGGCTACGCCTATCGGCCTCGCCTTAGGTCCTGACTAACCCCGGGACGAAAATCGTAGCCCGGGAAACCTTGGGTTTACGGCGGACGGGGATTTCACCCGTCTTATCGTTACTCATGTCTGCATCCTCTCTTCTTGATACTCCACGGTCAGTCGCCATCGCGCTTCGACGCAATCAAGAATGCTCCTCTACCGCTCCTGTCCCCAGGGACAAAAGCCCAGAGCTTCGGTATACCGCTTATCGCCAATCATTTTCGGCGCAGAATCTCTCGATGAGTAAGCTATTACGCACTTTTTAAATGGTGGCTGCTTCTAAGCCAACATCCTCACTGTCTGTGAAATTCCACATCCTTTCCACTTAGCGGTATTTAGGCACCTTAGCTGCTGATCAGGGTTGTTTCCCTTTTGACGATGAAGCTTATCCCCCACCGTCTCACTGCCGCGCTCTGTTGAATGGTATTCGGAGTTTGATAGGGGTTGGTAGGCGGGTATGCCCCCTAGCCCTTTCAGTGCTCTACCCCCATTCATAAACACGCGACGCTGCACCTCAATGCATTTCGAGGAGAACCAGCTATCACGGGGTTTGATTAGCCTTTCACTCCTACCCTCAGCTCATCAGAGAATTTTTCAACATTCACCTGTTCGGTCCTTCACGCAGTATCACCTGCGCTTCAACCTGGCCAAGGGTAGATCACCTCCGCTTCGGGTCTAGCACGTGCAACTAAACGCCCTGTTCGGACTCGCTTTCGCTTCGCCTCCGTCCCCTAAGGACTTAAGCTTGCCACACATACTAACTCGCAGACTCATTAAGCAAAAGGCACGCCATCATCCCCGAAGGGACTCTGACACCTTGTAGGCACACGGTTTCAGGTTCTATTTCACTCCGCTCACAGCGGTTCTTTTCACCTTTCCCTCACGGTACTTGTTCACTATCGGTCGCTAACTAGTATTTAGCCTTATGCGGTGGTCCGCACAGATTCATACGGCGTTTCACGTGTGCCGTATTACTCAGGAACTCCCTAGGGCCTCGTTGGATTTCGGTTACGGGGGTATCACCCTCTTTGCCGGAACTTTCCAGTTCCTTCACCTATCCATTGAGGTCCCACGACGGGGTCCTACAACCCCGGGGACAAGTCCCCGGTTTGGGCTATTCCGCTTTCGCTCGCCACTACTGACGGAATCGATTCTCTTTCTTTTCCTCCGGTTACTGAGATGTTTCACTTCACCGGGTATCGCGTATCTTTTCCTAACTTCCCTTACGGGCTTCAGAAAAGAACGATGGCGTATTAACACCACCAGGTTACCCCATTCGGAAATCTCCGGATCAAAGCGTACTTGCCGCTCCCCGAAGCTTATCGCAGCTTATCACGTCCTTCATCGCCTGTTAGCACCAAGGCATTCACTGTGTGCCCTTTAAAGCTTGATTCCTAATTGAAATCAGCCACGCAGACCTAGCTCCTTACGAAACTGGTTTCCACGCTTTGTGAGTCTTTCGACTCACCTACTGTCCATCTCCGTAGAGATGGACTTTGCCGTAAAAATTGATGTATTTGGGAATTAGAATATATTCAAGGACCGCTAAGAATGGCTCGTATTTGAGTCATCAATATTTATTGCAGTCAAAAAATTATATTTCTCCATGTGGATGTCAAAGAGCGGACTTTTTTGTCAGCACGGAATCAAATCGCGTTCAAATAAAAATGGTGGGCCTGATAGGACTCGAACCTATGACCCCCGCCTTATCAAGGCGGTGCTCTAACCAACTGAGCTACAGGCCCGATGGAGTTTTCTGTCTGTAAGTTTTAAGTATTAAGTTTTAAGCTGCTTGTTTAATAAAGCTAAACTCAAATGTGAATACTTAAAACCGAAAACTTGAAATTGTGGAGGCAGGGGGATTCGAACCCCCGACATCCAGCTTGCAAAGCTGGCGCTCTACCAACTGAGCTATACCCCCGCACAGTGGAGTCTTTACTCACTGCATAAAGCGTAGTATCATTCCTTGGCTGAGCCCAGGTG
>Ga0102852_1000366_pt1 | contig 8228 bp, 8 predicted proteins | sample Colrivmeta1370A3_FD_78436 | JGI IMG/M metagenome (GOLD analysis project Ga0102852, IMG submission 78436) | Estuarine microbial communities from the Columbia River estuary - metaG 1370A-3 | ecosystem: Environmental > Aquatic > Marine > Intertidal zone > Estuary | place: USA: Columbia River Estuary...
AACGAGGAACTGATACTGGGTAAGCACCTGTCCCCCGATTTATACGTCAGCTACGGCATCGGTCTGTACGAGGCCATCAATACGCTGAGGATTCGCTACCAGCTAAACAAGAGATTGTCCCTGCGCTCGGAATCCGGCGTCACCAAGAGTCTGGATATTTTCTGGTCTGCCGAGCGATAAAACGCCTTACACGTCCAGGTAGCCATCCTTTTCGTGAATCTCAATCAGGGTGGGTCGATCCTGGCTGGCGCTAGCCATTACCAGTTCGACTATCTGTTCCAGGCTGCCGGCCCGTTCCCCATGGCAACCCATGGCCCGGGCCACGCCAACGAAATCAGGGGTAAACAGGTCAACACCTATCACCGGCAACTGCTTGGCCAGCATGTAATCCTTGATCTCTCCGTAACCATCGTTGTTCCAGACGATCACCGCACAGCCAATACCGGCCTCCACGCCTGCGGCCAGCTCACCCACGGTGAACTGCAGACCACCGTCACCAATAATGCACACTACCGGTCGATCCGGCGCGCCCAGCCTGGCGCCAAGCGCCGCCGGTAACGCCCAACCCAGGGTCCCGTAACCCGTCGTACAGGTGATATAGCCCCTGGCCTGTCGCACAGGGAAATGATGATTCGCTTCATAGGCCAGTTGGGTGGAGTCCGTCACCATGATGGTTTCGGGGGGTAGCGCCTCGCGCAGAACATTCAGCAGATTAATGCGCCGTTTCAGGGTGTCGTTCAGCCCCGAGGAAATCTCCTGCCTGAGTGCCGCAACTCGCTCTTCACCCTTGCCCTGCCAACCCGCCACCTCAAGCCCATCCAACGCCAGGTTCAACTTGGCTAGCGCCTTGCGTGCGTCACCCAGGATCGGCAAATCAGGCCTGTGAGTCCGCATTAACTGCTCGGCCTCAATATCAATCCGTATGAGGCGGCCGTTGATCTCGATGGGGTCGGGATGAAGATTGCGGTCGGTTTCCGAAAACTCCGTCGCCACCGCAAGCACCAGGTCCGATTCCGCGATGACCTGGTGAACACAGGGGAAAGGCAGGGTCGCACCGCCACACAGCGGATGGGCCTCGTCCACCACACCCTTGGCAGCCAGGGTCAGGAAAGCCGGTGCACTGAGTTTCTCCACCAGCTCAACAGCCTCGGCGCTGGCATCCACACTACCGCCGCCAAACAGGATCACCGGATTCTTTGCCGCGGCCAGTTCGCGAGCGGCCTGCTGAATCACCTCGTAATCCGGAGAGGGTTTGGGGCAAATCACCGCATCGTCATGAATGAACTTCACTTCCTGGGTAATCACGTTCACCGGGATTTCGATGTGCACCGGGCCGGGACGTTCACCACTGAACGAGGCAAAAGCACGGGCCAGGACCTCGGCAAGATCCCTGGGGTTCAACAGGGTGTGACTGAATACCGTGTAGCCGGCGGTGACATTTCGCTGATCAGGCAGCTCGTGCAGGCGACCCATACCCATGGCCAGGTCCTGGGTGTTGTTCACCGCCGAGATGACCAGCATAGGGATCGAGTCCGAATAGGCCTGGCCCATGGCCGTGGCGGCGTTGGTCACACCCGGGCCGGTAATCAGGAAACAGACACCGGGCTTGCCGGTAACTCTTGCATACCCGTCTGCCATGAAGCCTGCGCCTTGCTCATGGCGTGGCGTGATGTGTCGAATACCGGTAGCTGGAAGGCCCCGGTAGAGCTCGACGGTGTGCACACCCGGGATTCCGAAAACCGTATCCACGCCATATGCTTCCAGCAATTTGACTAGCACTTCACCACAGGTTGCCATCACCTAATCTCCCTATCGCGCCTGTTCATCATGGCCAAACAACGACCGTAACCAGGCCCCGATATCATCTATTTCCTTGTCGCACACCGCATGAGGCATATCATAGGCATGCCACTGCAAAGAATGCCCCCTTTCCTGCAAGCGGTCTCGTGCCAGTTCACCCAAGCCTATGGGTAACACAGGATCCTGCCTCCCATGAGCCATGAACATGGGAATGTTCTTCGCCACGTCGCTGGCTTCGGCTTCCAGTGTCCTGGCCAGGGGCATGTAGGTGGACAGGGCCATAATGCCGGCCAGTGCCGAGGGCCTGCGCAACCCCAGGTGCAGGGCAATAGCGCCGCCTTGTGAAAATCCAGCCAGCACAATTCGCTCATCCGGAATTCCACGTTGATTTTCTCGCTGTATCAACGCCTCGACCTGGTCTGCACTGGCACGTATTCCCTGCTCATCCACGTTGCCGTCACGATCCAGGTTCAGGATATCGAACCAGGCACGCATGGGCATTCCGCCGTTCAGGGTCACCGGTCTCACCGATGCGTGGGGAAAAACGAAACGTATGCTCATCCCGGCCAGGTCCAATGCAGGAACAATCGGCTCGAAATCATGCCCGTCAGCGCCCAGGCCATGCAGCCAGATCACGCTGTAACGCGGATCTGCGCCGGTGCTAACTTCAACAGTTTCCAGAATCTCGGACATTGTGCCTCGCCATAGGGGTAAAGCGGCACATGGTAACAGACGTCTATACGGCGTCTGGCTGATTTTCCGGTGCGGCTTGCGCGAAAGCCGAAAGGGATTCCAGGTGCTGGGTCACCGCACTCAAGGCCGGATAAGGAGCGAGGTCCACATTAAACCGCCTTGCGTTGTACACCTGGGGCACCAGGCAGACATCGGCCATGGTTATCTGTTGGCCATAACAGGTCTTTCCCGGCACGCCATGGCGCTGCACCAGTTTTTCCAGCGCAGCAAAGCCTTCTGCAATCCAATGCTGATACCAGTGCGAGAGGCTGACGTCATCCAGTTTCAGCTCGTTTTTCAGGTACTGCAGAACCCGCAGGTTGTTCAACGGATGGATGTCGCAGGCAATCAGCTGGGCCATGGCCCGGACCTGGGCCCGTTCTCCCGGCGAGACCGGCAGCAAGGGCATCCCGGGGTGGGTTTCTTCCAGGTATTCGATAATCGCCAGGGACTGGGATATCACCACTCCCCCGTCGTCCAGCACCGGGATCAAACCCTGGGGGTTCACCTCCAGGAAATCGGGCTTGCGGTGTTCACCGCCATCCCGGAGAAAATGCTTGGGGACAGGCTCGTAGTCCAGGTCTTTCAGGTTGAGCGCGATGCGCACCCGGTAGGCGGCGGAACTACGATAATAGGTGTACAGCTTCATTCATCCTCTCCCCAATTCTTTTTCTACTTCTCGCCAAGGGTGCTCCCATGACGACCCGCTCCCTGCATAAAGTTTTTCACACCCTGCCGCATTTCACTGCCGGTGACCACATCCATTCCGCGCCTGAATTCATTTTTCAGTGCATCATTGCTATCCAAACTCCATTGCTCGTAGGCACTGGCCCGGTCGCTGCGCATACATTGCTGCGGCATCCGGGCTATCTGGGCCGCCAGTTCCATGGCCGTTTCCAATGCCTTGCCTGGCGGGCACATTCGATTCACCAGCCCCATGATCCTGGCCTCCCGAGCATCGACTTCGCGGCCGGTGAGGATCATGTCCATGGCGTGGCCCATTCCCACCACACGAGGTAATCGAACGGTTCCGCCATCCACCAGGGGAACGCCGAAGCGCCGGCAAAACACCCCTAGCACCGCATCCTCGGCAGCCACCCGCAAGTCACACCACAGGGCAAGTTCCAACCCGCCGGCCACCGCGTAGCCCTCTATGGCGGCGATTACCGGCTTGGACAATTCCATGCGGGTGGGTCCCATGGGACCGTCTCCCTCCGGATGCAGGGCATTGGGATTTTCTCCCTGGGCCATGGCCTGCAGGTCAGCCCCGGCGCAAAAACGTTTTCCACCGTGAAGCACCGCCACCGCGGCCTCGGGATCTGCCTCAAATTGCCTGAAGGCTTCCGCCAGCGCGCGGGCGGTGGGACCGTCCACCGCATTACGCCGTTCAGGCCTGTCCAGACCAATCACGGTAATTCCGTCGTATCGCCTGACATTGATGCTCATTACTCGCGCTCCCGTAACCCCTGGCCCGAGGACTCTCTTCGTCCCTGCCCGGAACTTACCCAAAAACCGACGCATGTTCTATCATGCGTGATCTTGCCACGAACAACCCGACTGCCACTGCCAAACAGTCCTAACAGAGAACTGCCCATGACCATCTGGTTCAAAGACCTATCGCTGGAAGATATCCAAAGGGCATCGTCCCCGCCGAACCTGGCCGACGCGCTGGGTATCGAATTCACCGACATAGGTCCAGACTACCTGAGAGGTAGCATGCCCGTGGATGAGCGCACCCGGCAACCCTACGGACTGCTCCACGGAGGCGCCTCGGTGGCCCTGGCCGAAACCCTGGGCAGCTTCGGCTGCTACCTGACCTTGAATCCCAAGACTCACTACAACGTGGGACTGGAAATCAATGCCAACCACGTTCGCAGTGTGCGCGAGGGGGTTGTCACCGGCACCGCCAGGCCTGTGCACATGGGGCGTACCACGCATATCTGGGAAATCCGGATTGTCGACGAACGCGATAAACTGGTCTGCATTTCCCGCCTCACTCTCGCCGTACTTGAAATCACTGACGGCTGATACCGGAGCACCAACATGAATCTCGCAGGTAACTCCCATCTCAATAAACCAGCCGCCGCACTGGCCGCCCTGTTGATTGCGCTGGCACTGTCAGGTTGCGGCAACAAGGGCAGCCTGGTCCTGCCTGCGGACCCCGAGGCCAACGCACCTGAAGAAACAGTCCAGGGCGCCGAGACAGACCAGACGGAACCCAAAGAGACGCCATGAGCAAATCCAAACCCCTGGTACTGGTAGACGGCTCTTCCTATCTGTATCGAGCTTTCCATGCCCTGCCCCCGCTGACCAACTCACGGGGTGAGCCCACCGGCGCCATTCACGGCGTGCTGAACATGCTTAACCGGCTGCTCAAGGATTATGAACCTGAGCGGGTGGCCGTGGTGTTTGACGCACGGGGCAAAACCTTCCGGGATGAGCTGTTTGATCAGTACAAGGCCAACCGCCCTCCCATGCCCGATGACCTGCGTAGCCAGGTGGAACCCCTGCTGGAAATGGTTAAAGCCATGGGCTTGCCGCTGCTGAGGGTCCAGGGCGTTGAGGCTGACGATGTTATTGGCACCCTGGCGCGGCGTGCCGCGGCTCAAGGCCAGGCGACCCTGATCTCCACCGGCGACAAAGACATGGCCCAGCTGGTGGACGAGCATGTCACCCTGGTCAACACCATGACCAACAAGACCATGGACAGGGACGGCGTCAAAGAGAAATTCGACGTGTTCCCGGAACAAATCGTGGACTACCTGGCACTGGTGGGCGACAGCTCGGACAATATTCCCGGCGTGCCCAAGGTGGGGCCGAAAACCGCAGCCAAGTGGTTAAACCAGTACGACAGCCTGGACAATATCATCGCCAACGCCGATGAAATCGGCGGAAAGGTAGGCGAGAGCCTGCGGGAAAATCTTGAACAGCTTGAGCTGTCCAGGAAACTGGCAACCATCGATTGTGATGTGACGCTGGACCTGGAGCCGGATGAACTTATTCAGACCGAACAAGACCTGGACACCCTGCGAGCCAGGTACACCGAGCTGGAAATGAATACCCTGCTGCGCCAGCTTCCAGGCGGCGAAGAGTCCACACCCAAGCCTGTCGCCGAAGCTATGGTCACCCCGCCGGAAACAATCGAGTACCAGACCGTACTGAACCTGGATGAGCTGAAACGCTGGAAAGAAAAACTCGAAGCGGCGGAGCTGGCCGCAGTGGACACAGAGACTACCGGCCTGGATTACATGCAGGCAGAACTGGTGGGCATCTCAGTCAGCGTCAAGGCAGGCGAAGCCGCCTACATTCCGGTTTCCCACGATTATCCCGGCGCCCCGGATCAACTGGACCGGGATACCGTGCTGGCGGAACTAAAGCCCTGGCTGGAGAACCCCGATGCGCCCAAGGTGGGGCATCACATAAAGTTTGATACCCACATCCTGGCCCGATACGACATCGCCCTGGCGGGCATTGCACACGACACCATGCTGGAGTCCTACGTACTGGACAGCACCGCCACTCGCCATGACATGGATTCCACCGCCCGCAAGTACCTGGGTGTGACCACCACCTCCTTTGAAGAGGTGGCCGGCAAGGGCGCCAAGCAACTGACCTTCAACCAGGTCCCGCTGGAAACCGCCGGGCACTATGCCGCGGAAGATGCTGACATCACCTTGCGCCTGCACCAGGTCATGTGGGAACAACTGAAGCAAAACCCTGACCTGCTAAAGATGTACCAGGAAATCGAGATTCCCCTGGTCAGCGTGCTGCAGAAAATGGAACACACTGGCGTGCTCATCGATACCTTCATGCTGGCCGGCCAGAGCACCGAACTGGCCCAGCGAATGCAGGAACTGGAGCAGCAGTGCCATGAAGCCGCTGGCGGCCCATTCAACGTGGCCTCTCCCAAGCAGCTGCAGGAAATCCTGTTCGAGCGTCTTGGACTGCCGGTGATTCGCAAGACACCCAAGGGACAACCCTCCACCGCGGAAGACGTGCTGCAGGAACTGGCGGGCGACTACCCGCTGCCCAGGCTGATCCTGGAACACCGCAGCCTGGCCAAGCTCAAATCCACCTACACCGACAAGTTACCGGGACAGGTAGACCGAACAACCGGACGGGTACACACCTCCTATCACCAGGCAGTGGCCGCCACCGGAAGACTGTCATCCTCGGATCCGAATTTGCAGAACATTCCCATCCGAACCGCCGAGGGCCGGCGAATTCGCCAGGCCTTTATCGCGCCCAAAGAACACAGCCTGATCGCCGCCGATTATTCCCAGATCGAGCTTCGCATCATGGCCCACCTGTCCGAGGACCCGAGCCTGCTAAAGGCCTTCGCCGAGGATCGGGACATTCACCAGGCTACCGCCGCCGAAGTTTTCGGCGTCCCCCTGGACCAGGTCAGCAAGGACCAGCGACGTTCCGCCAAGGCGATTAATTTCGGCCTGATTTACGGCATGTCGGCATTCGGACTCGCCCGCCAGTTGAGTATCGGCAGGGGTGAGGCCCAGGACTATGTGAACATGTATTTTGAGCGCTATCCCGGCGTGAAGACCTACATGGATAACACCCGCCAATTGGCCAAGGACCAGGGCTATGTGGAGACTGCCTTTGGTCGCAGGCTATACCTGCCGGAAATCAATTCCCGCAACGGCCAGCGCCGCCAATATGCGGAACGCAGCGCGATTAACGCACCCATGCAAGGTACCGCCGCGGACATCATCAAGCTGGCCATGATCAAGGTGGATCATTGGCTGGGCGAGTCGTCCCTGGACGCCCGCCTGATCATGCAGGTGCACGATGAACTGATCGTGGAAGTCGCCGATCCGATTGCCGGCCAGGTTCAGGCAGAGCTGATCAGCCGCATGAACAGCGCGGCCAGCTTGAAAGTTCCGCTAAAGGTGGAAGCCGCCTGCGGCATCAACTGGGACGAGGCCCACTAGCTCTCGGGGGTCGCGTCCAGAGGCTCGAAGAATGCCTCAAGCGCGATCCGGGCCTCTTCCAGGCCGGTCTTCTTGGTGGCCGAAAACAGCTGGACCGTTGCCAATTCACTCACCTCTTTGCGTACCTTGAGTAAGGTTCCTGCACCGGCCCCGCGGCTTAACTTGTCCGCCTTGGTCAGCAAGATGTGAACCCTACAGCCATTGGTGGTGGTCCATTCCAGCATCTGCTTGTCGAAATCCGTCAGCGGATGACGACAATCCATCACCAGTACCAGGCCTGCCAGCGAGCGTCGATTGACAAAATATGCCTCCATCAGGGCACGCCAGTGGCGCCGAATGGCCTCCGGCACCTTCGCGTAGCCATAACCCGGCAAATCCACCAGCCGACGCCCCTGGTCCAGGGAGAAAAAGTTCACCAACTGGGTCCGGCCCGGGGTTTTACTGGTCCGCGCCAGGGCTTTGCGGCCGGTAATCGTGTTGAGAGCGCTTGATTTGCCCGCGTTGGAGCGTCCCGCAAAGGCCACTTCCAGCCCTTCATCGGGCAAAAACTGGTCGCCGCGGTTGGCGCTGGTCAGAAATTCAGTGTGAGGATAAGTAGACACAGTAATTTTCGTTCGCTTCAGATATTAGGGAGTCAGGCCATGTCGTGTACAATTGGCATTTTTCCGCAGGCTCGGCATGCCACAGCCTGCGAGAGTATCACCGTACGGAGCAACAACGCCATGAAGAAGCTCGCTGTCTGTCTCAGCA
>Ga0102852_1000367_pt1 | contig 8221 bp, 5 predicted proteins | sample Colrivmeta1370A3_FD_78436 | JGI IMG/M metagenome (GOLD analysis project Ga0102852, IMG submission 78436) | Estuarine microbial communities from the Columbia River estuary - metaG 1370A-3 | ecosystem: Environmental > Aquatic > Marine > Intertidal zone > Estuary | place: USA: Columbia River Estuary...
ACCGGGGAGGCGCCAACTACAGTTGGCCAACCACGGTACAATAATAGCGCGAACCATGGTTTGACCACGGTCCATCAACCACGGTCGAACCGAAGCTCACCCGACCAAAGCCCAACCGAGGTTCGGGGACTCGGTTGCACCTCGGTCGAACCCAACCGTGGTTGGACAGTGGCCCGCACATGTGATTTAACTGTAGAGTACAAACTGTTTGGTAGAAGGTGGCCCAACCGAAGTTCGGAACCACCTCTGAGCTAACATTTACTTCCCTGAATTCTACTGACTCGACTCGACCACTGAGTAAACATGGAGTGAGCTGTGGCAGTGGCCACTTGAAGAGCTGCGAGGTTCCCGTTCGGATGCAGTGGCGTTGTATCACCGCAACAGATGAAGCACGCCTGGTCGGAGCAAGGAGTGTCTTCGTGCGCATCCCGCTCTCCTTGTTCGGCGCAGACATAACACCCGGGGCAGGTGGGCCTGCGTGCCCACCACTGGAACGTATGCGACTCCACACGGAAAAAAGTCGGAGGACCTTGCAGACATCGCCGGTTGTTTAGTCGCCGCCAGTAGGCGTGGGGAGAAGGCGACAGCGAGCGGACCCCGTCCGGGTTGTCCATGGCAGTCCGTTATCTTGCAGGCAAGCCTTCAAAGCACGGTTGTCACTGCGGAGACACGCGTTCTCGTGGCGCTGCCAGTCCAGATCCTCGCGCATCATGAACTTTTCCTCTTCCTGGCGAAGTACAGTTGCCTCAAGCTCCAGAATCCGGCGCTCGTTTTCTTGCATCCTGCGGACTTGAACTTGTGAAACACACGAACGCACGCACATGAACGCACACACACGCGCTCTCACACACAGGACACACACACACACTCACATGCACGCGCAAGTTCACACGTACACAGTGCACTCGAGTCACACGCGTGCGTCCCCGAAGTAGCTCACACAAACACTCACGCACACGTACACGCACGCACACACACACACACGCACACACCACAGCAAGTGACACACACACACACACACACACTCACACAGAAAAACGCGCACCGCGACCGTGCCCTGCGCATGTGCATGACATGAGGGGCAAACGGAAATCGGTCGGTCGACCGCCCCGCAACGACACGGCAGGGTATAAGTGCCGTAAGTGCGCCAAGGTCTTTGGGAAGATAGAAAGGTTCCGTCTACACCTCGGCTCGTCCTGCCGACCGGAACAACCCCACGCGCGCGGACACAACTCGGGCCGACCGCGTGGTGGCGGTAGCGACCGAACGCGAGCTCGAGCCGAAGGTGACCACGGTGACCTGGGTGGAGATGATAGCATGCACCTGAGCGAACCGGAGGGCGACGTGGGGGAGTTCGAGCAGCCAGACGAAGACGTATCTGCGTCGGGGGGGGAGTCGATGGATGGTTCTGACCAGTCTGCAACCAGCGACGAAGACAACTACTCCGACGAAGAGTCGGAGGACGGAAATGCAGCACCAGACAACGCATTCTATCCCTACCGCTGCGCGGCGCAGGGTCTGCTGGGGCTAGCCTTCGAGAAGTTGAGCTTGACCATAGTAGCACGGCGCCTTATTATAGCGACTATACTGACCGAAGGCTTCGACATCGAGGAACTCAGGTTGTGTTATTCAACCGAGTCGATGTCCAAACCTCTCACGGCGGCCGAGAACGCGCTGTTCTCGCGGACCACTAAATCGGCAGTAGTGGGTAAGCTGGCACGCCGAAATAAGAGCGTCGTGGGGGCAGACGGTTCAACCGCCCGGGCACCCGCGGAGTCGCATCAGCAGCAAGTGCATTCAGTCGAAGACGCGGTCAGGCGCTATTATTCCAACCCTTACCTCCGCCAGTTCCTTCGGTTCGGTACGGAGCCAGTGGCGGACAACGAACCCGTCGAACATTTCAACCAGACCCCCTGGTGGTGCGAGTGGCGGAAGACGTCTGAACTGCTGTCGTTCCGCCACCTGGGGAGTGAGTACTGTATCGGAGATTACGTGACAGTAGAGGTGAAAGGGGTGGAATTCTGCATGCGAATCGACAAGTTGAAATACCAAGCACCGAAGAAGTACATCCCGGAGGGGAGGTGGACCCATGCCGCCTGCGTCGTGTTAGACCCGGAACTAGTGCGCCCAGCCTTGTATATGTCTGGACCGCGGGTACGGGCCAACGGTGCTGACCTGCACTTCTACCAGGAGGAGCAGTGGTGGAGGGTGTCCTTCGTACGGGGGCCCGGAGCCTACAAAAAACCACCCACGCGAGATTGCTATCACAACCCGGGCGGCATGGACACAGACGATCACACGCCTGCACCTCCAACCGACTACAGTATTCGCGGAGGCGAGAACGGGATCGCGGAAGACGTGCACGTGGTACCGATCGCAATCTTCAGTGATGGGTTCGGCGACGGGATCCTGAACGTCTCTATGAGCATTCTGAATTTGGACCAAGAGGTCCACGGCAACTCCTTCACCGTCTCCCTGCTCGCGGCCGGGACTGAGCTCAAGGGACCCGCCGTCACGAGCGTGGTAGCCAAGGAATTGAATAAGATAGGTCCGATCTCCCCGGGCTTTACGGTGTTCGACTGTCAGACAAACCGCGACCAGGTGGTCAAGGTGGTCTTCGCGTGGTATGTTATGGACATTGCTGAGACCCCGAACAGCACCGGCCTCATGGGCACCGGTGCCAAGATCTCTTCGCGCGGTTCGTTCCTTGGGCTCGACAAGGCGTGCAGCCTGACCGAGTACGACGTGCGCGACCAGAAATGGACACGCCGCGACGGCTTGACTCAAGCGAGCATAAAACTTCTGCAAGCGGAAGGTGCCAAGTTTCAGGACCACAGTGCGCAGTCACTCCACAAGCTGCGAAGCCGGCATGGGGTAGACCCGGAACGCGTCCCCGGAACCCTGGTCGACCAACTGAATTACCCGCATGACGTGCACACGCAGTCTCCGTACGATCCACACCATCTGTTCTGGGAGAACCTCATCCCTGGCTTGATCCGGAAAGTACTGCTGCCTCTGCTGAATACCAACTGCGGACTGGACAAAGACCAACCGAACTATGACTCGTACTCTACTGGAGCGTTCCGCGCGCGGCTCTCCAGCGTCAAACTCCCGCGCGGTGTGACGCAGCCTAACTTTGACATGGGCGACAAAAAGAAAATGTGCGAGGTGTCCAAGACATGGGCGACCAACCAGCTCCTCGCGCTGTGTACGCTAGCGGTGGGGGACGCCTCCGTCCCGCCGGACCCTAAAAACCCAGCGAGGCAAGTGATGAATTTCTTCGCCAAGGCGTGGGTGTTTTCTAACTCCATATGGCAGGCGTTGCGGAAGGACGAGATTGAAGGACTGCAGCGGCAGTTCGGCGAGATCCTCGCGAGTGCCAGGCAGACACCAGTGCTGGAGGCGTACATGGCGAGAACAAACACGCTGGGACTGGGCGAGTTCGTGATGCGAACTCTCCCGCTGACGCAGAACGGACCGATGTCGGGCAGTCAAAAATTCGAGGCCAGCAACAAGGTACTCACTGCAGCGGTCCACAAGGGCGGGCACGCGGCCGGTCAACTCGCGATGTCTGCTGACCGCCGGCGCACCACTGCTATGCACTTGCTCGCTGGGGGGTGGTTCGGTGGGCGACAGCTTGGTTCGTTCTTTCTCAACCTCACCCACCCAATCGCCCGGATGGCTGCCAAGGGCAAGGCGCACCCGCTGCTGGCGTTCGGCCACGGCACTCATGGGGACAGGGGCCAGGAACCCCCGTGGACCTCCAAGTCTACGCGCCTGTGGGGTGAACGCATAATGGCCGCCGACGAGGAATTTAAGGGACATGTCGAGACGTCAAGCACCCAGACCAGGAAATGTGTTGGCGGAGCGGTGAATACAAACGGGGCGAGAAGCGCGTGCCCCGAACGGCCGGGAACAAGGGCCTCCCTGGCTCACGCGCCCGTGTGTGCGCGTTGGTGGACATGCTCGACATGGCAGACGATAACGCTCTCGCTCTGCGCGCACAGGCTGAATCAGAGCGGGAGTTCGATTCGCGTTTATATGACCTGTTGGGGATGACCGGGACAGAGGTGCGCATGATGAAATCGGTCGTGCGCCAAGACGGGTTGGGCAGAACTTTCACCCTGCGACCTGGTGACGATGCGGCTGGTTACTATTGGGTAAACGGGGATGACTTCAGGGGTAACTTCGAACCCAGCTACCACTTGGTGCACAGCCTGTTGGAAGTCATACACCCCGCGTCAGGGAAGCAGATGCTGTGTTTCCGGGCAAACATGTACTACGAGGTCAAATCGGATGGCCTACTCGAAGACGCGTGGGGTTGCCCCGTTATACACCGACAACCCAAAGTTGACGAGCGCTCGCAGCCGCTGCGGTTACTCCGAGGGCAGGTGATGCTATCGCACATGTGCCCTGCAGTCGAGACGAAATGTGGGAAAACGCGTTTGAGCAAAGCAAAGAAAGCACACGGGGGCGTGTGCCGGGTAGAGAGACGCTGCGACAAACACCGCAAGCGTGGTTATCCAGTGTACGGGCCAGATGTCGATAAGTGTGTCGCCTGCAGAGCACAGCCTCTGACTCACTTTCACTACCACCCTCCTGCTAGTGCCTCCGCGAGCGTGCTTCGCGCTAACCGGTTTCGCGTCTTTGGCAAAGCGCACGGGTTCACACCCGAATACAAGCGCGATTGAATGCGACCATCCCAACTCACGCAGTAATTAAGTAGCCACGTACGCGCTAGAGCGCCGTAGTGTAGCGGAGGGGCTGGTCAGCTCAAGTGCCGTACGTGGTCGAGCGAACTGACCATGCACCACTAGTATATAACTAGAATCTTCTCATAGCACCTGTCGGCCAATACGGCCCATCACTATAGTATATAAGTATAAACTAATATTGCTGTCAGTTTAGCTCAACTGCAATTTGATCCTGATAAGTCAGTACTGGGCCACAATGCCATATATGAATCCTTACGGCCGGCCGGTGGCCATATTATTATATTGTATTATAATATAATTCATGGCAGGCCTGCCATATAAATCTTTACGTGGCCATATTATTCCATTATATTACAATTCATGTGCAGGTTTGGCCGCAGTCGACTGATTCGCTAGTTCTAGTTCTGCTAAAGTTCACACTGCATGGCACAAGGGTGATCACGCGGACGGTGCTCAGTCGGCTTTGGGCACATTGCTCGATATGGACACCGCGAGGGACTGGAACTCGCCCCACTGCGCCGAAGTGAACTTGACGACCCTCCCGTTGGGGAGTGTGGCCACGTCCGACCGGTCACCCGCCCCAGTGCCCCACACTGGCGCCCAACCAACCGGCTTGGCCTCGTACGCCCTAATAAATGCCCCAATCGAGGGTAGCCACTTCGTACACGAAGGGTCGTCAAGCGAGGCCTGAAGCGCAGTAAGGCCGGCAACCAATAACTGGCCCAAGTTGGCGAACCCTGGATCCGCGCGGCTGCAGCCGAAGTATGATTGTCTTGGCAAGTGCGTCGAGCCCTTCCCGGCAAACATACCTCTAACCACCACGTGGAGACTCAGCAACGACGTAGCCGCGCGCTGGACATGACCACGAGTCGCGAACGAGTGCAAGCAGTTCGAACCAATGCGCACTAGATCTCCAGGTTCAGTTGTGGCCACCGAACAGTTGATACCGAAGTGAGCCAGCACCTGGGGTGGCAACTGTCGCGCCGCCAGCGCAGTGTCGTACACGTTCAGACCCTCAGCCAGAGTGCCGAAACACTCGAGAAGCTCTGCAGGTGGCCCCACGTTCGCGATTCGTTCGTGGAACAGGAGCATGTGCAACGCCACTGCTCTGGCTCCCCCACTCTCCTCACACAGCACACCGAACGCAGTGCCTTTACCACCCACGTGTTCCCACAGGCTGGGGGACAGGTCGATTTCGCAATGACATTCGCCCACATGGCGACCGTCATCATGCTCTGACGACAGGAACGCAGTCGCCGATGCGCCGACGCCGGTGAGCAGTCCAAGGGTTTCACCGTCACTTTCGGCCACGTACTCAGAGAGGTCGAAGCCACCGTGCGCAAGTCGCGCCGCGGGGTCCAACACTCCCTTATTGTCGGCACGTTCGAAGTCGATCGGGATGTCAGTGATGGTCATGGCGGTGTCACTGTGGAAGCCGAAGAACTTATCTTTTTTCTTTGGCAGGACCAGGTCGTTGTCGCCCGGCCGCCCACTCGAGGACTTACCCGTGTACATCCGAATTTGGCTGTTTCCCGCCACGGGCGCGAGTTTGTCATTGCTGTCAAACAGGCGTCGGTCGGGGTTTCGGCGAGACTCCTGGCTGAGGTGCAGGTTGTTAGTGGTGATTTCCCACAAGTCGCCCTGTCGAGTGTCTCCGTCGTCGCGGGCGACCTTCGTAGTCGCTGTGTGGTGGCTGAGCAGATCGAAGTACGCGTTTTCCCTGTCCCGCACTGAAACGTTGGCGTTGGCGTACACGTCCAGGGCTGCAACCTCTGCTTCTCTGCCACTTTGCGCACTGAGTGCGTTACTGACGTGCTTGCACACAGCGGTCAGTATCTCCTCGCGCAAAGCCGCAGCGTAGTTGGTTAATGAACCGGGCGAACCAGCTTGGCTGAAGCGCAGTGCCGCAGTTGTGAGTCCTTGGTCTGGGAAGCAGTTGTCAAACATCCGCTGGCAGAGAGTCGGTCGCGGGTCGATTTCGGTGTAAAGTGTCCCATACCACATGAGCAACTCCTGACCAGACTTGACCTGCTTAGTGGTCGTCATGACCAGTTTGCCGTTCGCCCACGCAGGTTCAACGTTCGCCTCAGCTTGTGTAGCCGAACCGTTGATCTTGGATGCGAGAGAACCCGGAACAATGTGCAGTCGCACGTGGACGTCGCCTAGGAACGAGTCTTGGCAGTCACAACAATAAGGAGGGGTGGGCGTGCTGGCACCACCAGTCAACGTCACGCAACAGTTGAAGTGGGCGACGTAGTCACTGGGTTGGACGCAGAGATAGTATGCCCTGGAACAGCGTTGTGCCATGCCGGGCAGAGTGGCAAGGAGCTTGTCGTTCAGGGGGTCAGTCCCCCTGGTCTGGGACTTCCCACTATGTCCCCCCACGGGAACCACTGTGACACCGCAATGTTGCACGGTGCACACCGTCGCGCCGTGCTCCAACTGGGCGTTCGCCTTCACTCCATCGCCACGGTTGTCGGTTGCGTACACCTCCACCTGCCCAACCGGTTCAGGAAGGTCGGGTTGCAACATGTCGCTTTGGGTGACCGTGGCCAGAGGGTGGGCTACCGGCCAGGATGACCGGTCGAGCACCTCGAATGCACGCTGAACTGTAGCAGTGGTGTAGGTCTGTAGTTTCGCCAGGAGCTGGACGGCACCAGCCATTCGCGAGAGTGCCTCCACCCACAAGGGCCGCACCGAGGTATACACGGCTGTGCTGGGCACGGTCGCAAACGTCACGAACCCAGCGAGTGCGTTGCGCAGGGCCACCAGTGCAATCGGCAGAGCGTGTACGAGCTCCTCGATGGGTGGAGCTGCCGCCGACCTCAGAGGCTCCAGGAGCTCGGCGAGTTTGGCTTCGTGTTGAGGGCGAGCATCGGACTCACACTCAGCGAGCACGTCGCAAACGGCTGCCAGGTTGGTGAACGCAGGCACCCCACACACGAGTGCGGTTGAGGTTAACGCTTCGACCAACTCATTGGAGTACACCGCCTTCGCCTGAGTTACTTGGGCTGTTGAAGATCGAGTATTGTGACGCAATTTCTTGGGTAGAACCGGTGTTGGTAGTGATGCGACACTTTCCGGGTTGGCGCGCAGCAGGTCCTCCACCGCAACCTCCATCATCAGAGCGCCGTGGGCGAGCGGTCGTTGCACTTTTTTCTTGCCGGAGGTAGTGACAAAATGTATTACTCCACCTCTAGAAGTAGTCAGTGACCACCCACCACTCGGGTCCAACCAGTTGGCTGAGTCATGCACGAGCTTGGTCGAACCTTGCCCGGTAGTCTTGGGGCGCCCGGTGTTCTTGGGGCCGGCAAGAAGTGCAGCGTCAGGCCCACGTCCCGCGATGGCTTGGTGATGACCGATCACTGCCAACTTTGCGTGCAGCAGACTCACCCCTGTGCGCGAGTGTGTAGTGGTGTGTGTGCGTGTGTGTGTGTGTGTGCGTAGTGATCAAGCGAGAGAGGAAGAGAGAGAGCGAGAGAGAGAAAGAGAGAGAGAGAGAGAGA
>Ga0102852_1000388_pt1 | contig 7887 bp, 10 predicted proteins | sample Colrivmeta1370A3_FD_78436 | JGI IMG/M metagenome (GOLD analysis project Ga0102852, IMG submission 78436) | Estuarine microbial communities from the Columbia River estuary - metaG 1370A-3 | ecosystem: Environmental > Aquatic > Marine > Intertidal zone > Estuary | place: USA: Columbia River Estuary...
CACGGGATCACCCTCGCTAAGGGGAGACGTATCCAAGCCATGGTCTTTGGCCCACTGGATGGCGTGCGCGCGCGTGTGTGTTTGTGTGTTGTGCGCGTGAGTGTGTGGGGAGAGAGAGAGAGTGGTTGAGTGAGGAGTACACACCTTCTCGACACGCGCATTGCCCGTCAAGGCCACCACGGCAGACGGATCAAGTGCGTCAAGCGGACCGGGAACGCTTACCAGCTGAAGGCGCAGCGGCTCACTGGGGGGCCAAGGGATTGGGGAATCGAGGTCCAAACGCTCCACCAAATCTCCGTCGTCGGGGTCGGGCATTTCGATCACGAACTCCCCGTTCGGACCACCGGGGCATCCGGTGATCTTGCTGAGCGCGAGACGCCACGTGTCGTGCTGCTTGAGCTCGAGTGGCAGCTTGGTCTTCTTGACAGACCCTTCCGTCCAGTAGATGACCGCACACTGGCGCACTGTGTCTCGTTCCTTTGCTTCGTCCTCTTGCATGTTCAAACTGGGAAATGAAAAAATGTTCAGTCCAATTTCGCACACTTTGACCGCACTAGTTGACCCCACCGTTTGACCTTGACTTTGACCTCACTTTTCTTTACTTTTCTTCAGTATGCCGAGGCGTGACGTTCGGGTCGGGAGGAACGTTCAGTGCTGGTGCCCCAAGGACGGGGGCGCGTTGGTAAACACGCGCACAGAACAGGATCACGCCCGCAAGGCAGCGAGGCTCGCCCGCCGGACGGCTGCTGCACAAGCTTCACGTGACCGCGTCGATCACGAGCAAAAGAACGAAGAGCGCGAGCAAACCCCATACGAACCCGCTCCCTACTACCCCGCCCCCCGCGAGAACGCCCCCCACAAGCACGCGTCAGTGAGTGTTCGTGACTACGTGCCCGGTGAAGACAGCGATGAGTACGTGATTGACAGTAGCTATTCGAGCTCGGACAGTGATGACGAAAGTACGAGCGAGTCTTCATTGCGGTACGTGCATTGTTTCTCCTACGCACACGCCACACACACACGCACGCGCGCACACACGCACCCACACACACGAACACGCCAACGCCCACAGGAGCCCACACACGCACACACACGCACAAACACGCACGCACACTCTCACACACACTATATTCCCGTACTATTAATCACTATTCATCACTATTCCATACTATTCCATTACTATTTTGTTAATGTCCAACCTCATCTGCAGTGGAGTCGCACACACACACACACTGGTACCCGCCCACAGGAGTTCTAGTTCCTCATGCGACTCGTCGGAAACGTCTGCCAGCAGTCCCGACGATGAGTTGCCTCCCCCTCCGACCACGCGACAAGTCGACCCAGACAAACCGTTGTTCGCCGGGTCTGCGCTTACTGTTCTCGTCGCCTGTTTCCTCGTGGTCGACTTCATCCAGTCGAAGTCACTCGACAAGGCGGCCGCTCGCGATCTGTGGGACGTGATCACGGTTCTCCTCCCGGAAGGCCACAACCTGCCCCCGTGGACAGAAGCAGCTGACCTCATCTCATCGATGTCGGCCATCAAGCGGAAGACGTACGACGTGTGCGTCAACCACTGTGTAATCTTCCGCGATCGCGACGCAAGACTCGAGGGCCACGCTGAGCACTGCTACTCCGGCGAGACGGAGTGCCCCGTGTGCGAAGAACCTCGGTGCGACGCGCTGGGAAAGGCGCGTCTGCAGTTCTCGTGGCTGGGTATAACCAACCAACTTGCTGCGCGAATGCGTTACCAAGACTGGCGTGACGCAATCAGCCTCGCCGCTACGCTCCCACCGGTAAGCCCACCTCCACCTCGTTGCACTTCGACCCCGCTGCCAATTCTCGCCCCACATCACCTCACTACCGTGCACTGACATCGCAGAGCGGAGCTGGCCCGGGGCGAGTGCGGTGGGCCAAGGAGTCGGCCGGGTGGCGAAAAGCAGTTGAACTCGACCCGGTGATGACCGACTCACTCTTCAATGTCCTCCTCGCGTACTCAACCGACGGCGTCAACCCTTTCCGCAGCGGTCAATACACCCTCTGGTGAGTGTGTGCGCATGTTGTGAGTGCGCGTGTGCCCCCCCGCTCACCTAGTGCCTTCGTGGCCCCCTCTCAGGCCTCTGTCGCTCAAGGTGCTCAACCTGCCACCCTCACTGGCCTCGAGCACACCGCTCCTGATACTCGCGGGCGTCATCCATGGCCCGAAGAAGCCCAAATCTATCCAAGCCTACCAGCTTATGGTCGCCGACGAGGTCCAACTCAGTTACAAGTTTACCTCCACGGCTGAACTTGGCGACGGTGTCCGATTGAAGTTCCGCGCCAAACTTGCTCTGCACTCCTGCGACGGACCCGCCAACTGCCTGTGCTCGAACCAACAAGGAGCCGGGGCTAAGTTCGGCTGTGTCCGTTGCAAGCTGGAGGGCCGCACCAGCCTTGGGCGGGTGCTGTACGGCTGCGTCCGGCGCTACCTCCCCCCGGATCACCCCTACCGCACCGACCCATCACTCGGAGAGGAGGAGTCGCGTCCCCCGCCCCCGCAGCGCACGCTGCAGCAGACCATCGGTCAAGGCTTGGTCGCCGAGTATAAGACCGCCTTGAAGGTGCCCATCAAGGACTGGTCTGAGGAAACTGAGGTATTGTATCTTGACTATAGCTGCACTATACCTTGACTATTATCATATCTTGACCAAAACTATGTATTGACCATGACTATACCTGTACTATACCTGAACTATTTCGTGAATATTCACCACCAGTTCAATGTGCAGGGCGTCAAGGGCAGGTGCGAACTTACCACGGCCCACAACTACGACTACATCGAGAATTGCATGCAGGACATCACCCACACCCTGAAGGGAATCGTCAAGAAGGCGATCCAGATGATCACTGGCAAACGTGCCGTCACCAAGGAACCCAAGAAGAGGAAAAAGAAGAAGAAGGAGGGCAACGTGGAGGCGCCGGACCCACCGCCCACTGATGAGGCAGAGTTGATTGCCGCCACCGTGGAGTTACAACTGCTGTTCAGGCGCAAACTCAAACAGCAGAGGCGCGCCGACCGCAAGTACAGGCGTCTTCCCCTCCCCCCCTCGTCCATCCGGCGGTCAGTTCTCCCCTTTGCGCACGCCGGCACCATGAACATCAATGACTGGCAGCGATATCTCCGCAAACGTGGTCCCGGCGGCTATCACCTCGCCGCCTCGGATCTGCCAGATGCCCAACTACAAACGATGATCGACCTCATGGGTGCCATCGACTACTTACTCCGTCCGGAGATTGATTTGGCCGAATTTGCCGCATACCGCGTGGAGTGGTTGGAGATCCTTGCCCGCGTCGAGCGCGACATGCCCGCACCCGAAGGCCAGTCCGGTATCAACCACGCCCTCATCCACGTGTGGGACCAGGTCGAGGCATGGGGGCCTCTGTGGGCGCATTGGACGTACATATTCGAGCGCTTCTTGGCTCGAATGACGCGCAAGATCACCAACCGCGCAGGTACTACATTTCTTGACTATATCATGACTATATCCTGACTATATCTTGCCTATTGTCTAACTCCATGTCATTCCAACAGCTCCGGAGGCGTCGATGTGTGACAACTGGGCGCTGACTGCGGGTACAGAGTTCATGCGGGCTGGCCTCTCTTCTTCCATCGAGCAAGCTTTCTCGAATTGCCCCCGTTCGAGTGCCGGGCACAGGATCGCCGCAAAACAGCGGACGTTCACGGGGTTCGCCCAGCGCACCCGCGCCCAGGTCAAGAAAGGGTTTCCTGCGTTCCGCAGGACTAGCAGGGGGCACGAGCAGGTACGGCTTACGGTCTTTGACCAAGGGGCACTGGCGCGTGCAGTTAACGCAAGCCCGGTGGCTGTGCGCTTGGGCATCAACGTTCCCGCAGAAAAGATATCCATCATGGTGGGTTCCCGCACCCCGCTAATAACATTGAATGAACCTGCGCCTACCAGGCACTCATCATCCTTTATATACTGCGTCACACAGGCCCAACGGTTCACTTGTGAAGTCGACTGCGCCGGGTTTCGCCGGTCCACCCACGCTGCGGCGGAGCTCGGTCACAAACGAGGCAAACTGAGCCGCCGTGACGCTTTCCTGGTGACCTCGCACGGGCGCGACGACCGTGACCTCCTGCGGTCGGCCGCTGTGGGCCGTTGTGTTGATTTCTATCGTATTTCTTTCACTGGCGCTGCTTACCAGGGACTGCCCACCGAGTACGTGAAGGCACAGCTGTTCACCGCGGCAGAGCCCGCCTTCGGTTACACGACCATTGACGCGAGTGATTATCATTGCAAATTTATCTCGGTTGACTGCGTGGGGGCGCCAGTTGGCATCGTGCGCAGTCCTCGCGTTGGCACAGCCGCCAGCTGCCGGTGGGTGATCGAGACGCACTGGTCAGACAAGGTTCGGCACCACCTAGATGAGTAATCACTACTAAACGGTTCCGACAACATCGCGCCTATCATCAGTGTCCAAAGTACAACAATAGTCAGGGCAATAGTCACCCTATGATATGTCTGTGACTATATCGTGACTATCGCACGGGGCGCATATAGTCATGGCATAAAACAACCATCAATAGTCAGGACAATAGTCACGCTATGTGTGTCTGTGACTATATCATGACTATCGTACGGGGGTATATAGTCATGGCATAAAACAACCATCAATAGTCAGGACAATAGTCACACTATGCGTGTCTGTGACTATATCATGACTATCGCACGCGGCGCATAGTCATGACATAAAAACACCCATCGATAGTCAGGGTAATAGTCGCACTATGTCGCGTGCGTGACTATACCGTGACTATCGTGTAGTCATGTCATGACATAGTCAGGTCGATAGTCATGACTATGTTCAATAGTACGGATATGGCATCACTATGTGTCGGACTGTCTTTGGATATTCCGGAGGAACGAACGTATCGCCTATATCTTGACTATACCTTGACTATGCCTAGGCCATTTGCAACGGATTTTGGCGGTTTTTGGCATAGTCACCCCATATCCTGACTATTTTCCCACCAATGGTGACTATAGTCAACATAGTCAAGGCATAGTCAGGAATAGTCACCTGTATCCCACAAGGTAGTGCTCCAACCTCCCCTCGCCGGCGGTCGCTCAGGAGGACCCCCCCGTGGTGATCGTGGAGGGAAAAGTGCCGATTGTGCGCGAGGTTGCCGTCAAGTGGTCCGTTCGCGGAGCGAACGATGTGAACCGCATTCGCATCAGCGATGTGGCACCGGATGCGACACTACAGGATGTTCACGATGCTCTCGCACGATCCCAGTCGCTCTGCAGTTTGATCGACGGCCGCGACTTTGTTCTCCAGTTTTGCGACAGGGATGGAGTTTGGGAAGAGCTACCACTCGACGACCAGGTTAGCTGTTTCGCTCGCTCTCGAGCTCGCGCACGCGCACGCATGCACACCGCACACACACGCAGATGCCAGTTGACCCGACGATCACCGTTCGGGTTCTGCCTCGGCCCGCGCCGACCACGCAGGTCTCGCCCGTGCAGAGAAACGCCGGCGCAACCGGACTGGGGCTCAAGCGAGAGGCGGCAGTCCGCAAGGTGAGCGTCCGTCTGATCCACCTGGTGGTTGCCCACGTTCACTCATTTCGTACACACACGTGCAAAGTGGGCCGCTGAGCAAGCCGTGTCGCTGGATGACCCTGACGAAAGCAGCCTCATGAAGAAAGTGGAGGTATATCTAATTATCTCATTATTCAATTATAATCCATTTATAATCACTTAGTGCGTGGGTGTGTCGCGTTCCCGTACTCACCACGCGTGCCGTGCCCTACCATGGCCAGGGTGAAAACTCATCGAACTGAAGAACGCGATGCAGAGTGACGGAGAAGCAGACTTGACCATGCTCGGAGGGTTGCCCCACGAGACGACTGAAGAAGTCCTTTCGCTTGTGGTGGATCCTGTCGACGCAGATGCTGCTGAGGGTACCGAGGTACCCGGCCCATCACACTGCACCCTCTGTTTCAACGCTCTCTAATCCACTTTCCTGCTTGCCTCTCTTAGGGCTGGAAGCGCAACCGCCTGCGTGCGGTGCGCCGCTTCGAACACCCAGGGCCTGAGGTGTGTTCGATTATTATAACCATTTATTATAACCGGATTATAACCGGATTATAATCCTATTATGTTATGTATAATCACTGTCACTCTCTGCAGGTTGTGCTCAAACACATGCCTGGCATGCGTGCGGTCATCTGTCAGAATGGCGATGACATAACTGTCGCTTCGTTGGCGAAGCAGGACCCCACGTTCGGGGGGACTGCTGGCATGTTCTTCATTATCGCGACCTGCGTCGTCTGTGATGATCAGGTACCCCCCCTCACATCCCTGTACTCTGGCCACTCACAGTGCAATTCGTTCGCAGGGGCAAATGGCGAGCACCGCCTCGGCTGCATTCATTAAGCGTCAGGGTGCAACTACCTCGTCAGCGCCGAAACCCCCTGCGTACATCGCAGTCGAGGGACTTGATTTCTGCAAAGGGGCCCGGGGCCACCAAGAAGGCGGACACGTGGGCGATGCAGGCCAACGAAGGACAGCAAGGCGACCCGGACAGCTGGACGCACACGTGGCCCCCATTTCTCGTGTACACTGGGTCAACTACCCTTGCGGATCCTGCCAAGTACGGTGAAGTGTTAGATGTCACAAGGAAGAACACAAACTCTATCGTGTTCGTTCGTTACAACGTTCTGTTTCCGGTGAACTTTCCCGGAGACAAAGGATTCGCCGGGCCCAAGGAGCTGGATTTCCCTATGCACACTCGAATGTACAGTCTTGCTGCGGACCAAAATGGCATCCCTGTTTCGAAGTACGATCGAAGCCAGGAGCTCCTCCCGTCGTCGAAGAAGACATCGTCGAAGGCGAAGAAGTCAGGAGCGAAAGCAAAGAAGCGGTCGGCGCCGCCCAGCGACGACAATTAAGGCAGCATCCAACAAGCGGCGCACCCGAGAGAGTGGGGCTACGAAATAGGGAACCGTCGCGAGCGCTCGAACTTCGCAGAAAGATTTTCTTCGACCGCGCAAACCAGCTGAGCTTGAGCACTTGCCAAATCCATATCCTCCTCACGTGCCGGCGCCGCCCCGCGCGTACTTTGAAGTCGGCGCCTCCACCTCCCCGCTCACACGCCGCGGAGGCACTTTATTCGCCCATTTCGCGCGAGGAAGTCTGCTGTCGTAACGCGACGTTGCCTTGCTGATCATGTTCGAATTATAAAATATAATCGGGTTTTCACCTCAGAGTCAAACGAGTTAAATTAATGATTATTATTGGATTATAATCGCGGTTAATGATTGGATTATTTCATGATTATATTAGGATTATATAAATAATTCAATTATAATCATGGTCATATTTGACCATAATTTCAGTCGCAGATTTTGTACCCAATCCCAATTATAATCCAATTATAATTGAATGTATCCCCAGCAGTAGTGAAGTGTTTGGGGTACACGGCAGCGGACCGACACAGCCCACAAGGCCCTGGCCGGCTCTTTGACGTCTCGAGACTGTGACTGATTCGTGAATGGGCCCGCATTCCCGTGTGAACACATGGCAGAAAAGGTAGCCTACACTCAAGGGTATGCCTTCAGTTTTGAGTTTACGGCTCACATTTTACTCTCTGAATGACCTGCTCGCGTAGACACACATTTACACTTTTTGGTCGTTGGTCGACTCACCTTTCATCCAATTCCAGGCCATCCTGTATCCAATGCGACCAAGCCCGTCAAGGACGCGGGCTGCAAAGACACTGTAGCGTCTCACTCAGCGCATTGCTCGCCCTTCCTGTGCTTATTTCCTTGATCAGGGCGATGGCTTCTTGGCAAGTGATTTGAGCCGGCTGTGACGTGCCTTTGAC
>Ga0102852_1000390_pt1 | contig 7858 bp, 4 predicted proteins | sample Colrivmeta1370A3_FD_78436 | JGI IMG/M metagenome (GOLD analysis project Ga0102852, IMG submission 78436) | Estuarine microbial communities from the Columbia River estuary - metaG 1370A-3 | ecosystem: Environmental > Aquatic > Marine > Intertidal zone > Estuary | place: USA: Columbia River Estuary...
AACCAAGAAGATATCCGGCACCTGGTAATGAGTCTTTGGCGGACGAGACCCTTGCTATTTCTATTTCATTCACACGAACTTTATAGGGGCAGTGAAGGTCAACCCAGTTACCGTAAGACATCCCTACACCGGGTATACCGAAGGTTTTGGGTGAAATTTGGTCATTTGCAATGGTTGTCTTCGCTGCGTAAGGTGGGGTGGAATCATATGTAAGTTTGCCGTGCCAATAAGCATCCGAGGCCGCTCCATTTTGATTATCTCCATCCTCATGATCTGTAGTATATTGGAATAATTGCCAAGGTGCGTATCGTTGATCAGCACCCTGGATTTCGGTGGGAAAACCAGAACCGTAATAATCACCCCCACTCGCCTTAAATATACCATGCCCAGGAATTTTGGTGCTTTCGGAATCCATTGGACCCGGGGGGAACACCCCAGTTCCCCTGAAATCGATGGTTTCATCTGCTACTGTTAGTGCACCCTTGGGCTCTGTCGTCCCTATCCCCACCCTCCCTTTGTAGAAGGTCACCGAAGACTTGGCGAGACCAAACTGGTGCTTTTGGGCATCCCAAAGTTCCTCCACTTCCTCAGGTTGGAGGTATTTATCGTAGACCCTAAAATTTGCAATCTTTCCATCGAAGGATCCACCCACACGGACCTCTGGGGTGGCTGGTAGGTGGAGAACTTCGGATACAGGTGTACCGAAAAATCTGATTTGAGATATTTGAATACGAGCTGTAGTACCACCATTTACCTTTGATATGACCATGGCAAACATGTTATAGGCCTTTGTAGTTGTGTCAGCATCATGATTTGATCCAAATGTTAAACCGCTCGCGGTTCTACCAGTTACCGATAAAACTTCAGTCCAATTAATATCATCGTTTGACCCGTATATTTTAAAATCTTTAATGTAATACGAGTCGTGGTCTCTGAGAGTCATATTTTTTAAGACAAATTGTCTAGGGCATTTAAGTTTCATATATTTACCATAATCGGTGTTAGATGCTAGACGCACACCAGACGTATTTGATTGTGAGTATACACCGTCATTATTAGGGTACCCATCATTATCTGCGGTTATCCACTGTAGGTCATCGCGCCTGAAAACATTCCATATAGGATAACCATTCTCATTATATTCTCTCCCCTCACCAGAAACTCTGAACCCACCTTCTTCGTAGTCATTCATCTCAAAATTTGGGAACTCGTCAAATTCCCTCTCACCAAAGTATTTAAGTTCTTGAATTGCCGTGTATTGGTTCGTCGTGGTTTCTATAATTCCCTGTATGACAAGTCCCCAGTATTTGTAAAAATTATCTTTATTTGCTCCAGTCATAAGTTTACGCCCAAGAACATTTAGATCTGAGGCAGTCTGACCCGAAACCTGATGTACTATATCCCAAGTAGAATCATCGTTACTCCCGAGTATAGTATAGTTTAAAGGTAAACGCTGCACCTGACTAGAACGTGGTATCATATCATATGATTCCATGCGAATGCGGTACGGAAATTTAAGTTTTAACCATTCACCTGTAACCCCGCCTAAACCATAGGAACTTCTATCTGCGTTATGTTGTCCATTTGTATAATGGGGACCAGTTATCCAACCTTCGTTCGCGGCGCCCCCATATTGAAGTTTATCAAATGCATCCCATTGTTGGTAACTAGCACTATGGATAGAACTCCTCGTCACTTCATGTTGCTCTTGTATCACGGCACTCATCACAAATTCTGGATATTCCCTGACGCGTTCAGTTTTGTAGATGTACTCTGTTCCAATTTGACGGCCATCTAGGTATGCAGTTTTATATTTACCCTCACCCCCATATGCATACACGAGGTGATGCCATGTGTTTGAGGTTAGAACGTGATCTTCGCTTAATGGTTTCTTCCATGCTAAAAGTTGGTTCCGTGTTGTGGAAATTTTGGAGCAGGTGTTACCTTCTGGTGTTTCCGTGCCTATAACAAATAGAGAGTTGGTCTCCACATTTGTATGTAAGTTTGATGCGTTTAACCACATAGACACAGAGTGCACATTTGTGGTAAGGCTAATTGCGGTAGAATGTATATTACTTTCAGTAGAGCCATCGAGCACCCAACTGTTATCAGTGTCGTCGTAGGTGCTGTTATTTTCCGTCACTGTTAGGGTAGAACCACTGACGAGGTCGGTCGCTGTAGAACCTTGATTTCCGTCGAGGTAGAGAGAGAGACCTGTTGTCGCGGGTGTATTGAATACAGATTTAATTACTGTATCTACGGATGTATCACCGGTGGTGGTAATCGAGTTGATAACTGTTTCTTCTCTACCATAATATTCAAGTTCTGCTATACAGAGCTCTGTATCACTCACAGTCTTTTGAACTGAAATTACATAGTAATTATAGGCTGTGGTCAAAGTAGATGTTGGCGAGTATGTTGAACCATAATTGTATGCTGGTATGACCCCAGTTTCACTAATTAATTCAACCCAAGTAGAATCATCGTTGGAACCAAATATTTTGAATGTGGAGGGTGCATGGGTTCCAGAGCTCTCTTGTCGCGGTATAATTTTGACATGATCGAGAATAATTTTTTTGGGTAGTTTGAGTTTCAACCATTCCCCAGTTTCACCAGCGATAGATGCGGCTGGGGTGTATGAGTAGAGCCCACCACCACCATTATATAGAGCGGTAGTCCAAGCGAGAGCCTGTCCATAACCCGCCATCCATCCCATATCAGTATCAACACGTCCATTAAATGCTCTAAAATTTCCAAAATGTGTTTCTGAAAACGCTGAACTACTTGATGTCACGACGTGTCCCTGAAAATCTGAACCCCGTAATAAAATATCTGGATATTTTTTGAGTTTGGGGTACGTTTGGACGACTTGGGTTCTTTCATGGGGGCTCACCTGTTCAAATATAGTTTCACCCCCAGTTAGGGTTGGTATGGCTTGTATGACCTTCCCCCCGTCGACGGTGAAGGATTCCGCGAAGAGTTGCCAATCTGAGAGGGCGACGTTGGCGTTATTCCCAGAGACCTTGGTTGTCACTATAGCGAATCTCCTATAGGACGCTGGTGCGTTAACGACAACTGTTTGGGTGTCTGAAACTGAGGAGGGAACGACATCTTCCCAATGTTTCAACTCTACCCAATTTGAGTTATCGTTACTGGCGTAGAGATTGGCACTCCCGGGGTAGGCCTCAACTGAGGATGGGGTGAGTTTCATATGACGGAGGACTGTTTTGTAGGGGAGGTAAAGGGATAACCATTCACCTTGTTGGGTAGACCCAGCAAGTTGAACGGAACCCGCGTAGGCGTTGGAGGCCCCCGTGTAGGTATCGTCACCGACCCAAGCCACAGAGGTACTCCCATCGAAGGCGTTCCATGTGTTTGACCCGGTAGCCAGATTTGAGGTTGTGAGGGTGTAGGTGCCATGGTTGGTCACCGTAGTGCTGTTAGCAGATAGGGTAGATGGTGGTTGTTTGGACACGACGGCCAACCTATTTGAGAAGAGCCCCGCCGAATCCAACAGTTCCCCAGTGCTTTGGTCGTAGGTCACCAAGTTTGCTGCGACATCTGCGACGCGGAGGGTGTCTACGAAGACGTTGGCGTCAAACTTGAGGCGTCCACCAGTTTCAAGGTTTGAGGTGGTATGGAGGTTCCCGGTGATCGCGGTGTTCCCGAGGACTTCCAGATCCCCCGATGTTGCGGTTATATTTCCACCAACTAAGATGTTTGCAGTTGTTTGGAGCCCCGTGGTGGGATTTTGGAGGATGATAGTGTCTGTGGTTGTATTGTTCTCCCCAGTCACGTGGTTGAGGCCGTGGGACGCGACGACTGCAAAGTTCCCCAGTATGAGGGTATTCGCGACTGAGACGTTCCCGACTACAGCGAGAACATTAGATCCTGTATCTTCGACATGGAGGTTGGACCCCACACTGAAATCGTGTGAGGGAGACGAGTTCTGAATTCCGAGATTCCCCTCGAAAAACTGAATATTCGTGCTGACCATCTCTGTTGATATAAGGGTATAAAATAAATAATTGTGGAGTTACTAGTATAAGAAACTTATTTCATCGGAACCACCCTTTGTAATTTTAGAAACTTTGCCGTCACTGTGTTGTGAAACATATTCGATAAACAGATTATAGTTTCCTTCGGACGTTAAATCGATATTTGGTTTGATAAATACAGTAGTTGTGTTACTTGTAACCACTGACGACCATGGATTTGTATTTGTGTTCCCAAATACAGCAGCTGGACCTCTTGCTACATCTAACGGGGTTCCACCAGTTCTATGTCCACCACTAACTTCTATAGACATTGTGCTAATTTCATTATCAGCGTGGATAAGGTGAGCCACGATCTTGGCATAAAATACATGTTGGGTGAAAACGACCCCTATAGTTCCATTTGCTATACTAGTTCCGTTTGCGATGGTATTCGTATAACTATAGGTTTTTTTACTCACACCACCCGCATTTATTATTATACCACCCGTTGCTTTAAAAGCAGCATTTGTGTTGGTAAATAACACCGTGTTTGAAGTCGTGTTTCCCAAATCTATAATATCACCTAAAGTTGAGACTGTTGAGACGTTCGATAACGTTCCACCATCACCATGAAATGAGGAACCTGTCACCCTTCCACCGACAATAATATTTGAGGTGGTTGTAAAAGCTGTGGTGTCATTTGTAAATTGGAGGGTGTTCGAGGTCGTGTTTCCGAAATCGGATACGGATTGTAGTGTTGTAGCTATACCAGTGAGTTCACTCCCATCACCCAAAAACTTTGTGGCTGTAACATTGCCTCCAACAACTATGTTACTTGTAGTGACTAGACCTGTGGTGACATTTGTAAGTTGGAGGGTGTTCGAGGTTGTGTTTCCGAAATCGGATACGGATTGTAGTGTTGTAGCTATACCGGTGAGTTCACTCCCATCACCATGTAGGTAGGTGGCTGTGACGTTACCAGTTGCTGTCAGGTCACCATACACTTTAACACGGAGGTCTTCGGAGGCGAGGGGCACGATGGTTGAACTACTCGCACTACTTTCAGTGTAAGCCATTACGAGTTGATCACTAGATTCTAAATATCCAACAGCTACATTTGACTCGGGTCTATTCATAAGAAGACCCAAATCTAGAACTGTGTCGGAGGAAGTATTATTCTTTCCAAGTTCGACGATAGCATCTGTGATGTTTAGGTTTTGTGTTGCAATTAAAGTCACATCACCCTTGAAATGTATATCTCCACCTACAGTTAGATCTTCACTAATATAGGTGTTTCCCAAAATATGCACGACATTTGAACCATCATCATCTATGTAAACATTTGAACCAACTGTCAGTGTATGACCTTGTGGATTTGTGTTAGCTATCGAGCAGGTTGGTGCGATGTATACCACATTTGATGTTGGTGCTAGGAACTGTTGGTTTCCAGCATTTAAGACCATTGTATGTTCAGCCTGGTCTTTGATATCCTGTTTTTTAACTTGACTACCTAGACGAACTTTTGTAGAACGTTCAATAGTTGGTAAATTTTTAACTCCACCCCTGAGACGGAGCACCAAGTGAAGTGTAGATTCTTTCTGAACGTTGTAATCGGCAAGTGTTCTACCATCTTCTAATTGTTTACCCGCAAAAATAAGACGTTGTTGATCGGGTGGGATTCCCTCTTTGTCTTGTATTTTCGATTTGATATTATCTATGGTATCAACAGACTCGACTTCAAGAGTTATTGTTTTACCTGTAAGTGTCTTGACAAAAATTTGCATACTTACTATTATTATATGTTCGTATTTTAATTTGCATACAGTAGACCAGCCATCCCATTTTCAATTCTCAAAATATTATAGTTGACTGCATAAATTGGGTCGTTGATTGGTAGAGTTTTACTCATGAGTTTGACTGAATTAAGACGACTAAAGTTCAATGTTCCTGTAGGTTGAAGTGAACTTGTTGATAAACAGAAGCAATATAAAAAGAAATCTGGGGACGTTACAAAATTTGTATGATAAAAGTTCATTGCATCTACAAAGTGAGGTTGACACCATTTATAGTTCGATGTATCAATACCATTTATATTTAACTTGACTTTATTTGATGTTGACGTTAAAGCTCCGTCATGTTCAGTGTTAGAACACGCGATATATTTAACGGGGTGACTAAATGTAAGTTCTTGAACGAGTTCATTTGAGGCTTGATTCTTTTGAACTTGAGTGATAAGCATATCGTGTTTCCGTGATGCAAAGCTTCCTCTTTCTTCATTATCTAAATAATAATAATTAGCAAATACTTCTATATTGTATGCACTTGCATTTGGTCCCCAGTAGATTCTAAGTTCAACGTTGTGATAATTAAGGGCTACTAATGGTAATGCACATTTGGCACCTTCACAAAAGAAAAAACGGAGGGGGTAAAAAAATGATGATGCGCTTGCACCTGGATGTGTACCATTTGAACTTTTTGAAACATTTTGTGCAAATGTATCAATGGCGATATTTTCTGTAAAAATTGAATCTTGGGTATCTATGACTGAACCACCAATCAGAAGTTCAACCTTATCTACTAGGGTTGTCCAATCTTCAATTGGTAAAGATTCATTCATGTTATCAGCAACCATGTAAACGTAACCTAAAAGATCACCCGTTTTTTCAATTTGAACACTGGATAAGGAATTATTTTTCACCGCTCCAAGAATGGTTTGTTTTTCCGTGGATTGTGAAAAATTAGCATGTCTTTTGAATGTTGAACTAAAGAAGGATATTTCGGGATTACCCATGATATATTCATCCTGGGCACCTATAGCGATCAATTGAACAATACCAGCAGACATGGTATACTACTCTAAGGGGAGAAAATTACAGATTGGGTTTCCTACACACAAAACGGAAGACTAAAAAGTTACCTTCGGCTGGATTTGGTGGTTCAATGAGAACACCGTCTTGATTTCGGATATTAATGGTTAAACGACTAATCGTTCGAATGGGATTTATATATTGTGTGGCGATTGGGTAATTATCTCTAAAGCTAATGAGTCCGGTGTCATCCGTTGTAATGAGACTGGCAAACGAATTTCGCAACACGCTCATAGTGGCTTGTCCGCTGAGAACGTTTGACGCTCGGTCAGAAAAAATAGAGTCTAGTTCTTCAATCGAAACATAACAGTGACCCGTTCCATTGATAGGTGTAACTGTATTAATTCTTGCTGCCAAAAGTCTGGCCTGAACAACATTGTGGAGTGGTTGATTCAAAAAACATGTAAACGTATTTGCACTGGACTGACCAATTGTATCAACTGTGATTGTGTGATACTCATAGTTGAGGTCTGGGATCATTTCCGTTGGCGATGTGATGAGAGCCATTTATAGTTAGTTTAGATTAAAGATCCACCAATTCCTTCGGCAATCTTATAGGAAGCATGGTCACCTACAAGCTTTTGGGCACCACAGAGACCACCTGGGGTGAGGCTCTTTGTGTAGGGGCTGTCTTCCTTACCCGATCCCGGAACACATTCCATGCGGTTCTCGAGATCGAAGATGGATTTGTCACTGACAATTTCGATCTCGATTGGCATGGGCTGGTATCTGCTTTTCTTCATGATACCTAGAACCGATATGATTGAAAAAAGTATGACGATGGATGTGAGAGCATTCCTATTGGTCTTATTGAACTTGAACATTTATAATGTATCAACATTTTTTATAAACTGCGTTAAAGGTAATTTTTTTAGTTTCTACATAAAGAGTAGATGGATGAAGAAATAATCATCGACCGTGGACATACGACTGTTATGAAATTGGACGCCGACGAGCAAGCCCTGATGGATGAAATTGAGATTTCAGCCCCCCGTCCCCAGCCTGTACCCAGAC
>Ga0102852_1000416_pt1 | contig 7617 bp, 4 predicted proteins | sample Colrivmeta1370A3_FD_78436 | JGI IMG/M metagenome (GOLD analysis project Ga0102852, IMG submission 78436) | Estuarine microbial communities from the Columbia River estuary - metaG 1370A-3 | ecosystem: Environmental > Aquatic > Marine > Intertidal zone > Estuary | place: USA: Columbia River Estuary...
ACCCGCTACCACACCACACCAGCGCCCACGTACACGCGCACGCGTACGCGCCATCACAACCACATCGCGCACGCACACGCACACACACGCGCTCGCGCGCCATCACAACCACACGCACACGCACACGCACACGCGCACGCACTCGCTCACGCGCCATCACAACCACATCGCGCACGCACACGCACACGCACACGCACCTCCAGAGCCTGTGGCTTTGATAGAACACCAGTGCCTGTGGCTTTGATAGAACACCAGTGCCTGTGGCACTGGTACATAACAAGACTCTGTGGGTTCGTTATATAACCAGCGCCTGTGGCGCTGGTACATATATCCAGTGTCTGTGGCGCTGGTACATATATCCAGTGCCTGTGGCGCTGGTACATATATCCAGTGCCTGTGGCACTGGTGCATAACCAGAGAGCCTGTGGCTTTGCGCCAACCGCCTTGTCTAATCTCTATTTTAGCATTTTCTACTCCACTCCACCCTTCCTGGCCTTCGTTATTTTCACAAACTAATGCATACCAATACGAACAACCCTTAGCCGAAAAGACGGCGCGGAGACAGAACTCCTGGCGGGGATGCGTCTAAGCCCTTGGGCTGCAACAGGCTTGAAAAGCAGAAAATCTCTCAAGTGGTTGGCGTGACCTGCGTCCGAAAGCGAACGGGGAGCGGTGATGCAATTCACTGCTTCAGATTGTATTACCGCGCCCGCTGCTGCACTGCAATCCACAGTGCCGAGACCTTTCGTCGCGAGAACAGCAATATGGGTGCAAACGCGGTGTTGCCTTCCCGTCTCCAGCTCTCGGACTTCTCCATTCCCGAGAAGAAGGGTGAGCGCCCGTTTTTCCAGTCATTGTCACCCATGGCTCACTGATAACCCTCGTCGTCACACTCAGGCGACACGCGCAGGAGCCCCGAGAGCATGCGCCTCGGTTCTGGGGATTTGAAGTACATCCGAGCTCTTGCTAAGTTGTCTTGCGAGTACCTTCTTGAGTGATTTCGCTAGCCGATGCTGGCTAAATACCAACCATCATTTAATATACATTTGCATGGTGCTGTGATCCCAAAACAACAGTCACGGCCTTATACTCCAGACTTTAAACGTCCTTATCCAACCTTCTAATCATCGTGCGCGCTGTTGAGTAGCTGGGTGGACAAAAAATACCCATCAGACTTACTCCAGATTGCATTCCAGGATGTCATCGGTTATCATCGGGACCTGTGGGATTTGCCAGGATGACGTTACGGACAAAGGTGGATATACACTGTTTTTCGTTTTTACTCCTCACCCACGATGCCATCCTCCCCATAGACATTGGACAAGGTAATGTAGCAAACACGTCTTGCGGTCACGTATTCCATATGCGTGGGTGCTTTTCGGAGTGGCGCTGGAGTTGCCCTATCTGTAGACAAGGTCTGGTCAGACTAATTACATCGGAGTTTTATAGCAAAAAATTTGAGGCGAAAGAAGTTATTTGTATCGACTGCGACGACGAAGAAGATCAGTTTAAATGTTCCCCCGCTGTTACTGGAATTAGTCGCCATGCTGGGCTCGGACCGGATTCCCCTCCCGGCGCCCCCCCCGATGAATTCGAAGATGGAGAGAGTTGGCCGGGTTTATCTCCCTCCGATGAATTTGAATATGGGGGGAGTTGGCCGGATTACAACCCCGACGACTTCCCGTGATTTTAAAATCTTTTGCTTTTTGACCGTTTATTTAAATCTACACGAATGCACCATACCCTCAAATTTTGCTTGTTTTGCCCCGCCCCATCTGCAAGGCTGAAAACTGCTGCTTCCCAGAATCTTGTGTCGTCAGGGGTGTTCTGCGTTGTCGAGTGGCATATTTTCCTGCCGCGTCCATTGGCGACGCAGTTGTTCTGTGGCGAGTTCGTGTTCAGCACCGTGTGTCTGAACCACCAAACTCACTCACAGGGGATGAAGGTTACGACGGTGAAAGATTTGGCTAAAGCCTTTGGTCGTTGGTACGACACCAGTTTCAAGCGTCAAGATGTCATCGACGAATTGAGCAAGTACGGACTTTTCCCTGCACGCTTGTTGAACGGCTTGAAAGACCCTCTGATCGAGGACATATCCGCCCTGTTGGGCCTGGAGATCGCGGTGGCGCCGAAGTCAAAGGGTGTGGCCAGGGCTGCTCGCATTAAGGCGATTGTGAAGGCGTTGTCTCTGCCCCTCTCTGCCGACCCACCCGACAGGCCTCTTTTGCAACTCCCCCACACCCCTCGAATAGCTGAAACGATGTCACATCTTGACGGGATAAAGGCCTGGGTTACCAAAAAGCTGACAGAGAACAGCAAAGCCTTCGCCTTTTTCACGGGTGATTTGTCGGTAATAATGATAGATTCTTATGTCAGATCACGAATGAACTAATTCACAATTCTTCACAGCGGAGGAAAGATATCGACGTCCTTTACCAAGATACAGAGGGCAATCATCGCTTATACCTGCAGGAGGCCTCCTACTACCCTTCCCCGACTGTAGAGCTCACGAACACCAAGGAGGAGGTTCTTCCAATATTAATTCACACTAGCACACTGGGGCCTTTTGCAACCTCTCACCTTCCCTCTACAGGGGAACTCTTTGATTTCCAGAGAAAGATATAGAAGCGGGGACGTGCTTGACATCGTAGCTCTCGGAGCCGCCACTCCCGAAGGGTCACAGCAAATGCACGACGGTAAGATGTAGCACTATATATCTCAGTACACGCACAGTCAAGACTTAAATCCCGTCACTGACGCACACTCAGAATTTGTCGACAGCCTGGATGCATTAGGTGGTGAATTCAAGGAAAAACTCGAAAAGGGTGGTTATGCTCCTAGAAGGTACTTTACGATGAGCGTTGAAAGGTTCGAGGGCGACGAAGAGCTCGATTCCATGGATTTTGATTCAGGGGACAACAGATGGGCAAGGTATTTGACTGTCAATCACTAGACTGTGTCCCAGCTGGCCTATCTTACACGTTATACCCACCATTAGGGTCTCTTTATCGCGCACTGAGAAAGGCACGTCTGTGATGCTCTTTGACGGAGCACCTTATTTGCTCGCGGAGTCGCGTGGGGTATACGCATGCGTTCTAGGAGCCGACTATAATAGCTCAAACCTCCATCTTACACTTACAGAAATCTAAGGCAGTTGTGTCTGTCGTCGTGAATTCATTTTTCAACTGCGCAGGTGCGTATCTCAACATCTTTTGAATGACTTTTCCCACTGGCGCTGAAACATTCAAATAATCACCCCAAGGCATGAGCAAACGCCGAGGATTGGAAGACAATGTGGCTTTGGTGAGCGAATCGGACGGCGCAGGATTTTTTTATGGATACGTGAGCGTGTGCGCTATCAATGTTTGCAAAGGCGAACAGCTTCTATTGGACTACAGCCCACTTAGCGGTAAAGCATCATACCACGCAGCTTGACTTGACCCCTAACTTATAACATACACATTAACACGATAGACAAGCCCACTGAGAGGAAAGCTAAAAGGGCACAAGGTCAGGGGGACCGTATTAACACGACAGACGAGCCCACAAAGAAAAAAGCTAAAAGGGCACAAGGTCAGGGGGGTCGTAAAGACAGACCTAACCGCACAATCGCTGCGGTGGCGGCCGTGCTGAAGGCACTTGGTCCAGACGAATGGCTGCCTGCGCGCAAGATCTTAGAGAGGGGCAAAATCGAGTTTAGCAAAATTCTTACCTCAAACACCCCCGAAAAAAGCGTTTCTGGCATGCTCAGAACAAGCGCCAACAAACGCCAATGGTTCGTTTCCAAAAAGGTGGGGAGATACAGTATTCACTGGCAGATGACCGACAAAGGAAGGCGTCACGATTTCACCCCTTAGCTTGGTTGCCGATTTGATGGTGATTCCGAGTCAATTTCCACCTGAATCATAATTCAACCGACCCAGGCCAGCCCAGAAGATACTCCGGACAACTAGACGGACAGGGTCAAAATGAAGTGAATCTTTTGTTTTTCTGTAGATCTCTGGCGTTTTTATTTCGGTGCATTTTAACCTGCCAGAATCAGTAAAAATTATTCGATAACTCAGATTCATGCGGTTCGCCAAGTGGGCTTCTTTTTCCGAATTGGCCTGCCACTGTGAGTGCTACTCGGTGTACCTGAAGCTACAGATTCCTTAATAGCATTATCTTCCGATTGCAAAGCGACTTGAATGGCAGAACTTAGCGTTTTTTCTCTCCCGGGAGGAGATGGGTCGCCTTCAAGTAAACCGGACTGATGTTCAAGGACATCAGACTGAGTGACTGGAATGTTCTTTTTTGGTTTCCTCAACTTCCGGACGGGCTTTCCCAAGCGACCTCCCCCCGGCGTTACCACCGGCCAATTTCTCGGAACCACAACTTCGACAGGCCCACTGCCCCCCCCTTCATAAACAGTTTGCTCTTTTTCGCGCCGAGATCCACGAGCCTTTATGTCTTCGTGTAACCTCGGAACGAAATAAAACGCCCTATCTGTAAGATGAACATCATCGCCTCGCTTCGACAAGAGCTTCACTCCGGTGAGAAGCGTGTTATGCGACTTTTCAATTATGAGTTCCAAATCCTTTCCCCTGAACTTTCCTTCCGTTTCTTTTGATAGGTGCAATGTGCGATTCTTTTCATCAATCCAGTCTTTCGCGGGCGGAGTCGACAAGTACTGTGCATATTCCTTATCTCGTCTGGACTCGCCGGCCTCATCAGATTCATTATATCTTTTTGCGAATACGAACCTTTTGATTCCAGAGTCGTGTACGTCAAGTGGGGGGGGTTCGCCTTCAATCCTGGGAAACATTGTGATGCCAGTTGATTCTTCTTTTCTCGTCACAAGGTTTGGAGCTTCTAGTTTCATGCTCTCATGACCCATAAGACCACTCAAGTGATTCCAGTCATCGCTACCGACAAAAAGCGAGAATAAAACGGGCGCTCCGTTCTTATCCCCAACATCTTTCGAAGTATATTTCGTTCTGTCGGCAAGCTCATCCAAGCTCTGCGCACCATTCACGTCTAACTCGACAAGGTATTTCAGGAGAGCGAAGCTGTCCACGATGTCGGACACAGGATGGTTTTGGTGCTCGAAAGACTTTTCCCATTCTCTGGATGAAGCTTGTGAATAATCTTCAATGCTGGAGGCCAATATAGGTAAACCCAACTCTAGCCACTGCAGATACATTTTAGCCTTAATACCCACCCCGTTTACTTTCTTCTTACCAGTGATCCAGAATTTCTTTACCAAGTTGTTATCCACTGTTTCAACTCCGGGAACAACGCTAGAGATTGCGCGAATAGCTTCTAGGGTGAACTGAGTTTGCACCGGATCAATCGTATTCGAAGGGACCAGGGGACGCTCCACGCCGACTCTTACCTTTCCTGGAGGAAAATCCTTAACTATTTCCACGACCTTTTCTGCAACCGAGAGAATCAGTTTGCGTTCGCTTTCTTCGAAAGACTTCCACTTGAACTCTATGTGGTGAAGTTTCAGGATCCCTATCAATTTCTTCCTTTTACCGTACAAGGATATAGCTGCTTCTGGCATATCTAGCGCTTTAGGTGACCAGTAGTAAACATCGTGGGATTTTGTTGCCACGTTTAAAGCAGTAAGAGCCATACCTTTGGGTGAGGTGTCGATTCCAATAAACATTGAGTATGTCGGTTTGCGCTCTAGTGGATACAAAACATCTAGGTCACTCTTAGAAGGCGCCCGAGTGTGAATCTTTTCAGCGTAATTGACTCCCGGGCAGCTCGAATGTACTTCTCCGGTGTAATATTCGTATTTTTCTGTACTGAGGACTTCCCCTTTTCGCTCCAATGTACCTTCCTCGATATCTTCGGCTGGCGTAAACTCGTAGTCTTCCCAATATTTGCTCATATTACCCTGATTTGTTGCGACTTTAGGTGGGAGAAACTCTTTGTCGCAATACTCGACAGCTTCTGTCCAAACGGCTTTCGTCACAGAATCTCCTTTTTCACCTCGCACTTCAGGGAATTTCCATTCTGAGTAGGGGCACACCCTGGAGGAATTTTGTTGGTGGTAAAGGTGACCCCACTTGGCATAATGTTCCGATATTGTCTGTGCGTTGTTTCTAGTCAGGGTTCCCACTATCCTTACGGCGTTGCTACGGTAGTCCTCGTTAATCAGGACTCTGTTGAGGAACAGGTTGCGAAAGGCTCGCTGAAATTTGAAGATCTTTTGAGGCAATCCACTGATCTTACAGGTGAATGCGACGATGTCGGCAGAAGAGGATGACCACTGCTTGTCATCTGGCCTGAAAACAAATTGCGTTCGTGCTGAATTTCTAGTGAGGTAGATGTACATTGCCATGTAAGGATCAAGGAAAGGGCCCAGAGGAATTAGGGCAGGAAGTGTATCTACCTTTCCGGTTTTGTCTCTAAGAAATAGCCTCGAGAATTTTCCTTTTCCGTGATAAACAAGCTGGCATACCGTATCGATGGGCGGCTTAGAGGTGTAAGACGGGAGTCTCAGGGATGTGGTGGCCTGAACTCGACCGGAGACGTTGGTAATCTTGATTGCGACGTCAAGCCAGCACCTGAACGTCGCTTCGTCTTCTTTCCCCAAGAAGTCTCCATCCATCGCATCGTGAATAATTTTATCCAGCACATCGCACTTCACATGTATTGCCTGAGCTATGTGATTGTAAATGGAGATCGACTCCTGAGGATCGAGAGAAGATGCCGCTAAGTAGTTTCCAGGGTCCCCCAGCAAGCTTAGTAGATTAAACTTATCCAGTTTAAAGTCTCGAGCTGAATCAGTGGTTGGATTATCTGCGAGGTAGTCATCAAAATTATCTTTGATTTCGGAAGAGCACTTACCTGGCTCGAACTTTCGCAATTGTTCTGTTACAAAAGTCCAGATACCTCTCTCCACGACATCCATTTTTGTTTTTGTTACGCAATCGTTCAAAACAAAATGTCCAGCTTCCTTTTCGTGAACAGGGTAAAAAAAGTCCTCAAGCCACACGTAGCACCCGAAAGGACCTACCTGCGCGTTAAACGATCCACGTGGGCGTATATGGATAGGTTTATATCTGATTCCACAGAAGAAATGGTGATATCCTTGGAGGGCGGCGTAGGGCCACCAGATGAAGCCTTGGATGATAGACTACAATCTCTAAGCCACTTGGGTGCCCCAGTGGGTACACCAAGCGTGCACTTGATGCGTAAAACGAAGTTCAAGAAGCTTTATCAAGATACTGTCAACAGGAATCAGGTCTACAGAGTCGACAAAGTTTCTTTTGAAAAGGTGTGGATGTATATGAACTTGTTGTGCATGGAGAGGATCCTTCAGATGATTAAGGCTATGCAGCAACTTGGGATGAATTCGTTTTCCGAGAAACATTACTTAACGAGGATAAAGTTATCGACATCTTTGGATCTGAGCTGAATCGGAACCGGAGCCACTTTTGTGTATGTCTCGTCGTCTGATGACGATGTACACGCAGGCTCTCAATGCGCCTTATATATTTTAAAGTTAAAATATAATAGTTCATGGACAACTAACGCTAAATGTCGACATGTAACGGTTACTCGTCCCTAGTCCAAAAGTGAAAAGCGAACCGGAGCCACTTTTGTGTATGTCTCGTCGTCTGA